>JGI20169J29049_11449559_pt1 | contig 26634 bp, 14 predicted proteins | sample TergutNc150P1_FD_29049 | JGI IMG/M metagenome (IMG submission 29049) | reverse complement strand
GTTTATAGTTGTCAGAAGTGGAGTGTGTATTATAATAAGCCTAAATCAGATGCATTGAATTGATGTAAACTTAAAAAAAATGTTTTTTTGGGGTGACTGGAATGAAGCGTGCCCATTAGACATGGGAAAATAAATTGAATGTTTTAACCTGCTCAAGTAACGTATTGAATGGCTTTTACAAGTACAATGTGACTTTTTGGGTTAACAAGAGTCAACTTCGAAGCAAATGTGAGATCTGTATTCTTGCAGCTGGTGTGAGAAAATGTGGAATTGGTGGAGCAGTTGGACTTGGCCTCGCTTCCCTGTACTGTTTATGGACGGCCCGAGACAGGCTGCAGGGTTTTCGGCAAGAATACAGTCCAGCGTAAGGAAGTTTCAACATTAGTCAAAATTGAATTTAACATTACACACTATTTCTGCAAATAATAAAATACTTGCTTTCTGCAAAGACTGGTACATTTTCAGTTGGCTGTTATGTACACATATTCTGTACATGTGTAATTAAATCACTGGAAGCACAAGTAAATTGATCTGATTGCTACTGGAAATGAGGCATGGACCCATGTGACAAACCAAAATTAATTAATTAATTAATTGGTATTATTTCCATGCATTTTGCATGCTTCACTGACAGTGAAGTATGGATTTGATAGAACTGTGTGGGAAGTGGCTGGCTACAGATGAGGACTAACATGATATCCTTGTGACTTTTATATACCATGGATTCCTTTGATGTATTTCATTGCTGTAAATCAAAATCCTAGCAGTATAATAGTAATAAAATAAAGTATTACGTTTTGGAGGTTGTTTGATTGAATTTTGTTTATTTATGAATCCTTGAAGCTAGTAATTAGTGATACATTGTATAAAAATGAAATTGTTGGTAAAGAAAACTATGTCAGTGGAAATGTACTGGGCCTGCAGCCATAAATGTAAAAATGCCCCAGTGACTGACAGGTACTAATGAGATTGCACTTCAATGTTATTATGTAGGATAATGTGGAATGAGCATTAACCCTTTGACGCCGGAATTAAATCCCTTCGAGCAGCCCTGCCTGCCGGGATTTTTTACTGGGGATTTTAAATTTTAATGCTTACTCTTAAAAAAAAAAGCATATCTCATAGACTTTTTCTTCAAATTTAATGAAATAAACTTTTGCACTCTGCTTATGAATTGGTTAGTTTGGAAAAAAATGTGCACCTAATTTTATAATAAATTTAGGCCTGTAAATTGCATGCATTATATAAAATGTGGTGTAAATAGTTCATTACTCACATAATTGTGGTTGCTGCAGAAGGTCTGTGGCACCTTGGATCATTGTTTTATCACGACACACATTATTCACAACGAGGGTTATTTACAGTTTTATGTTTGTGTGATATTCCTCAAAACAAGGCACCACGCACAGGCCCACTTCACATCTGGCGCACTTATAGACTGTGCCCTTTCTTTCAATTCGTGTTCCATCTGCAGAGCTAAGACAACGAAAGTCATCATGTCCGGCAACGTAATGTCAGGAAGTCGGCGGCTAGGTCCGGCTTGTCTGTCTAAGTGTTGCTGGTAGTACACGTTGGTCTGTTCAACCAGCAGATGAAAAATTTCTGTGAAAAACAACATCAACACACAGTGGTGAGCTGTCTTTGTTGATGTGTGGAGCCTCACTTTTTTTCACACCTTTTGCTGGACCGACAAAAAGATGAATATTTGTGTTCCTTCCTTGAGGCGGTCCCCAGGTTGGTAATCTGCCACTTCTTGCAGCCTGTGTTTTGATTTCTGCTGAGGCTTGTTGTTGTTGTTGTTGTTGGTGGTGGTGGTGGTGTTGATCCTTTCTTCTCCTCAAACTAGTCTTCAAAATCACTAGCCTCAGAACCTGATTCAGAGTCTGTGTCAGCAACCAGAATTTTACTGATGGCTTCCTCGTCAAGTTTTATTTTTTTCCCGGCCATTGCAATAGACACCTACAATGGTCTGCCTTATTTACACTCCTCTGTATCACTGGGCATAGTTTAGGAACCTAATGCGGCTTAGATATGAACATCTTCTATAGTGAGAGCAAATCAGATCTAAAGCTGTGATGTCACAGCTGTATGAATTCCAACTATTTGGGGGTGCCAAGAAGTTTTTAGTAGATTGATGGCTGTGTTTTGCATGTTACTACCCCACAACCCCTACAGATTACCCCGGCACTACAAGAGGCATGTCTGTGGGCCCTCCTGTAGCTGTAAACATCGATATTTGTGGGTATCTCCAATTTTTAAGCGTTACTTTTGTCTGAATTATGTGGATACAGTACGCCACTGACAGCCTCTCTGGTCAACAACTAGAGTTCATTTCAAAGGCCAGTGTTGATATTTCAACCCACAGTGAACCTCAGAGCAAGCGATAATCAAAGCACGCAGTGTCAGAACCTTAACAGTCAGCTGGAAAGAACGCGCAGTTACGAAGTGTCTACATATATATCTGTGTTTGTGAATGGGTTTAGGAGGTGGAGGGGGTACATTCTGGCTCCTAAATGAAAGCCTGACCCTCAGGGGTCCTGCAGCATAGCAAGCCACAGCAGTTAACCGAATAGGAGTGAACAAAATTTCTCCAAAGTTTGACACACTGTTTGCTATGTCGTTCGGCTTTTTAAAGGGCTCACTGCGCGATGTCTTTAGAAGTCGTTCGGCGTTAAAGGGTTTATAAGACTACTGGCGAAAATGTCCGATTTAAAAACTATGAATTGCACTTGTATTATAAAAAAACTGGTTACACCAAGCCTCACGCTTCCCTACAGCTGTTTTAACATACAGATAGTAATCTTCAGCATTCAAGGGTTCATGCAGTGAAGAACACATGAGTTGCTGCAGTTTCTGAAGTGTTGTGTTTGGATATTCCCACCATTGGCTTATGACAATTATATGTGAGTTTTTCAAAAGAAATATCAGGACTTAAATGTTTAAAAACTAATAACACCTACTCAAGACACTTTAAAAGGGAGGTTATTTTGCTTTTTCACAAACAGATGGAAAAGATAACTGAAACCAAACCCATCCAAGCTGCTGCGTAACCTCCCTCAGTGTCAAGCATCATGAAATTCTCCAACACAATCAACGAGTGATTGTTTCTGGCAATCGACTTGTCAACAGACAGAAAATGATGTAAACAGCATTAACCATATAACTGGAAATTATGATGAGATGCCTGATTTATAATCACAGTCAAGATACAGTCAGGGACCTCATGCTGTTATACTTGGAAGTCACATATTAGTTGCATAATTAAATTATTTACCAAATATTTGGTAGTTGCATCCTAAAATAAGAGTTTTGTCTCTGTTTATTGTCTGTGGTGTTTTTTTCAGATTTGTGTAACATATATAACATTTTAAATCTGTAATATGTTAACACAAAGTCATGCAGTAAATTTTATTGGTTACTGTGTGAATCGAGTAGAATATTGAGCTTGACGTAGTGAGTGTCACATGTATAAAGGCCTGTTCCATAATGTTAATGAAAGATAAATTATTACTTGATTTTCATTGTCATTACTTTTAGACCATGTTTTTGTTGAAATAAACACTTGTTAAAATCTGCGTAAAGTTATTTCAAGTTCACGTACAAGATGGCACATCACTTTACTACAACTTATAACCTATGTGTCAATACAGTCATTTACACTCTTCTGACTATATTATTTATAGGGATACCCACAATGTATTGGTAGAAAACTATAAAAGAAAAAAAACACCATATCGGTCTCCTGCAATTGGTAGCAAACACAAGAATTTTGTCATGATAATTGTAGCTTCTGTTGATACATTGCTGAATGTGTGACCACTGAGGCACTACATATATAATGTCAACTCTCATAATAAACTGATGATGTGTAAGAGTGCTGTCTTGTGGGAAGTGATGCCATGTAGTTTGGTGGAAGTGTTCCAGTGTCTGCCTTTGTCAGCAGGGTAGATGAATAAGCCTTTCACACAAAATGCAGGGTTGACCATGGCAGAGCTCTGGTTGGCCAGTGGGAGGTACGCTGGAGGTCAGGTGTGCAGGAAAATGAATGGGGACCCCTAAAAGAACTGGTTATGAGTGGACTAAATCAGTGTTTTTCAAAGTTGGGGCCACTTTTCATCAGTGTGCTGTGAGAGGCTTTTTACTTGGTCACCACTGCTGTTCTTTCTTTTCTTTTCACCTTTTTCATTAACTTGGAAGCCTTTGAATTTTGAGTTTTTCACAGCAGAGAAGGTCACTGTACACTTTGAGGCCAACAGCCAAAGTATTACACTGTTCAACAAATTTTGGATGATTGAATGTTATGGTTAAGTGAATATACTATCTTTATGTTTTTTGGGCTGCAGAATATGAAAATAATTCTAAAATTCATTGGTTAGCTTATGTTTTCGAGGTAATAGCACTATCATAGTTATATGTACAAGAAATATGAATAGAAAATTACTGACCTTAATGACGTGTCCTTTTGGCCTGTCGATGGTATTTTGTTTCAGGAGCTCCCCTTTCATCATCCAGCAATAATCATCTAACATGGCAGCGATCCATTTTCCCTTTGTACCTGTGCTCCATCACCGAAATGTCTTGATGAGAGCGCTCCCCATGTTCGTCGCTCACGTCACCACAATTTAATGGAAAGAAATCCAGATGTGAAAATAAAAATTGCATTTTCTGCGACATATTGCACCCCAGCTGTTCATACGAATCCACCAGATCTTGTAGAAGTTCTCTGAAATTTGTAGCTTTGAAATTTCCCAGAAACCATTCTAAAACTTTTCAAAGGATTACCATGCTGCTTTCTCCTTGTCACTTAACACTGCTTCAAACTGCTGGTCTTTAAAAAGTTGTCCGATTTGAAGACCAATAAACACACCTGCTTTTACTTTCTTGAAAGTGAGCCAGGGGAATTGAAATAACCTACGGTTTTAAAGAATTGCTCAAATTCTTGGTTTCTGGTGTGAAATGTTGTCACTTTCACGGAGTGGTGTAGTAAATTCCACCCTTGTAAACTTGAAGCCAAAAGTTCTGCCTTATTTTTTGGAAGTTTGAGGTCCCTGATGAGGTCACTGAGCTCGCCTTCTGTGATCTTATGATTAGAGGAGTCTGTGCTTGGCAAGTAATCTGCATCTCTTGAAGCTGATGGCTGCTGTTCTTTGCTGTTTGAAGAAACACTGCCTTTGTGGTCAGAGTATGTAGCAAAATTGTCCGGAGGTTCAGGAACAGGAACTCCATCACCTTGAGGCACAGGCCGAATTGCTGATGGTATATTCGGATACACAAGTGTTGATTTTTTCTTCATGGACATACCATTTTGAATAGGGGATATACAGAAATAAGTCAATACTGTGATTGCTAGGCACCCTCCAAACCATGGGCACTCCAAACGGCATACAGCGTCCTTTTCTGTTCACCCACGCATTGAGTTTGGTTGAACATATAGTGTAGCCCACGTGTGGTGCCCATTTTTTGTCCTGGTCCCCTACCTTACAGCCGAAATACAAGAAATATGCCTTTTTATAGTTGGAGTAATCAAAAACTTCCTTGAGGCAAATGTCACTTCTCCACAAATACTCATATAGCAGAAGTTATCCAGATTATTTACGCACTTCCAAGACGTTTTTATAAATATACTACACAATCTATGACAGCAGAATGCCAGCTGTAACTATCACGACACAGTTCTCATGAAAGAACTTGGGGACACCATTTACAATACAACCGCTTTCGTACAACAGTTAATAAGTACTGAAGATCGTTGACAGGCAACAATTCTACTGATCACGTGACGAACACCTGCAGCGACGATAGCCGATCATGTGTTTTCATTGTGGTATGAGAATTATGGCGCCCTCTTAGAGTGTTGCCAACTTTTGAAGACAGAGACCTCATATTTGGATGAAAAAAAGTAAAATTTTAGGCCATAACTGTAACTAAAAAACTAGAGCTAAGCTGAAAATTTCTGTCATTTTCGAATTCAGCAGCCTCAAAATAGTAAAGTTTAGCTAGTGTCGTTTCCATAACATTTTGTGTGTTGAACAGCGTTATTGCAGGCTAATTTCTGAAAAACTCTAGGTCAGGAAGGCAGTTGTCCCTGTTGGACTTAAAGCCACCATGTTTCTGCCTTTAGTGACAGTGGTTGTCTTTGTGAATCAGACACAAGGAACCATCAGTTCTACATGTATGACTGGATGTTTAACTTTGACACACTTGAAAATGAAGGAGAGGAACAGACTTATCCATGCACCTAATATGTGTGTAGCTCTCTCCACATGTATTGCAGACTGGGATGAGATCATGAAAAGCAGGCAGTCATATAAGGTACGTAAATAAAATTAATTCTATTTCTTGGTTACTTCCTGTTTTCATATAAAGCATCATCAGTGCTGTAAAAATACAAGTGTAACTGCTGTTCAATTGCTTATTGTGTACAATCCTTCCTATTAAATAAGCATATATATCTTTGGCTTATTATTGCTGTTTATATTTCTGTTCATGAATGATAGTAGCATCAGATTAAAGACATTTGCAGTTAAATGATTCACACTTCTACATATATCATTTTTTCTCATGTTGCAAAAGCTTGGGTTATGAATTATTTCGTAGGTTGTGAGAAAATAATTTAAAAAACACTGGATGAAACCACAGTATTACAGTCATGTGTCGCTTGATGGATACGTTCTGAGATACGCATTGTTAGGTGATTTTGTCATTTTGTGAACGTCATAGACTACTTACACAAACCTAGATAGGATAGTCAACTACACACTTAGTCTATATGGTATAGCCTATTGCTCCTAGGTTGCAAACCTGTACAGCATGTTACTGTACTGAATACTGTAGGCAATTGTAACATAATGGTAAGTATTATAATTATATTATAATATTGTTATCTTGTGGGACCACTGTTGTATATGCAATTCATTGTTGACCAAGACTTCATTATGTGGCGCATCACTGTAGAGCAGCTCCTGCTTGCTGCATTACTAAACATCTGACAAACCTCATCCAGAGGCATGGAATTTTGCATCATGTGAGGAAATTGGCATAGTACATCCACACACACACACACACACTGAGCTCTCTACAGGCTAGACAAAGAGACATGTTTGTTGTAGTGTCATCTCACCTTTCACCAGAGTGCCAGTTTTGGCAGCCTTGGGGCTACCTCAGTCATTTTTTGCAGTTGGACTGCTAGCTCCAGCAGCAGTTGTAGAACAAATTGATTGGATGATTATGAGTGGGCAAGTGCGTCTTATAACTGCTAACTTCTTCATGGAGGAAATGGCATATGGCACAGTGATCCAGAAATGCCTCTGCCATTTTCTGAAGACTGAATTAAATTCCCATTTTCTTTCCCTTCTTTGTTATTGACTTCAGCCATAAACTTGATAGTTCCTGGGTCACAGAGGTGACCAGAAACGTACCCACACTGAACTCTGTCTTAACCCTTAACCCGGTAACGTGGAGAATATGGTGAGCTCCTAATAATGCCAGCAAATGGCAGATGGGATTTAACTCGGCGTTTAAAGGGTTAATTCACATTTCTGTTGCCACTTCATTAAACAGGCTGTGCTTTCCACATTGTTGCAGATCTGATGGGATGTCAATTTATGTAAGAGTCATTCCTCACTAGAAGGATCCTGTTGCATGTCTGTCCTTTGTTGATAGAACCTGAAGTCTTATTACCAGGTGGCAGTTCAGGCACATTGTCAAGTCTGTTTGCCTTCTACTGAGAAAGATTACTAGTTTTGTTTGCTCTGTGAAGGGTGTCAGAATTGCAGACTGGATGTCAGAAATGGAAATTTTCAATTGGCGTCTCTGATGCACTTTTACACAATCTTTCACTGCCTGGCCAAAACTTTGCACTTGTTCACCCATGTCCCTGTACCTGCACTGAATTTCCTGCACATGGCTTATTCATCTACCCTTAAGATAAAGTAGAAAGTTCCTTTGAAATGGGTGTACACTTACAAACTACACTGTGACATATCCAGGGATAGCTTGTCCTGCAGCCCTCCCAGAAATTGTGAGAAAAATTAAACTAAACATCTGAATAAACGTTTTTGTCGGGAGATTAAAGAATAGGAATGATATTTTAAATTCCAATATTCACAATGTACTCTTTATGATCTGCAGAAAACGGAGAAGCGAGTGGGTTGTGCCCTCCCAGACACAGCTAGGGCAAGTGGTGAGAGACGCAGTAAGCTAGGTTGCACAGTGCAGCGCAGCGAGTGTGCAGAGGGGGTCTTCGTATATCTGTTTACCTTTTCTGATGCTTCAGAGGCTGGAATTTTGATAACCATTTAACCTAGCTCTTTTCAAAGCCATAGTTATGAATGTTTTAATTTTAGTAGTTGTAAATGTAAGATCAACATGAACTAGAACAGTGTCATGTATTTGCAGGGCATCAATTTTTCACGGTGAACTCTCACCTCGAAGACTGAAATGAAGAATTTAGGTTATGCAACACCTGAGTTAGTTATTTCTCAGTCATCATTAAATAAAACAAATGCATGTGAGAAAATTTTACACTCCTGTATACACTCAACATGAATGGTTGGGTGGCTGTGCTGATCGAAACGCTCTATTAAGCCCTTCTGATTTATCACATATGAATTCCAGCCACAACCCTACCATGAGGGAGTTCCTGAAGCAGCCAAAGGGCATACCCCAGAAGACTGCAATCATTTTATTTACCACTATGGTGAATTCACATATTCATAATGGTGCTAATTTAGAGGTAAATGGAAACAAAATTTTGTGTTGACTGAGAAAGAAAGAAAAATCTTGTAACTGGTACATTCTGTTTTGTCATGTTCAGTAAGTGTGAACACTGTTCAGTTAAAGAGTACTGTGATAAAAGTTATAGAGAGTTCTGGATTTATTTCTAAGAGTGGTAAATTAGGCAGATATGTGCCTCATTTCTATAGAGGTAGGAATATAAATTGTAAGTGGGCTGAACTGGAAACCAATAACTCAGAGAAATATCAGGACCCAAGAGAGATGAAGGAGATATGGAGGAACTTATACAAACATGCTTTGTACTAGTCACATAACATTACCTGATAGTATTCAGTATGTGTGATGGGCTGAATGAAACACTAGAAATACATGTAGGAATTGGACAGAGACATATTTTGAAAAATGGCTAATTTTAAAAGTGTTTGGTATTAGTACTGTTCAACATTCAGGTTCTGTTATCAAAGATTTAGTTAATGTGATCTCTGTAGATTTCTTCCAGAGGCATTGAAGTTAGCACAGTTTGGATCATATGCAATGAATTTTCTAAAAAATATGAAGTTTTTGTGGCATTTTATGTACAATAATTAGTGACAAATTGCTAAAAGAAGAAATATACAGTAATGGTAATGTAAAATGCACTTTAATTTTCCTTTTTAAATACTTATTTCATATCTTACATTGTTGCATTTCAGGATACCGACACAAACTATACATCATATCACAAATAGCCACATTTGTAACAGTAGTGTATTCAGTATGGTGTGATGGGAACAGTGACAGACTGATGGCAAAACTGTTGGGCTGAAGTAGCCAACAGTCTCTTATATAAGATTTCATAAATATCTGTGCAGTTACAACGGGGATGTTTCATGCTCAGAGAAAGACAGACATACATACTAAAGAAATGTTGCATACCCATGTAGATATGTTTACTAACTGCGTGTGAAGGCCAATCATTTTAAGTAATATATGTGTATATTTGCATTTTATAAATGTTTAAAAATCAACATAATAACACAAAATTAATATTTTTCCTAACAAAAGCACACTGGTTAAGGTAATCCAACACTCCACAACATATCTGCACATGTCTTTCTCCATCCTTGTCTGTCGACATCATCCACATCTTATCTTAACTGTGCGTTTATTCTAGCAGTTAGATATCATGGAAACATATTGAATAGGTGGGGTTACTTTACTGATAAAAGAAACACCAGAGCTCCTAGGACATTGCTTTGTTCAAGCCACATAAACAAATCTGGGTGTAAAGAAAGCAGAACTCAGTAATATCAATACATTAAAGTGAACAGTATCAAGACAACTGTATTCAGTAAGTCAAATAAATTAGACATAAACATTCATTTCAGCACTGTAACACAAATAGAAGTGCAATACATACTTATTTCCAGTGTTTCTTTAAGGCATTTATTTTGCTTTGAATGAAACTTCAGTGTTACTAAGTATTGTAATTCCAAATAATCATTACTGATCTGATTTACATGCTTTAATTTGTTTTCCATTAACTTATTCTTTTGTGAATGTCATATGACCAAAATTTGTAAGTCATAAGATGGTTAAAACTCCCCATTTCTTGTAATAAAAAAAAACACTCATAATGCCTGCCTGCCTTCAAATATTTTAGACTGTGGGAGGTAGCAAAAACTTTGAATTCATAATACACAATGTAGTGAAAAGTTTCTGTTATCTACATTCCAACTACATTAAATTTGTCAGGTACTGGAATAACCCCAATGCTTCATACTGTAACCACATTCATAACTGTTGACAAAAACAATATTTCTTATATACTGGGAGGCAGAATAGTGTAGTGGGTGTAGTTATCAGGCTGTGGTTTGGCTGATCTGTAGTTTGAATGCCAGCAGAGGCAAGAGATCTCTCTTCCCCAAGATGTCAAGACCAGCTCTGGGGCCTATCCAGCCTCTCCTATTCAATGGGTACTGAGGTTATTTCCTGGAGTAAAGCAGCTTGGGCATTAAGGTGACCACTCACCTCCATTTAGTGCTGAGGTTAAGAATGAGTAGAGCTATTCCTGCATGGTGTGAACAGAGACAACTTTACTTTTTACCTTTATTTATTATATTCTTTGCAATGCCATTCCCAATTTTGTGATTAGTTTCAGTGGCCCATTAGATAACATATCACACTGAAAGCAAACTGTGAATACCATGTGCTGCTTGTGCTGTTATTTTACATTCTTCAAAAGTACATAAATAACAGCTGTTTTCACAAAAGTTGCATATTTTTACAAGGTTTATTAGAATGCCAAATTGCAACACACTACACTACATGGAAAAGTGGTCAATATTTTCAGTTACACTAAACACAAATTAAACTGAACACAGACATTTGGAAGCAAAGTACACGTATAGTTCATTAAAGGCATATGATGTATCATATTCATTCAGAATGGACTTTTGAGGAAAACGTACATGGAAAGTTAGACCGGTTCTTTGTATTTTCAAAGAAAACTAAATTTTTCACAATGTCTAAAATGTTTAACCGTGGTCACAATGACATGTTCAACTTCCCATGAGAAGTAGAGGGTTGTCCATTCAGTTTTTCTGATTAATTTACAGCCAAATGTCACCAATTGTCCTGTAATGTCTTTCATATTAAAAATGTAGAATATAAAGCTCTAATATTAAGATAATCTTACATCTTGTTACAGCTTATGGGTTTACACAAACGAGAAAAACGACTTGCCTGCCTGTACAGTGCTGCAGCATTGCTGTCATTAGTTACCATAATCTGCGTTGCAGTACCATGGAACCACTGGGAAGAGATTCTTGATACAAATCCCAGTGTTCAAAGTGGATGCATTCTGTGTGGCACACAAACATTCCATACATTCAATGGTGGTGCTATCTCAATATGTTACTTTACAACACTTGCTTCAGTTCCTGCCTTTATCGTCGCCATCATCATGGCTGTGTACCATGGCTACAGAGTCTGTATGTTCAGCAGTGATGCAGATAATACCACAGCAAGAATGAGACAAAGGTACAGTTTCAGCTTCATGTAAAAGCTAAACTTCGAAAGAAAGTACCTTGTCAAAATTATGATTGTCAGTAGGATGTCACCTCAAAAAGCCATTTCTTGTCCCATCCTCTTACTCTCTATTCAGACTATTCCTGTAACTGAATGCAATAGCGTCAAACAGTTTGTACATGTGTTTTGAATTGATGAGGCTGAAAGACTGGAAATACAGTGATACCTCGGCTAATAAGTGACCCTGCTAATGAATTTTTTAGCTAACGAAGATTTTTTTTGCTGTTTTTCGGACTCGGCTAACGAATGTTTTAGTGGATGCGCACACTAACATAAAGCAGCAAACATGAAAGGTCAGGCCATTCCAGAAGCTTATCTTTTCCATCTGTATGTGTGTGATTAAGAAATGAGCTGACCACATCACATAGGGGAGACCCACCAACCCGAATGGGTTGTTTACGTTCGAGGCAGCGAGAAGTGAGACGCTTGATAACATAAGCTGCTTCGGCTAACAAAGATTTCGGCTAACAAATGTGATTCCGGAATGAATTATCTTCGTTAGCCGAGGTATCACTGTACTGTGATCTTCACAGCTTTTCTCAGCCTCAACAGGAGAAGGAAAGTCACTTTCCTTCCTTGTCTTTAAAGATCCTCATAACATTCAATACCATGCAATCTATGCAAATCAGAAACAAATTTCTACTTCATATTGTGGAGGCTCTGGAGTAAAATTTCAGCATGCACCAGAGATTTTTCGTAGCTTTTCTCAATCCTTCCAGATGAAACTACATTAAAATAGGCACAAACTCTTCCTTTGGAATTTATTATTTGTTATACTGTTTTTACATTATGTAAATGAAGCGGCTCTTCATCAAATATCATCAAATCAAGGAAGATGTGATGGGTAGATAAATGATGGAAGGTGAGGTGGGTAGAAAACTGGACATAAGAAACCACCTTGGAGATGTAGTAACAGGTAGGCTAATATTAGAGTGGATATTTAAAAATATGTACATGATGCAAAGGTGTGAACTGGATTTTTCTGGCTCATGACAAAGTTAGTGGCAGGCTGGTGTGAACTTGGCAATGAATCTTTGCATTTTAAAAATGGTGAAGAATTTCATGACCAAGTAAGCAGTTACCATTTTCCAACGATTTTGTTCTGTGCAGCTAGAAGAAACTAACCCTGTTCTCTATATTTCCTCCATCAATTGGTTAGTCATTCCACACTACTCTTGACCCTCTAATATGCAGTGTTTAATTTCACAGCATGGCCAAACCACATCAGTCTTGAATAAAACATGCATTCTGAAGGTTCCTTAGTATGTATTTTGTATACAGAGCCCTGGTACTTGCCTAAATTTAGAGAAATGACATTTAGTTCTTCCTCCAACATGTTGGTAACTGTAGGTATTAGACACAACAATGCCTCCTGTCATCTAGCCAGCTGGGATAGCTGAACAGTGGGAGTTCAGTTCCTGGTAAGGGCAAGTCCTGGTAAATTTTCATAACCAAGAATTACTGGCAACTCCTGCAGGAGTAAAGTGTTCGGAATGTGAAGCTAACCTTTCAGCTGCATCTAGTACTGAGGCCTTAGCATGCATGGAAAGTTTGCCTTTACATCCTATAATGCAGTTAGGCAGAGACTACTGCACTTCTGCATTTTCATTCTCTTCTTAATCGATCTTCATGAGAGATCTGACAGTACTGCAGAACTTAAAAAAAGGTACCAATTCCATTTACCTGAATAAATTTTTCTTAATAGTATATGTAACATGAATCATTACACTAGAACGGGGGCATATTGAAAAGTTTCTTGATTGAGTCAGTAACGAAATATACGTTTACCTTTGTTGTAGGTTGTTATTGTACTCTAGAAAGTAGTCCCCATCCGAGATAATGCAATGGGTCCAGCTTTTCTGACGCTGCTGAAAGCAACATTGCAAATGGCTTTTGTAATTGTGTACAGGACTGTCAACGAGTGTTCCTAAATTTCAGGGATGTAATGGAAACCACATCCTCATAGCTGCAGTTTAATTTTCAAGAACAAGAAATCACAAAGGGGCACATTAGACGAGTAAGGAGACTAGGGGACCACAGCACTGTTTTAGTGGTCACAAATTACTGCTGGGTCTGCTAGTCAGTGAGCAGCCAAGGCACAAACTTCTCCATCTGCTGCATGTTCAAATTATCCCTTAGAATTCACTGGCATCTTGCACGCCAGAGGCCTAACCTGCTGATGACTTCTAAAATGGGAATTTATCCATCATCATTGACAATTTTGTGAACTTCCTTCACATTTCTGTCTGTGAAACCTGTGGAGGGACAACCTGAATGATCACAATCTTAACTGAAGTTTTCACACATTTGAACCAAGGAAACCGATCAAATCTCTGTTCTCCCCATAACACCGTCTCTGAAGTCTGTTCTGAGCATTTCATATGTTGCCAATATAGCTTTCTCAAGTTTGAAGCAACAACAATACACGGTTCTTTACATTAATGGTCACAAGGCCGCGTACTGCCCTGAACGTGCACAAAAATAAACATCCATTAAGACCAAATGTATAGGTTAATGGTTGTATATCTCAAAAGACTGATTCAAAAGATGGTGATACTGTTGCACTTCATGGCAGACAGCTATACTTGCCACTCTCGGTCCTAACAGTGAATTTGGGAAGTTGCGTACACTTTGGTTTTTACATTATTGAGTGTAGATCGAGAACTGTATACGGTAAGATAAGGTAACTCCATGATACACAGTTACTCCGTGATAGATCTTGTTTCCTCCCTCCCGGCTTTGCTTGAATTCAGGGCCATTTACATTTTTGATGGTAGATGTCAGATATATTTACAATTATAACCGTGGTACCCAGAGTTTTGTGTGGCAAGTACAAGAAGTGTTACAGGCAGTAATCAACAGTTGGGTTACAAAGGCACTGTTTGAACGCTCATGTAAAAAGTTTGGTTGCACTTTATTTTATTTTGGCTCTTCTGTTAGGTATGTGACCTCAGTTTTTAAGCCAGTTGCGGGTAAGTGTTTAATACATTATGTATCAAAATTACGATTATGTACATACAGAGCATATAGTATTCATTACATAACCTTAGGTTGCAGACAAATTTCTTAGCTTTTTGAAGGTTTGGGGTAACTGTTCTAGGACATGGTGCCAAAGTCCAAAGCATGTAAGAGGTCTTACACAACTGAAAGTATGAAGGAAGCGTTAAGATTGATAAACAATGAAGGGTGGTCACTATACAAAGTTAGTAAGAGGTATAATATACCCTGGAGCACTCTGAAAGACTACACAAAAAGTTTGTGGAAGATTCTGCCAGAACTAGTATGGCGAAAATTGGAACACCATTTTTAATGCCTCCCGATATTAAAATCAAAATATTAAACTACATTCTCAACATGCAGGATTTAGGTTTTAGTCTTAACAGTCAGTCAGGTTAGACTTTTAGCTTTTAAAGTTGTTGAAGCTGCAGGGATAAATCATAAGTTCAACTGGGAGAGTCAAATGGCTGGTTGGTATTGGTGGGACAAATTAACAGAATGATATAATTTGTCTCTGATAACACCACAAAATCTATCAATTTGTAGAGCATTGACAGTAAACAGTCATATGCTCAGTGACTTTTATTGCAAGGTGGAGAATCTGTTGACAAAATTGGGTTTAAAGAGAAACCAACTCGTATTGTGAACTGTGATGAAACTGGCCTCACTTATGTCACATAATCTGGTAAAACAATCTGCCAAGTAGGGAGAAAATATTGTAATGGATAAGCCCTGGGTTTAACAAATAACGGCGTTCATTTATGCTGCAGATAAAACGAAACTGTTAGTAATGGAAACAGAACACTCACAATAATTTCAAGAATCATTCTCAACAGATAATTCTGCACTCATACATTCAGCAGTCTGGGCTCGTAGCCCTCACACCGGTCTCGAAAACAGTGCTTCATAGATTTGCTTCCCTTGCTCTACACTATGCAGTTCCTCAGCTGAATCCCCTATGCTCTCCATCATCCACTCTCCTCACTCTGCTGTACGCCACACACTCTGAATTTCTGTGACAAGACTGTTCAATTCTTGCTATCAGATGGCCTTATATAGTGCTTATTGCAAGCCTCAAACTTACTTTGCTGTTCTAGTCAGTGCTGGATATCCCTAGAATGTTATATCTCCTTCTTGCACAGAAAGATTCTGGCAGCCTTGATGTCAGAGGCTTGGCTGTTGCCCTCTGTTGCATATGTTTATAAACAAAGCTCTGGTGACAACAGTGTCACCACAACTTTACTGTGTTGCATATGTGCATCTGGAATGAGCATCCCACCTATGGTAATTTACAAAGGTGTAAGAAAGAATGAGTTATTGGCTGAAACCCCATGTGTTCATTGGTACATCTATCACCAAAGGGTTGGATCAATGCTGATCTATTTGCAGAGTGGTTTCAGCACTTCATTGAATGCATTTCTTCTCACAGACCTGTAGTTCTCTTCATTGACTCACATGTTAGTCATATAACCCCCATAATCCTCTCAAAGACATGAGACAATGGCATCAATCTTGTAACATTTCCATCTCATACTACATATCTACTGCAGCCTCTGGATGTTGGTGTTTACAGGCCACTGAAGGAAGGTTGGAGGAAAGAAGTGGAGAAATTTTTGACTGAACATCCTGGAACGAAGCCTGACCTCTATGACTTTAATGGACTATTGGCAAGCGCTTTTCATGGTGCCTTCCAGTCAGCAACAGTGTGTAACAGTTTTGCAAAAACTGGTCTATTCTCTTTCAATAGGGATGCTATTTCAAGATAAAGCAATTGCTCCATCTCTTGTCATTGAAAGCAAAGATCCAAATGACAATGAGGCTGGAATGACTTCAGGTGATAATAAACATAAATCCAAAGATGTCATCACGGATATGCTTCAGTTGCCTGTGAGCAAAACACGACGTAGGATGACCAGAAATAATCCTTCTGCAAAGGTATTTTCTCTGTCTGGGCAAACAAAACAACCCATTCCATCATATCCATCATAAAGAGAGGAAAAAAAGCACAAAATAGTGATGATGCTTGTGGTTCATGTGGAGGATTGTACACGGATGAAAAAAAAAATGGCGTGAATGGATAAAGTATACATTTTCTCAAGTGTGGTATCATACAACATGCCAAGAAGTTGTAGATATATATCACTTAATGTGTGAGGGTTGTGAGGATTCTGATGACAGTGAATAATCATACTACGTTTATTCAAAAAGACAATGTTTGTAATTTATACCATTAAACCAATTCTCATGGATTGAGAAACACTGCAACACATGTGTATAGTTATCATTTCAGTTTTGTATTAGTCATTGTTTATGTATGCAATGACATCTAATCAATAAATAACTATATCATGGAATAGCTTCTGTACTATCACAGACTTACCTGTATATTATGGAGTTACCTGATTTTGCTAGGTTATTTTTACTGTAATTTTTAAAATTAAGCAGCAGTTGAATTCTGCATTAAAAATTGCTGAGTTATAGTAAAAGGGATGCTCTTTTTTTTGTTTTTAATTACAAACATGTGTTACTAAATTTGTGAGCAGCATGCTGATAAAAGCCCAGTATCACAAAGTAACCTTATCTTACCATATTTTGGTTGATAGACTACTTTGAATATATACTGTACTTAATCACCCAACCAGAAGATTTGGCAACTGCTGCCACCACTGCCAGTTATTTGACTCTCACATCTGTCAGATTAACTTCTCACTTCATTCCATTCTCCAAGTGGCCTCCCAAACAGAATTTTGTATGCATTTATTGTTTCCCAGATTTGAGCTAACTGTCTAGTCCATCATAATCCTCTTTGATTTAAATATCTTAACAATTTAAAGTGAACTGTTTAAACTATGAGGTCTTCATGATGTGATGCCCTGCATCACCAGCTTACTCATCCACAAAATTTATTTGCTACAGTGCTTGTAATTTACTTAATTGAATTTAATTGTAATTTTCCTCAGAAAAAGAACCCATATTTCACAATTAGGTAAAGGAAGTGGCAAAACCGTCTTTCATATGTATTACATAATAAGAAAATAAATTCTGGGTGTGCCTATTATTCTGTTTTAAGCTGCTAACATCTAATTTTCATAATGTGAAACAAACCTCCCACACACGCATATTTGCATGCATTAGTGTTTCCAGACATTTACTTAATGTCTCAACACTTAGGGATTGTTTATTACAAATATTACAATTAGGTTTTGTTTATTTTTTTAACACATAATTTATTCAGTTTATCAACATTTTAATAATGGACTAGTTCCTGTGACAGAAAACAAACATTGTGTTTTTCTGACTTATGTTGACACACACATAAAAGAAAAAAGTTCATGCATTGAATTTACAGGAATGGAGATGTTGCTGTAGTAACAGGACGTATGAAGAGAGTGGCTGATAACCCTGGCTGCATTTGCTGGACAGGACTGATAATCTTGTCTTGTGCCATTGGTATTTTGCTGATAATTAATGCAGGTATTCTAACGTACGGATATTACAGTACTTGTGGAGAATACAGGCAAGGTCTCTCCAAAAATAGTCAAATAACTGGCCAGATGGCAGCAGTTATTAATGCTCGGCTGTCATGTGGAGCTATATTTGACTTCATGGATTACTTGGAACCTGTTACAAGACCATTCCAAAGAAAGGAGTATGTAAATTATAACCGCCCACATGAGGAGAGAGACTTTCAGCGAGGGCCATTCATCAACACTGGACTGTCTCTTCAGATAGCTATAAGTTCTGCTTGGATAAACTGTATTGTTTGGATTGTCATCTTTGTAAGTAATAGTATTATTGTATTTAGTGAAAGAGACTGGTGCAGACGAACAAAATAAAAGTGGAAAAAATTCCTGCATTTTAGAATACAAAATCTTTCTGTATTTAATGTTTACTTTCATTGACATGAGATGAGAACTTATTACTGGAAGTATGGTGTAGCTATTCCTCCCCACTAAAGCTTCAGGTCTCTGAATTTGTAAAATGTGTACCATATTGAATAAATTTCAGATGTATTGTCCATACCCATTTGTAGCCTATTTTCCTCATTCTATAACGAAAGCTGTGCTGAGGGTACCATGTCCGTGTATTTCTTTCCGTCCCACCATTAGTTGCAAACCAACTGACAGATTTTAATGAGACTGTTTTGGGGAAAGTCATGCCACTACAGGCCACCTCATCTTTACAATTCTCTGTCAGTAGTTTCACCAATATGTTGGTTTTTCAAATTTCTGAGTTGGGAGTGACCTAGCAAACTAATATAAGGTCTCAAACTTTTGTGTAATAACATTTTTTGTAGGAGATAAGATAACAACACAGCTTTTTGTTTAGTGATGTTAATTATGAATCACTGGAACTGTAGGTTTAGATAATAAACATTACTAAATATTTTACATGTACAACTTTCTGTGTGTTAAAAAAAAATTGCTAGCATGCTACCGGTAAAAAGAGTTTGCATTATATTATAGATTTAACATAAGCAGAATTTGTGCTACCATTTATTACAAATATGGATAACTAAAATGAATTCAGTGCAACTGTAATTAAGTGTTCCTGATTTCAACGTCTTTCCTCATTTGATGTTCAGTTTCATTTTAAATGATCTGAAATCAATATCTGTAGTGTTAAGTTTCTTACATTTCAGATTATCCACAGGTAACATCCAAATTCACAGCCCTGAAAAGTGTGTGCTTCACTGTAATTATTTTCAGCTTCTTCCTAACTTTACTACATAACTGAAGCAACTTAAGAAAGCTGTAGTTTTTGTACATGTACCAATCATATTATTGAAATCTGTCGCAAGTCAACTTCCAAACCTTGTAAGCTAACACAGTAATTTTCCATTGCATACTGTACAGTTTCACTCATAGTCTGACAGTTATTGTGGTTACTTATTAGTGTTGGGGGGCAGAAAGGAACTAACAGAACTAACACATGCCATAACAGGCACAGACAGCAATAATGTCTGTTTGGTTCCTTTTGGAAATACTTAAATTTGGCCCCTGTATTGGATTTCCTAAGCCAGTATTGATATTTAAAAACCACTGTGCTGTTTGTACATGCTTGTTACAACTCCTTTTATGTTTTATTAACTGTTCAAAGCACAGGTCTAAGTACCTATAACATAACAGAACTCAACACCCTGCCGAGTGTATTTATGTATTAGAACTTGGTTCTCAGTGTAAACATTGAGTATTTCCCTAAACACCAGTAACTGGTTGACTTTGTAACTGTGAAGCAGTGTGTTTACTGTGTGGTAGGAACTGAAATTATAAATAATATTTCAATGAATTTCATGCTTTGGGGTGTTCAACAGTTTAATTAAAAGTACAATGGACAAAATGAAAAGCACATGTCAGCACTGAGAGTCAGGAGAGTATGACTGGTATAGTGGCTGGATAACTTGACAAACAAGGCACTGCAGTTCAGCTCATAGCAAGGGAAAGAGATTTTTCTCTTCTGTAAAGCTTCTATTCTGGTTCTGGGGCATATCAGACTTCCTATTTAAAGGGAATTGGGGGTTGTTTCTTTGGTGTCAAGTGGTAAAAGTGTGAAGCTGATCACTCACCTCCATGTAATGCCAGAATCCTGAATGCATGGAGCTATACATCTACTCTCCCATGTGCCATCATATTGTGTAGTGGGATGACTTTACATTTTATATAAGTACTACACTGTAATTAGGGTTCACATTTACATGCACCATTTATTTTCACTATCAAATCTGGTTGCCAATCCCAGTGGCTGTGTAGTGTAAGGCATGGGTCTGTGGCCGCTCACTTGCTGGGGTTGTGGGTTCGAATCCAATGGGGGCACTCATTCTTGTAGTTCGCGAGACTTGTACATCCTCTATTGTTCAAGGCACAAATTCTGAAATTTTGTTTCTTCAACACAATTGGTGGCATTTTGTGTCATATACTATCTTTAGTATCACCATTCACTTTAATATTCAAAATTTCACATCATTTCCAAAGTAAAGATGATGTTAAATAGGTTTCATTTGTATAGTGAATTGCGGTTTTTTCCGTGAAGGTCACAAATGAAGGGGGGGCACACACACACACACACACACACACACAGACAACTGATGCAGACAAGTGAAGCTTTGACAGTGACCCTTAAGGAAATCCACTGGAAACTGCAAAGTTATTTTACACTGGATGAATGGAGCTTGTGTACATTTTTGGAAAATTTAAGATAATGAATGTGCAGGAAATTTAATTTTGACTTCGGGTTTAGAAATGGAAAATATTGTATTTAACACAAGCAAACAGTTGTCATTCATATATACTCTGTCATTATTGGGAAGCAGGAAAAGTCTTTGCAAAGGGCCAATTCTTTGTCCAGAGGAGTCCTACCAATTTTTGTGTGTGTTTATGTGAGTGCGCTTTGATCAAATGCAAGAATATTCATCTATGCCTAAAATGCAAAGATAGAGAGGTCTGAACAAGAAAGAAAGAGGGTTAGGAAAGAATATGACAATTATTAGTCATCGATTGTTATAAAATGAGTACACAAGCTTGAGGGTTGGGGCCTCAATTCAGCCAAAGTGGTTTCACTTCAATCTTTCCCTGCTCCTGACATACATGACATAGTCAGACACATCTTTATGGGAACTGAAATTAATAGCTACAATGGAGTAAACTGCTATCGAGCAGCAGTATTTCTACCCCTGGCTTATGAAAACAGTGTGCCAAGTCAACATTTACAAGTGAATGAACAGAGTAACAGCAAAATAAAATGTGACATTCTAATACTTTTTTCGATTGAAATTGTTTTAACTAACAATTAATAGATGAGGAAAAATGCATGGAATTGAACTCAGCACTTTACTTTTTGATGGCAACAATATAAAATTGAAAGGAAGTGGTATATCCCGCAGATGTGTTTTGGTGTTGCCTATGACTATAATTAGGTTCGTCAGATGTATGGGCTTAAGTGGCTGATGCGGCAAACCTGCTTTTGGGTCCCAAACAAGAAGGTGGATTACAGCATGACCAGTCACTATCTTGGTTGACCGTATTGTCACCTGGGATGCTTGGAAACATGAGGTATTAACCTGTGCTTCACAGGTTGGCTGCAAAAGCTGCACATTTTTTATGTATAAATGATAGGAAGGCCAAAGTTCTTGTTGTGCTTGATACTTACAAACTCCCAGCTACACAATACATTTGCCTTTAAAACACAGATCATCTAGCTGTGATTTTCTGAGTTTGATGGTACCATAGAAATTTTACTTTGGTTATTTGTACTGCTGACAGTCCTTACACAGATTAGGTGTATGCCCAATAAGCACAGATGAGAGCAACAAACAGATGGTTTATGAGACCCACCCAGTCGCCTGTGTCACGGTAAACAGGACTCTTACCCATGTGGTAAGTCACTATATCATAAAGCTGATTGTTCCCTCTAGTGCTAAAGTAGAAATAAGAGCTTTACATGGCACACAACTTACATATCTTACTAACAGCTGATCCTTTGTGGTGGATAAAATGCAATCTCCTTTGCAGTAACAGGCAGAACTTCATAAAGTTTGCTTCTTGCCCTAGCTCTTTCAGTCACAGATTCGAGTTATACCCATGGCATGTATCTGAATCTTTTATTGTCCTATTGACATTCCATCCTTGTGGGTGTAACAGTTTAGGCTAAGATACACTTGAATGTTTCCCCAGTTCTACTGTCACCACGGAAAACTACTTCTGCTACAAATGTTTGAGAACAGTCAAGGAATGCAACTTAGACAAAACAGACAACACTGTATAATATTTTCTGGCTATATGACACTTATAAAAGCCTGAGTAAGTGTTTTGCAAGAAGTGGTCTGCAGGTTGAAGACTCTACCCAGTAGTGTGTAAAGAGTGTTTTCCTTTAGACTTTTCTTAATTTTAGTTGTATCATTACTGCTAGAACATGTTTATGTTAATAAGTTTGTACACTGACTTAGAGAATTTTATGGTTTAAGATTTTTCTGATGTTCCAATTCTCAATACTAGTGCCAAGCAAGATAACTGCAGGGAAGGTAGTCTGCAGAATTAGTGAGATCCAGTTTACTATCAAGACTGAGCAACACTGGTATAAAAGACTTCTGTTACTGGCAGCTTTAAACACATTTTCAGCAAACATGCCACTTACCATGAAAATTATGTGTCATCTGGGAGTATCACATATTGTCAGCACCTAAAATAAGTACCAAGCTTGTGTGAGAAACTTTCTAGACCTGTAAACAGTTCAGAAGAGCAAGTAATTCTTAAAACATTTTCTTTATCACAGTAGCTGAAGTAAAATTAGATCTGTAGGTATTTTTTATTGTAACAGATCACCATGAGCTCAAGAATTGGGGTAACTTGTTGGAGGTGTGAATAGAGGCTAGGGTGTTTAGACAGTGGGGTGAGCAGTTGCATTCAGCAACTAAGTACCTGTAGTATTATGAAGAGAGGACTACATTGTGGGGATAATTGAATGATGTTAATGTTCATATCCTGTGAATTTTACTGTATTTAAGCAGGAAAAAGTAGAGCCAATAGAGTGAGAGTTCTGGAGTCCTAAACTTCAGACACAAAGAAATTATTTTTCTAGCAGGAAGATGTAAGTCACTTGCATTTCTTATGGCATTGGCAGTAGAGCTTGCAGGTTGCACGTTGTAAGAAAGGACTTTTCTAATGGGAGGACATGAGTTTGTTTCTGTTCAGTGCCAAGAACAGGTCAGTGAAAACATGTGTGATAATTGAGAAGAGATGCAGTGAAAATGATAAACACACGTACACCACTTTAGTGTAATATACGACAGGCATACAAGTAAGTGTAGTTGCACGGTGAAGTATATTGAAATTGTGAAACTATAAGCATTTATGCAACTTAATATTCCTACCTATGCTTACTGCTGTAGGGGACAAAAACGGTTATGTTGCTTCAGATGTATATTTGTTGTGTGTATGAGTGAAATGTTGGCATGAATAAACATTATACAGGACTACGACCCAAATATTCCTTGGGAAGCCTCTTTTGGTCTTGCTGAGCAAAATTTGATATTGTTGCAGTTCAAATAGCATAATTAAATGTGGTGCAGCCACACATAGAGAAAGAATGTGATGATGGGATGGTTAAATTATGTAGCAATACTTGAAGCAAAGCTGCCTACATGTAATAATTGATTCAGTTCATTTGGCTTTTAACTTCGCATACAAACAGCTCCCTGTTGATGACACCTTGGTATTGAAACACGTTGGAGTTATAAGATATAAATGTTATTAAATATTTTGTGCATTTGTTGGTTAACATAATAGAAATAAATTGAAATATTCAGAATTTATGAGCAGAAAGTTTTATACTGTTCTTTAGATGGCTGACCCAGTATTGCATGGTGGGACCCAAACCGGACAGTCACAACAGTGAGTAGGCTATGGGCTAGACAATCCAGGGGTTTGAATCCCAGCAGGGGCAAGAGATTTTTCTGTCCTCTAAAATGTCCAGACTGGCTCAGGGGTCCACCAAACCTCCTATGCAATGACTGGTTTCTTTACCAGGGTAGAGCAGCTGGGGCATGATGTTGACCACTCACCTCCATGTAGTACCAAGGTTAAGAATGAACAGAGGTATACTATTTCACAGTATGGACAGGGGCAAGTTTAACTTTCAGTTTATTAGTGAAAGTAGAATGTTATGATGGGCTGGACTGTAGTTTAGATAGAAGAGATGAAGCAGCATACACATCAATAAGGGAGTCTTTTGACAAGCTGCCTTTGGAGAACATTGAAGAGATAGAGGAATAACATTAAGGTGACACTTAAATTCTGAAAGCATGCTGACATTATTCACAGCCACTGTAATTACTGATTCTGGGCTTCAAAGTTCTCCATTCATGCTTCTTGTGTTAAAATTTTTTAACAAAGTCACATGAAATTATAATATGCTGAGTATTTTAAAGCCAAAACTTCTTTATTCAAAACAAAGCCTTTGATTTTATAACAACTCCAGTCTAAGAGATTCATACCAGCATCATCTAATAGGTGCAACTGAATGCTTTTATTTGAAGACTGAGACAAAACCAGTCACAGGACCATTGTGTATATTTACTCGTAACCAAAATGGGACAGTATCCAATATAATATGCGTTACATTATTAACACAACGTAACACACATCGAACACTAAGCTCAATCAGATTTCACCTCTGACAGGAACTCCAAACCCAAGCCTATTACATTCTGCAACAGTTTAATTTTTTGGACTTCACCTATCAACATTCATAAGTTGGCTGTGTTTCTGTATTCATGTGTAGGAAACAAGCTAGTCTCCATCACTGGACGGGCTTATTAACGACACTGAGGTTATGCTAATCAATATACTGTAAAGCTGAGTAATGTTCAAGTAGCTTAAAGTAAAGAAACAACTGGACCCAGAACACTGTAGAATTATCCAATAATAGTAATGTATGAGTAACTAGTGGCACTGATGAAAGTCCAATTTCATCTAATCAGCTGCATAGCATGTTTGCCACATTTATGGCAGCCATGCAGGCAAAAAATGCAAAACTTGCCTTGACCTTAGAATAAAAATTAAATACAATTAAGTTTTGATTACTTACCTCAAATTATATGAACATATTCTTGCCTGGAGTAACTCTATACCTGTTTCTTGTTTGAGCTGACAGTAAACCTTCCACAGGAGGGATCAGAGCCTTAAGGTCGGTTAGCACCAATTAACTCACCCAGCTGGTTACAACAATGAGATAGGTCCTACCTGATATACCGTGGACCATCAAGATGATGATAATGGCAGAAGTCATTATGTGTTGTCGTCACTTAAGCTTGTAGAGTACAGTAAATGATGACGACTTCTTTACCTCTGGCCAGCGTAGCCTCCCCAAGCAAGTGCTTTCCACCTCTTAATTGCCATTTCCCTGGGTTTTTAAGTTATAATTTTGCTGCACTCACAGTTCTGTTTTTTAGTTGTAGTAACACTTGTTCTGATTGCTATGTTGGAAGCCTGCTGACATCAGTTTTTCATAACTTGGTCTGATCTACTTGCACTCAGGAACTTCATATTCTGCTCAATATTGGAATGGTGTAAATACTGCTGCAATAATTAGGGCAGATGGGCAAATTGTGATCAGTGGCCCACTCTAATAATGTATGGCAGTAGAGCTTCATTTGCATTGTTGTACCAACAAATTAAGAAGTAAAATGCAAAAGTTTAATCTTCAGTACAGTATTCCTTTTCCTCTAATCCTTCTAGCAGCCAGACTAGTGTAGTCTGCTAGTGACTAGGCTATGGGCTAGACAGTCTGGGGATTGAATCCAGGTAGGGTGAAGAGATTTTTCTCTCCTCCAAAACCTCCAAATCTGCTCTGGAGCCTACCCAGCATCCCTTTCAATAGGTACCAGGGTTCTTTTCTGGGGTAAAGCAGCTGGGGCGTGAGGTTAACCAAGGCGAAGAATGGGAAAATTTACTATTCCTTTTATAGTTATCACTAAATCTACCACATGTAAAACACTTAATTGCAAACAAATATCCAATGTCAAATGTATGTGTTATGCAATAAATCCTGTAACTCTAGAAATGTCACTATGATCCACATGCATAATTCTCACCGACTGTTAAAATGTTCTAAAATCAGGAAAATAAAAAAGTATCTTCTGCAGGGTTAGGCCAGGAACAATAATTTTGATGATGATTCATTTCAACACTAATTCAAAATTCCTTGTATGACATAAAGAAATTTTCGGTTTTCTTATTCTGAGCAGTTTAACCCTTTAAACCCCAAATTAAATCCCATCTGCTATTTGCTGGCATTATTAGGAGCTCACCATTTTCTCCACGTTAGCAGGATAAGGGT
>JGI20169J29049_11449569_pt1 | contig 28410 bp, 1 predicted proteins | sample TergutNc150P1_FD_29049 | JGI IMG/M metagenome (IMG submission 29049) | reverse complement strand
AAGACAGTTATGGGCTCAAAATTAATAAGGCGAAACACTTAGAGTCTCTAAAGGAATAGGCCAGGACAGTTAGAGTCTCTAAATTAATAAGGCGAAACACTTAGAATCTCTAAAGTAATAGGCCAGGACAGTTAGTGTCTCTAAATTAATAAGGCGAAACCCTTAGTGTCCCTAAAGGAATAGACCAGGGCTGTTAGAGTCTCTAAAATAATAAGACGAAACTCTTAGAGTCTCTAAAGGAATAGGCCAGAACTGTTAGAATCTCTAAATTAATAAAGCGAAACTCTTAGAGTCTCTAAAGGAATAGACCAGGACTGTTTGAGTCTCTAAATTAATAAGGCGAAATTCTTAAAGTCTATAAAGTTTAGGCCAGTACAGTTAGAGTCTCTGAAATAATAAGGCCAAACTCTTAGAGTCTCTAAAGGAATTGGCCAAGACGGTTTTTGTCTTTAAATTAATAAATCAAACCTCTTAGAGTCTCTAAGAGAGTAGCCCAGGACAGTTAGTGTATCTAAATTAATAAGGCGAAAATTTTAGATTCTCTAAAGGAATAGGACAGGTAAGTTAGTGTCTCTACATTAATAAGGCGAAACACTTAGAATCTCTAAGGGAATAGTCCAGGACTCTTAGAGCCTCTAAATTAATAACGCGAAACTCTTAGATTCTCTAAAGTATTAGGCCAGGACAGTTAGAGTCTCTAAATTAATAAGGCGAAACTCTTAGAGTCTCTAAAGGAATAGGCCAGGAAACTTATATTCTCTAAATAAATAAGGCGAAACCCTTAGAGTCTCTAAAGGAATAGACCAGGAGAATTAAAGTATCTAAATTAATAAGGCGAAACTCTTAGAGTCTCTAAATTAATAGGCCAGGAAAGTTAGTGATTCTAAAATAATAAGGCGAAAAACTTAGAGTCTCTAAAGGAATAGGCCAGGACAGTTAGGGTCTCTAAATTAATAAGGCGAAACTCTTAGAGTCACTAAGCGTATAGGCCAGGACAGTTGGAGTCCCTAATTTAATAAGGCTAAACTCTTAGAGTATCTAAAGTAATACGCCAGGACAGTTAGAGTCTCTAAATGAATAAGGCGAATCTCTTTCTGTCTCTAAAGGAATAGGCCAGGAGTGTTAAAATCCCTAAATTAATAAGGCGGAACTCTTAGAGTCTCTAAAGGAATAGGCCAGGACTGTTAGAGTCTCTAAATTAATAAGGCGAAGAACTTAGAGTCTCTAAAGAATAGGCCAGGACAGATAGAGTCTCTAAATTAATAAGGCGAAACATTTTGAGTCTCTAAAATAATAGGCCAGGAGAGTAAGTGTCTCTAAATTAATAAGGCGAAACTCATAAAGTCTTTAAAGGAATGGGCCAAGAGGGTTAGAGTCTCTAAATTTATAAGGTGAAACACTTAGAGTCTCTAAAGGAATAGGCCAAGAGGGTTAGAGTCTCTAAATTAATAAGGCGAAACACTTAGAGTCTATAAGGAATAGGCCAGAACAGTTAGAGTCTCTAAATTAATAAGGCGAAATACTTAGAGTCTCTAAAGGAATATGCAAGGTCAGTTAGAGTCTCTAAATTAATAAGGCGAAACTCTTAGAGTCTCTAAAGGAATTGGCCAGGACAGTTAGAGTCTCTAAATTAATAAGGCGAAACTCTTAGAGTCTCTAAAGTGAAAGGACAGGAGAGTTAGTCCTTAAATTAATAAGGCGAATCTCTTAGTGTCTCTAAAGTAATAGACCACGAGTATTAGAGTCTCTAAATTAATAAGGCGAAAATCTTAGATTCTCTAAAAAATAGGCCAGGGGATTTAGAGTCTCTAAATTAATAAGGCCAAACGCTTAGAGTCTCTAAAAGAATAGGCCAGGACAGTTAGGGTCTCTAAATTAACAAAGCGAAAATCTTAGACTCTCTAAAGAAATAGGCCAGGACAGTTAGTGTCTCGAAATTAATAAGGCGAACACTTAGAATCTCTAAAGAATAGGCCACGACTGTTACAGTCTCGAAATTATTAAGCGAAACACTTAGAGTCTCTAAAGGATTAGGCCAGGACAGTTAGAGTCTCTAAATTAATAAGGCACACTTAGAGTCTCTAAAGAAATAGGCCAGGGCAGTTAGAGACTCTAAAATAATAAGGTGAGACTCCAGGAGTCTCTGAAGTAATAGGCCAAGGCAGTTAGAGTCTCCAAATTAATAAGGCGAGACCCTTAGAGTCTCTAAAGGAATAGGCCAGGAGGGTTAGTGTCTCTAAATTAATAAGGCGAAACCCTTAGAATCTCTAAAGGAATAGGCCAGGACAGTTAGAGTCTCTAAATTTATAAGGCGAAATTCATACAGTCTCTAAAAGAATAGGCGAGGACAGTTAGACTCTCTAAATTAATAAGGCGAAACTGTTAGATTCTCTAAAGGAATAGGCCAGGAAAGATAGAGTCTCTAAATTAATAAGGCGAAACACTTAGAGTCTCTAAAGGAATAGGCCAAGACAGTTATGGTCTCTAAAATAATAAGGCGAAACTCTTAGAGTCTCTAATGAACAGGCCAGTACAGTTAGAGTCTCTAAATTAATAAGGCGAAACTCTTAGAGTCTCTAAAGAAATAGGCCAAGTGAGTTAGTGTCTCTAAATTAATAAGGCGAAACTCTTAGTGTCTCTAAAGGAATAGGCCAGGACTGTTATGGACTCTAAATTAATAAGGCGAAAATCTTATAGTCTCTAAAGGAATAGGCCAGGAGGGTTAGTGTCTCTAAATTAATAAGGCGAAACTCTTAGATTCTATAAAGGGATAGGACAGGACAGTTACAGTCTCTAAATTAATAAGGCGAAAAATTTAAAATTTCTAAAGTAATAGTCCTGGAAGTTTAGAGTCTCTAAATTAATAAGACGAAACTCTAAGAAGTTCTAAAGGATAGGCCATGAAATTTAGGTTCTCTAAATTAATAAGGCGAATGTCTCAGTCTCTAAAGGAATAGTGCAAGAGAGTTAGGGGCTCTAAATAAATAAGGCGAATCTTTTAGTGTCTCTAAAGTAATAGGACATTAATGATATGGAAACTAAATTAATAAAGCGGAAGTGTTAGGGTCTCTAAAGGAACAAGCCAGGACAGTTACAGTCTCTATATTAATAGCGCGAAAATATTATAATCTCTAAAGCCATATGCCAGGAAAGTTAGAGTCTCTAAATTAATAAGGCGTATCTCTTAGAGTCTCTAAAGGAATAGGCCAGGACAATTAGAGTATCTAAATTAATAAGGCGAAACACTTAGAGTCTCTAAAGGAATAGGCCAGGAGAGTTAGTGTCTCTAAATTAATAAGGCGAAACTCGTAGAGTCTCTAAAGTTTTGGGCCAGGACAGTTAGTTTTCTAAATGAATAAGGCGAAACACTTAGTGTCTCTAAAGGAATAGGCCATGAGTGTTAGAGTCCCTAAATTAATAAGGCGAAACACTTAGAGTCTCTAAAGGTATAGGCCAGAACAGTTAGAGTCTCTAAATTAAAAAGGCGAAAGTTTAGAGTCTCTAAAATAATAGGCCAGTACATTTAGGGTCTCTAAATTAAAAGGCGAAATTCTTAGAGTCTCTAAAGGAATAGGCCAAGACAGTTAGAATCTCTAAATTAATAAGGCGAAACACTTAGAGTCTCTAAATGAATAGGCCAGGACGGTTAGAGTCTCTAAATTAATAAGGCGAAACACTTAGAGTCTCTAAAGGAAGAGGCCAGGATATTTAGAGTCTCTAAATTAATAAGGCGAAAAACAGAGAGCCTCTAAAGGAAAAGGCCAGGAAAGTTAGAGTCTCTAAATTAATAAGGCGAAAATCTTAGAGTCTTTAAAGGATTAGGCCAGGAGAGTTAGAGTCTCTAAATTAACAAGGCGAATCTCTTAGAGGCCTTAAAGGAATAGGCCAGGATATTCAGAGTATCTAAATTAATAAGGCGAAACTCTTAGAGGCCTTAAAGGATAGGCCAGGGCAGTTAGTGTCTGTAAATTAATAAGGCGAAAGACTCAGTCTCTAAAGGAATTGTGCAAGAGAGTTATGGGCTCAAAATTAATAAGGCGAAACACTTAGAGTCTCTAAAGGAATAAGCCAGGAGAGTTATATTCTCTAAATTAATAAGGCGAAACTCTTAGAGTCTCCAAAGGAATAGGACTGGCCTCTTAGGGAATCTAAATTAAAAAGACGAAAGCCTTAGGGTCTCTAAAGGAACAAGAAAGGAGAGTTACCATCTCTATATTAATAGCGCGAATAATTATAGTCTTTAAAGGAATAGGCCAGGAGGGTTATAGTCTCTAAATTGAAAAGTCGAAACTCTAGAGTCTCTAAAGTTATAGGCCATGAGAGTTAGAATCTCTAAATTTGTAAGGCGAAATTCATATGATCTCTAAAGGAATAGGCTAGGAGAGTTAAAGTCCCTTAATTAATAAGGCGTAACACATAGGGTCTCAAAAGCAATAGGCCAAGTCTCTTAGAGCCTCTAAATTAATGAGGCGAATTTCTTAGGGTCTCTAAAGGAATAGGCCAGGACAGTTAGTGTCTCTAAATTAATAAGGCGGAAAACTTATAGTCTCTAAAGGAATATTCCAGGACAGTTAGAGTCTCTAAATTAATAAGGCGAAACTCTTAGCGTCTCTAAAATAATAGGCCAGGACAGTTAGAGTCTCTAAATTAATAAGGCGAAACACTTAGAGTCTCTAAAGTAATAGGCCAGGACAGTTAGTGACTCTAAATTAATAAGGCGAAACACTTAGTGTCTCTAAAGGAATAGACCAGGGCAGTTAGAGTCTCTAAAATAAAAAGACGAAAATCTTAGAGTCTCTAAAGGAATAGGCCAGAACTGTTAGAATCTCTAAATTAAAAAGGCGAAACACTTAGAGTCTCTAAAGTAATAGACCAGGACTGTTTGAGTCTCTAAATTAATAAGGCGAAATTCTTAGAGTCTATAAAGATTAGGCCAGTACAGTTAGAATCTCTGAAATAATAAGGCCAAAATCTTAGAGTCTCTAAAGGAATTGGCCAAGACAGTTTTTGTCTTTAAATTAATAAATCAAAACACTTAGAGTCTCTAAGAAAATAGCCCACGACCGTTAGAGTATCTAAATTAATAAGGCGAAAATCTTAGATTCCCTAAAGGAATAGGACAGGTCAGTTAGTGTCTCTAAATTAATAAGGCGAAACTCTTAGAAACTCTAAAGGAATAGACCAGGTGTGTTAGAGCCTCTAAATTAATAAACGAAACTCTTAGAGTCTCTAAAGTATTAGGCCAGGACAGTTAGAGTCTCTAAATTAATAAGGCGAAACTCTTAGAGTCTCTAAAGGAATAGGCCAGGAAACATATAATCTCTAAATAAATAAGGCGAAAATCTTAGAGTCTCTAAAGGAATAGACCAGGAGAATAAATGTCTCTAATTTAATAAGGCGAAACTCTTAGAGTCTCTAAAGGAATAAGACAGGAATGTTAGTGTCTCTAAATTAATAAGGCGAAAGACTTAGAGTCTCTAAAGGAATAGGCCAGGACAGTTAGGGTCTCTATATTAATAAGGCGAAAATCTTAAAGTCACTAAGCGTATAGGCCAGGACATTTGTTGCCCCTAATTTAATAAGGCTAAACTCTTAGAGCATCTAAAGAAATACGCCATTACAGTTAGAGTCTCTAAATTAATAAGGCGAAACTCTTAGAGTCTCTAAAGTGAAAGGCCAGGAGAGTTAGTCTCTAAATTAATAAGGCGAAACTCTTAGAGTCTCTAAAGTAATAGGCCACGAGTGTTAGAGTCTCTAAATTAATAAAGCGAAATTTTAGATTCTCTAAAAAATAGGCCAGGGGATTTAGAGTCTCTAAATTAATAAGGCCAAACGCTTAGAGTCTCTAAAAGAATAGGCCAGGGCAGTTAGTGTCTCTAAATTTATAAGGCGAAAATCTTAGATTCTCTAAAGCAATAGGCCAGGACAGCTAGATTTTCTAAACTAATAATTTGAAATTCTTAGAGTCTCTAAAATAATAGGCCAGGAGAGTTGGAGTCTCTAAATTAATAAGGCGAAACTTTTAGAGGCTCTATATGAATAGGCCAGGAGAGTTAGAATGTCTAAATTAAAAAGGCAAAAATCTTAGCGTCTCTAAATTAGTAGGCCAAGACAGTTAGAGTCTCTAAATTAATAAGACGAAAGACTCAGTGTTTAAACGAATAGTGCAGGACAGATAGGGTCTCTAAATTAATAAGGCGAAAATCTTAGAGGCTCTAAATAATAGGCCAGGACATTTAGAGGCCCTAAATTAATAAGGCGAAACACTTAGAATCTCTAAAGGAATAGGCCAGGACAATTATAGTCTCTAAATTAATAAGGAGAAACACTTAGAGTCTCTAAAGGAATAGGCCAGGACAGTTAGAGTCTACATTAATAAGGCGAAACTCTTAGTGTCTCTAAAGGAATAGGCCAGGAGAGTTAGAGCCTCTAAATTAATAAGGCGAAACACTTAGAGTCTGTAAAGTAATAGGTTACGACATTTAGATTCACTAAATTAATAAGGCGAAAATCTTAGAGTCTCTAAAGGGGTGGGCCAAGAGTGTTAGGATCTCTAAATTAATAAGGCGGAACCATGAGTGACTCTAAAGCATAGGCCAGGAGAGTTAGAGTCTCTAAATTAATAAAGAGAAACTCTTAGAGGCTCTAAAGCAATAGGCCAGGAGAGTTAGATTCTCTAAACTAATAAGGCGAAAGTCTTAGAATCTCTAAAGGAATAGGCCAGGACAGTTAGATTCTCTAAATTAATAAGGGGATACTCTTAGAGTCTCTAAAGAAATAGGCCAGGAGTTTTAGAGTCTCTAAATTAATAAGGCGAAACACTTTGAGTCTCTAAAATTATAAGCCAGGACAGATAGAGTCTCTAAATTAATAAGGCGAATCTCTTAGTGTCTCAAAAGAATAGGCCAGGATAGTTAGGGTCTCAAAATTAACAGGGCGAAACTCTTAAAGTCTCTAAACGAATAGACCAAAACATTTAGAGTCTCTAAATAAATATATCGAAATTCTTACAGTCTCTAAACGAATAGGCCAGGAGAGTTAGGGTCTCTAAATTAATAAGTCGAAACACATAGAGTCACTAAATGAATAGGCCAGGACAGTTAGAGTCTCTAAAATAATAAGGCTAGACACTTAGAGTCTCTAAAGGAATAGGCCAGGAGAGTTAGTGTCTCTAAATTAATAAGGCGAATCCCTTAGGGACTCTAAAGGAATAGGCCAGGACAGTTAGAGTCTCTAAATTAAAAAGGCGAAACACATAGAGCCTCTAAAGGAATAGGCCAGGACAGTTAGAGTCTCTAAATTAATAAGGCGAAAATCTTAGAGTCTCTAAAGGATTAGGCCAGGAGAGTTTGTGTCTCTAAATTAATAAGGCGAAATTCTTAGAGGCCTTAAAAAGTAGGCCAGTAAACCTAGTGTCTCTAAAGTAATAAGGCGAAAGTCTCAGTCTCTAAAGGAATAGTGCAAGAGAGTTAGGGGCTCAAAATTAATAAGGCGAAACACTTAGAGTCTCTAAAGGAAGAGGCCAGGACAGTTAGAGTCTCTAAATTAATAAGGGGAAGCTCTTAGAGTCTCTAAAGTAATAGGAATGGACTGTTAGGGAATCTAAATTAAAAAGGCGAAAGACTTAGGGTCTCTAAAGTAACAAGCCAGTAGAGTTACTATCACTAAATCAATAGCGCGGAAATATTATAGTCTCTAAAGGAATATGCCAGGAGAGTTAGAGTGTCTAAATTAAAAAGTCGAAACTATAGAGTCTCTAAAATTATAGGCCAGGAGATTTAGAATCTCTAAATTTGTAAGGCGAAACTCTTGTGATCTCTAAAGGAAATGGCTAGGAGTGTTAAAGACTCTAAATTAATAAGACGAAACACTTAGGAACTCAAACGAAATAGGCCAGGTCTGTTAGAGTCTCTAAATTAGTGAGGCGAAATTCTTAGAATCTCTAAAGGTATAGGCCAGGACAGTTAGTGTCTCTAAATTAATAAGTCGAAAACATTAGGGTCTCTAAATGAATAGGCCAGGAAATTTAGAGTCTCTAAATTAATAAGGCGAAATTCTTAGCGTCTCTAAAGGAATAGGCAAGGACAGTTAGAGTCTCTAAATTAATAAGGCGAATCACTTAGAGTCTCTAAAGTAATAGGCCAGGAGATTTAGCGTCTCTAAATTAATAAGGCGAAACTCTTAGTCTCTCTAAAGTAATAGACCAGGTCAGTTAGAATCTCTAAATTAATAATTCGAAACTCTTAGAGTCTCTAAAGGATTAGGCCAGAACAGTTAGAGTCTCTAAATTAATAAGGCGAAACCCTTACAGTCTCTGAAGTATTAGGCCATGACACTTTGAGTCTCTAAATTAATAAGGCGGAATTCTTAAAGTCTATAAGGAATAGGCCTGGAGTGTTTGAGTCTCTGAATTAATAAGGCGAAACACTTAGAGTCTCTAAAGGAATAGGCTAGGAAAGTTTGTGTCTCTAAATTAATAAGGCAAAACACTTGGAGTCTCTAAGAGAATAGCATAGGAGAGTTAGAGTATCTAAATTAATAAGGCGAAAATCTTAGAGTCTCTAAAGGAATAGGCCAGGAGTGTTAGACTCCCTAGATTAATAAGGCGAAAATCTTATAGTCTCTAAAGAAAGAGGCCAGGACAGTTAGAGTCACTAAATTAATAAGGCGAAATTTTTGTCTCTCTAAAGGAATCGGCCAGGAGAGTTAGAGTCTCTAAATTAATAAGGCGAAGCTCTTAGAGTCTCTAAAGAATAGGTCAAGAGATTTAGAGTCTCTAAATTAATATGGCGAAACTCTTAGATTCTCTAAAGGAATATGCCAGGAGAGTTAGTGTCTCTAAATTAATAAGGCGAAACTCTTAGAATCTCTAAAGGAATAGGCCAGGAGAGTTAGAGCCTCTAAATTAATAACGCGAAACCCTTAGAGTCTCTAAAGAATTAGGCCAGGAATGTTAGGGTCTCTAAATTAATAAGGCGAAACTCTTAGAGTCTCTAAAGGAATAGGCCAGGACAGTTAGATTCTATAAATAAATAAGGCGAAAATCTTAGAGTCTCTAAAGGAATAGACCAGGATAATTAGAGTCTCAAAATTAATAAGGCGAAACTCATAGAGTCTCTAAAGCAATACGCCAGGACAGTTAGTATCTCTAAACTAGTAAGACGAAATTTTTGTCTCTCTAAAGGAATCGGCCAGGACAGTTAGTGTCTCTAAATTATTAAGGTGAAGCTCTTAGAGTCTCTAAAGAATAGGCCAGGAGAGTTAAAGTCTCTAAATTAATAAGGCGAAACTCTTAGATTCAATAAAGGAATATGCCAGGACAGTTAGTGTCTCTAAATTATTAAGGCGAAAGTCTTAGAATCTCTAAAGGAATAGGCCAGGAGAGTTAGAGCCTCTAAATTAATAACGCGAAACTCTTAGAGTCTCTTAAGTTTTAGGCCAGGACAGTTAGGGTCTCTAAATTAATAAGGCGAAACTCTTAGAGTCTCTAAAGGAATAGGCCAGTACAGTTAGATTCTCTAAATAATTAAAGCGAAAATCTTAGAGTCTCTAAAGGAATAGACCAGGAGATTTAGAGTCTCAAAATTAATAAGGCGAAACTCATAGAGTCTCTAAAGGAATAGGCAAGGAAACTTAGAGTCTCCAAACTAATAAGGCGAAATTCTTAGTCTCTAAAGGATTAGGCAAGGACAGTTAGTGTCTCTATATTAATAAGGCGAAAATCATAGAGTCAATAAAAGTATAGGCCAGGAGAGTTTGATTCTCTAAATTAATAAGGCTAAACTCTTAGAGTATCTAAAGGAATAGGCCAAGACAGTTAGTGTCTCTAAATGAATAAGGCGAATCTATTTGTGTCTCTAAAGGAATAGGCCAGGAGTGTTATAATCCCTAAACTAATAAGGCGAAACACTTTCAGTCTATAAAGGATTAGGCCAGGACAGTTACAGACCCTAAATTAATAAGTCGAAGCACCTACAGTCTCTAAAGGATAGGCCACGACATTTAGAGTCTCTAAATTAATAAGGCGAAAATCTTAAAGTCTCTAAAGGGAAAGGCCAGGAGAGTTAGTCTCTAAATTAATAAGGCGAAATTCTTAGAGTCTCTAAAGTAATAGGCCAGGAGAGTTAGAGTCTCTAAATGTATAAGGCGAAAATCTTAGAGTCTCTAAAATATAAGCCAGGAGATTTAGAGTCTCTAAATTAATAAGGTCAAACGCTTAGAGTCTCTAAAAGAATAGGCCAGGACAGTTAGAGTCTCTAAATTAATAAGGCGAATCTCTTAGAGTCTCTAAAGCAATAGGCCAGGACAGTTAGATTTTCTAAATTAATAAGGCGAAAACATTAGAGTCTGAAAAGGAATAGGCCAGGAGAGTTGGAGTCTCTAATTTAATAAGGCGAAACTTTTAGAGGCTCTATATGAATAGGCCAGGACAGTTAGAATCTCTAAATTAAAAAGGCGAAATCTTAGCGTCTCTAAAGAAATAGGCCAGGACTGTTAGAGTCTCTAAATTGATAAGACGAAAGACTCAGTCTTTAAACGAATAGTGCAGGACATTTAGGGTCTCTAAATTAATAAGGCGAAACGCTTCGAGTCTCTAAAGTAATAGGCCAGGACAGTTAGAGTCTCTAAATTAATAAGGCGATATTCTTAGAGTCTCTATAAGAATACGTCAGGACTCTTAGGAAATCTAAATTAATAAGGCTAAATTCTTAGGGTCTCTAAAAAACAAGCCAGGACAGTTAGAGTCTCTATATTAAAGCGCGAAAATATTATAGTCCCTAAAGGAATAGGCCAGGAGAGTTAGAGTCTCTAAATTAAAAAGTCGAAAGCCTAGAGTCTCTAAAGTTACAGGACAGGAGAGTTAGAGTCTCTAAATTTGTAAGGCGAAATTCTTGTGATCTCTAAAGGAATAGGCTAGGAGATTCAGAGTCTCTAATTAATAAGGCGAAAATCTTAGAGTCTATAAAGAATAGGCCAGGACAGTTAGAGTCTCTAAATTATTAAGGCGAAATTCTTATTGTCTCTAAAGGAATAGACCAGGAGAGTTAGAGTCTCTAAATTAATAAGGCGAAACTCATAGAGTCTCTAAAGGAATATGCCTGGACATTTAGAGTCTGTAAATTATTAAGGCGAAACTCTTAGATTCTCTAAAGGAATAGGCCAGGACAGTTAGAGTCTCTAAATTAATAATGCGAAACAATTAGGGTCTTCAAAATTATAGGCCAGTATATTTAGAGTCTCAAAATTAATAAGGCGAAAGTCTTAGAGGCTCTAAAGGTGTAGGCCAGTACAGCTAGGGTCTCTAAATTAAAAAGGCGAAAATCTTAGTGTCTCTAAAGAATTAGGCCAGGACAGATAGGGTCTCTAAATTAATAAGGCGAAACCCTTAGTCTCTAAAGGAATAGGCCAGAAGACAGTAAGTGTCTCTAAATTAATAAGGCAAAATTCTCAGGCTCTAAAGGAATAGTGAAGGCCTGTTAGGGGCTCTAAATTAAAAAGGCAAATCTCTTAGTGTCTCTAAAGCAATTGGCCAGGTCAGTTAGAGTATCTAAATTAATAACGCATAAATCTTACAGTCTCCAAAGAAATAGCCCAGGAAATTTAGAGTCTCTAAATGAATAAGGCGAAAATCTTTATGTCTCTAAATAATAGGCCAGGATATTTAGAATCCCTAAATTAATAAGGCGAATCTCTTAGAGTCTCTAAAGTAATAGGCCAGGAATTATAGGGTCTATAAATTAATAAGGCGAAGCACTTATGGTCACTAAAGAATAGGCCAGGACAGATTAGATTTTCTAAATAATAGACCAGGTCAGTTAGAGTTTCTAAATTAATAAGGTGAAACTCTTAGAATCTCTAAAGGAATAGGCCAGGACAGTTATAGTCTATAAATTAATAATGCGATTCTCTTAGAGTCTCTAAAGAAATGGTCATGTGGAGTTAGGTTCTCTAAATGAATAAGGCGAAACACTTAGAGTCTGTAAAGGTATAAGCCAGGAGAGTTAGAGTCTCTAATTTAATAAGGCGAAAATCTTAGAGTCTCTAAAAGTATAGGCCAGAACTGTTAGAGTCTCTAAATTAATAAGGCGAAACACTTAAAGTCTCTAAAGGAATATGCTAGGTCAGTTAGGGTCTCTAAATTAATAAGGCGAAACTCTTAGATTCTCTAAAGGAATAGGCCAGGACAATTAGAGTCTCTAAATTAATGAGGAGAACTCTTAGTGTCTGTAAATGGATAGGCCAGGAGAAATAGAGTCTCTAAATTAATGAGGCGAAAATCTTAGATTTTCTAAAGGAACAGGCCAGGAGTGTTAGAGTCTCAAAATTAAAAAGGCGAAAGCCTTAGGGTCTCTAAAGGAACAAGCCAAGAGTGTTACCGTCTCTATATTAATAGAACGAAAATATTATAGTCTCTAAAGGAATAGGCCAGGACAGTTAGTGTCTCTAAATTAGAAAGTCGAAATTCTAGAGTCTCTAAAGTTATAGGCCAGGAGAATTGGAGACTCTAAAATTGTAAGGCGAAACTCTTGTGATCTCTAAAGGAATAAGCTAGGAGAGTTAAAGTTCTAAATTAATAAGGCGAAATTCTTAGGGTCTCAAAAGAAATAGGCCAGGACAGTTAGAGTCTCTAAATTAATGAGGCGAAACACTTAGAGCCTCTAAAGTTATAGGCCAGGACAGTTAGTGTCTCTAAATTAATAAGGCGAAAAACTTGGAGTCTCTAAAGGAATAGGCCAGGACAGTTAGAGTCTCTAAATTAATAAGGCGAAATTCTTAGTGTCTATAAAGGTACAGGCCAGGAAAGTTAGAGTCTCTAAATGAATAAGCCGAAAATCATAGAGTCTCTAAAGTAATAGGCCAGGACAGTTAGGGTCTCTAAATTAATAAGGCGAAACTCTTAGCGTCTCTAAAGGAATAGGCCAGGAAAGTTAGAGTCTCTAAATTAATAAGGCGAAACGCTTAGAGTCTCAAAAAGAATAGGCCAGGACAATTTGTGTCTCTAAATTAATAAGGCGAAATTCTTAGAGTCTATAAAGGAATAGGCCAAGAGAGTTAGAGTCTCTTAATTATTAAGGCGAAAGCATTAGAGTCTCTAAAGTAATAGGCCAGGAGAGTTAGAGTCTCCAAATGTATAAGGCAAAATCCTTAGAGTCTCTAAGGAATAGCCCAGGAGAGTTAGAGTATCTAAATTAATACGGCGAAATACTTAGAGTCTCTAAACGTATAGGCAAGGAGAGTTAGAGTCTCTAAATTAATAAGGCGAAATTCTTATAGTCTCTAAAGAAGTATACCAGGACAGTTAGAATCTCTAAATTAATAAGGCGAAAAAATTTGAGTCTCTAAAAAATTGGCCAGGACAGTGAGAGTCTCTAAATTAATAAGGCGAAACACTTAGAGTCTCTAAAGAAATAGGCCAGGAGAGTTAGGGTCTCTAAATTAATAAGGCCAAATTCTTAGAGTCTCTAAAGGAATAGGCCAGGAGAATCAGAGTCTCTAAATTAATAAGGCGAAAATCTTAGAGTCTTTAAAGGAATAGGCCAAGAGATATAGAGTCTCTAAATTAATAAGGCGAAACTCTTAGAGTCTCTAAAGGAATAGGCCAGGACAGATAGAGTCTCTAAATTAATAATGCGAAACTCTTAGAGTCCCTAAACGAATAGGCCAAGACAGTTAGAGTCTCTAAATTAATAAGGCTAAACTCTTAGAGTCTCTAAATTAAGAGGCCAGGACAGTTAGGGTCTCTAAATGAATAAGGCGAAACTTTTAGTGTCTCTAAAGAATAGGCCAGGAGAGTTGGAATCCGTAATTTAATAAGGCGAAACACTTAGAGTCTCTGAAGGAATAGGCCAGGAGTTTTAGAGTCTCTAAATTAATAAGCCGAAACGCTTAGAGTCTCTAAAGGAATAGGCCAGGACAGTTAGTGTCTCTAAATTAATAAGGCGAAAAACTTCGAGTCTCTAAAGGATTAGGCCAGAACAGTTAGAGTCTCTAAATTAATAAGGCGAAAATCTTAGAGTCTCTAAATAATTGGGCCAGGAGATTTAGAGTCTCTAAATTAATTAAGTGAAAAACTTAGAGTCTCTAAAGGAATAGGCCAGGAGATTTAGAGTCTCTAAATTAATAAGGCCAAACTATTAGGGTCTCTAAAGGAAGAGGTCAGAATAGTTAGAGTCTCTAAATTAATAAGGCGAAACACTTAGAGTCTCTAAAGGACGATGCCAGATCAGTTAGTGTCTCCAAATAATTGGGCCAGGAGATTTAGAGTCTCAAAATTAATAAGGCGAAAATCTTAGAGTCTCTAAAGGAATAGGCCAAGACAGAGTCTCTAAATTAATGAGTCGAAACCCTTAGATTCTGTAAAGGGATAGGCCAGGAGAGTTAGGGTCTTTAAATTAATAAGGCGAAAATCTTAGAGTCTCTAAAGGAATAGGCCAGGAGTGTTAGAGTCGCTAAATTAATAAGGCGAATCTCTTAGTGTCTCTAAAAAGAGAGACCAAGAGAGTTAGGATCTCTAAACTAATAAGGCGAAAAGCTTAGGGTCTCTAAAGGAATAGGCCAGGACAGTTAGTGTCTCTAAATTAATAAGGCGTAAATCTTAGAGTCTCTAAAGGAATAGGCCAGGACAGTTAGTGTCTCTAAATTAATAAGGCGGAACTCTTAGTGTCTCCAAAGAATAGGCCAGGAGATTTAGATTCTCTAAATTAATAAGGCGAAATTGTTAGATTCTCTAAAGGAATAGGCCAGGACAGTTAGAGTCTCTAAATTAATAAGGCAAACCTCTTAGAGTCTCTAAAGGAATAGACCTGGACAGTTAGAGAATTTAAATTAATAAGGCGAAAATCTCAGAGTCTCTAATGTAATAGGCCAGGAGTGTTAGAGTCTCTAAAATTAATAAGGCGAAACACTTATAGTCCCTAAAGAAGTAGGCCAGGACAGTTACAGTCTCTAAATTAATAAGGCCAAACTCCTAGAGTCTCTAAAGTAATAGGCCAGGACAATTAGTGTCTCTAAATTAATAAGGCGAAACTCTTAGAGTCTCAAAGGTAATAGACCAGAACAGTTAGAGTCTCTACATTAATAGGGCGAAACTCTTAGAGTCTCTAAAGGAATAGGCCAGGAGAGTTTGAGTCTCTAAATTAATAAGGCGAAATACTTAGAGTTATAAAAGAATAGGCCAAGAGATTTAGAGTCTCTTATTTAATAAGGCGAATCTCTTAGAGTCTCTAAAGGAATAGGGCAGGACAGTTAGAGTCTCTAAATTAATAAGGCAAAACACTTAGGGTCTCTAAAGGAATAGCCCAGGACATTTAGAGTATCGAAATTAAAAAGGCGAAAATCTTAGAGTCTCTAAAGGAATAGGCCAGGAGAGTTAGAGTCTCTAAATTAATAAGGCGAAACACTTAGGGTCTCTAAAGGTATAGGCCAGGACAGTTAGAGTCTATAAATTAATTAGGCGAAATTTTAGAGTCTCTAAATATATAGGCCAAGAGAGTTAGGGTCTCTAAATTAATAAGGCGATACACTTATAGTCTCTAAACGAATAGGGCAGGGCAGTTAGTGTCTCTAATTTAATAAGGCGAAAATCTTAGAGTCTCTAAACGAATAGGCCAAGACAGTTAGTGTCTCTAAATTAATAAGACGAAACATTTAGTGTCTCTAAAGAATAGGCCAGGAGAGTTAAAGTCTCTAAATGAATAAGGCGAAACTCTTAGAGTCTCTAAAGGAATAGGCCAGGACAGTATGTGTCTCTAAATTAATAAGGCGAAACACTTAGAGTCTCAAAAGAATCAGGCCAGGACAGTTAGAGTCACTAAATTAATAAGGCGAAACATTTATAGTCGCTAAACTAATAGGCCAAGACAGTAAGGGTCTCTAAATTATTAAGGCGAAGCACCTACAGTCTCTGAAGTAATAGGCCAGGAGAGTTAGAGTCTCTAAATTAATAAGGCGAAACAATTAGTGTCTCTAAAAATAGGCCAGGTGAGTTAGAGTCTCTAAATTAATAAGTCGAATCTCTTAGAGTCTCTAAAGGAATAGGCCAGGACAGTTAGTGTTTCAAAATTAATAAGGCGAAACTCTTAGAGTCTCTAAAGGATCAGGCCAGGACAGTTAGATTCACTAAATTAATAAAGCGAAACACTTAGAGTCGCTAAACGAATATGCCAGGAAAAGTAGGGTCTCAAAATTAATAAGGCGAAGCTCCTAGAGTCTCTAAAGTAATAGGTCAGTACAGTTAGTGTGTCTAAATTAATAAGGCGAAAATCATAGATTCCCTAAAGGAATAGGCCAGGACATTTAGAGTCTCAAAATTAATACGGCGAAACTCTTAGGGTCTCTAAAGGAATAGGACAAGACATTTAGTGTCTCTAAATTAATAAGGCGAAAAACTTAGTGTCTCAAAAGGAATAGAACAAGAGAGTTAGGGTCTCTAAATTAGTAAGGCGAAAATCTTAGATTCTCTAAAGAAATAGGCCAGTACAATTTGAGTCTCTAAATTAATAAGGCGAAACACTTTGAGTCTCTAAATGAATAGGCCAGGACAGTTAGAGTCTCTAAATAAATATAGCGAAATATTTAGAGTCTCTAAAGAATAGGCCAGGAGTGTTAGAGTCTCTAAATTAATAAGGCGAAACTCTTAGATTCTCTAAATTAATAAGCCAGGAAAGTTAGAGTCTCTAATTAAATAAGGCGAGACCCTTAGTGTCTCTAAAGGAATAGGCCAGGAGAGTTAGAGCCTCAAAATTAATAAGGCGAAACTCTTAGAGGCTCTAAAGGAATAGGCGAAGACAGTTAGTGTCTCTAAAAAAATATAGCGAAATTCTTAAAGTCTCTAAATTAAAAGGCCAGGAGTGTTAGGGTCTCTAAATTAATAATGCAAAACTCTTACATTCTCTAAATGAATAGGCCAGGAATGTTAGAGTCTCTAAATTAATAAGGCGAGACTCTTAGTGTCTCTAAAGGAATAGGCCAGGACTGTTAGTGTCTCTAATTTAATAAGGCGAAACAATTAGAGTCTCTAAAAGAATAGGCGAAGATAGTTAGTGTCTCTAAATAAATATAGTGAAATTCTTACAGTCTCTAAACAAATAGGCCAGGAAAGTTAGTGTCTCTAAATTTATAAGGCGAAAATCTTAGATTCTCTAAATGAATATGCCAGGAAAGTTAGAGTCTCAATTTAATAAAGCGAGAATAAGAGTGTCCCTAAAAGAAGAGACCAGGACAGTTAGAATCTCTACATTAATTAGGCGAAACACTTAGAGCCTCTAAAGGAATGGGCCAGGACAGTTAGAGTCTCTAAATTAATAAGGCGAAACACATAGAGTCTCTAAAGTATTAGGCCAGGAGAGTTAGTGTCCCTAAATTAATAAGGCGAAAATATTATAGTCTCTAAATAATTAGGCCAGGAGGGTTAGTGTCTCTTAATTAATAAGGCGAAACACTTAGAGGCCTTAAACGAACAGGCCAGGACATTTAGAGTATCTAAATTAAAAAGGCGAACCACTTAGAGGCCTTAAAGTGATAGGCCAGGACAGTTAGTGTCTATAAATTAATAAGGCGAAAATCTCAGTCTCTAAATGAATAGTGCAGAAAGTTAGGGTCTAAAAATTAATAAGGCGAAACACTTAGAGTCTCTAAAGGAATAGGCCAGGGCAGTTAGAGTCTCTGAATTATTAAGTCGAAACTCTTAAAGTCTCTATAGTTTTAGGCCAGGACAGTTAGTTTCTAAATTAATAAGGCGAAAATCTTAGAGACTCTAAAGGAATAGGCCAGAACATTTAGAGTCTCTAAATTAATAAGGCGGATCTCTTAGAGTCTCCATAGGGATAGGCCTGGAAATTTAGAGACTCTAAATTAATAAGGCGAAAATCTTAGAGTCTCTATAGGAATAGGCCAGGAGAGTTTGAGTCTCTAAATTAATAAGGCGAAACTCTAAGAGTCTCTAAAAGAATAGGCCAGGAGAATTAGTGTCTCTAAATTAATAAGGCGAAAGTTTTAGAGTCTCTAAAGGAATAGGCCAGGACAGTTAGAGTCTCTAAATTAATAAGGCGGAAAACTTAGAGTCTCTAAAGAATAGGCCAGGAGAGATAGAGTCTCTAAATTAACAAGGCGAAAATCTTAGAGGCTCTAAAGGAATAGGCCAGGACAGTTAGATTATCTAAATTAATAAGGCGAAACGCTTAGAGTCTCTAAAGGAATAGGCCAGGGCAGTTAAAGTCTTAACATTAATAAGGCCAAACTCTTAGAGTCTGTAAGGGTATAGACCAAGACAGTTAGTGTCTCTAAATAAATATCGCGAAATTCTTACAGTCTCTAAAGGAATAGGCCAGGAGAGCTAGAGTCTCTAAATTAAAAAGGCGAAACACTTAGAGTCACTAAATGAATATGCAAGGACTGTTAGAGTCTCTAAATTAATAAGGCGGGGCTCTTAGAGTCTCTTAAGGAATAGGCCAGGACAGTTAGGCTCTCTAAATTAATAAGGCGAATCCCTTAGGGTCTCTAAAGGTATACGCCAGGACAGTTAGTGTCTGTAAATTAATAAAGCGAAACATATAGAGCCTCTAAAGGAATAGGCCAGGACAGTTAGTCTCTAAATTAATAAGGAGAAAAGCTTAGTGTCTCTAAAGGATTAGGCCAGGAGAGTTAGAGTATCTAAATTAATAAGGCGAAACTCTTAAAGGCCTTAAAGAATAGGCCAGGACAGTTAGTGTCTCTAAATTAATAAGGCGAAATACTCAGTCTCTAAAGGAATAGTGCAAGACCGTTAAGGGCTCTAAATTAATAATGCGAATCACTTTGAGTCTCTAAAGGAATAGGCCAGAACAGTTAGAGTCTCTAAATTAATAAGGCGAAACTCTTAGAGGCTCCAAAGAAATAGGACAGGACTGTTAGGGAATCTAAATTAAAAAGGCGAAAGTCTTAGGGTCTCTAAAGGAACAAGCCAGGAGAGTTACCGTCTCTATATTAATAGCGCGAAAATATTATAGTCTCTAAAGGAATAGGCCAGGAGAGTTAGAGTCTCTAAATTAAAAAATCGAAACTCTAGAGTCTCTAAAGTTATAGGCCAGGAGAGTCAGAATCTCTACATTTGTAAGGCGAAATTCTTGTGATCTCTAAAGGAATAGGCTAGGAGAGTTAAAGTCTCTAAATTAATGAGGCGAAATTCTTTGAATCTCTAAATGAATAGGCCAGGACGGATTGTGTCTCTAAATTAAAAAGGCGAAACACTTAGAGTCATTAAAGGAATAGGACTGGACAGTTAGAGTCTCTAAAATAATAAGGCGAAAATCTTAGCGTCCCTAAAGATATAGCCCAGGAGAGTTAGAGACTATAATTAATAAGGTAGAACACCTAGAGTCTCTAAAGTAATAGGCCAGGACAATGAGGGTCCCTAAATTAATAAGGCGAAATTCTTAGTCTCTAAATGAATCGACCAGGGCAGTTAGAGTCTCTAAATTAATAAGGCGAAACCCTTAGAGTCTCTAAAGGAATAGGCCACAACAGATAGGGTCTCTAAATTAATAAGACGAAACTCTTAGAGTTTCTAAAGGAATAGGCCAGGACAATTTCACTCTCTAAATTAGTAAGGCGAAACACTTAGAGTCTATAAAAGAATAGCCCAGGTCAGTTAGAGTCTCTAAATTAATAAAGCGAAAAACTTAGATTCTCTAAAGTTATAGGCCAGGGCAGTTAGAGTCTCTAAATTAATAAGGCGAAATTCTCATTCTCTAAAGGAATAGTGCTTGACAGTTAGGGCTCAAAATTAATAAAACGAATCTCTTAGAGTCTCTAAAAGTATAGGAAAGGACAGTTAGAGTCTCTAAATTAATAAGGCGAAACACATAGAGTTTCTAAAGGAATAGGGCAGGAGTGATAGGGAATCTAAATTAATAAGACGAAAGTCTTAGAGTCTCTAAAGGAACAAGCCTGGACAGTTACAGTCTCTATATTAATAGCGCGAATATATTATATTCTCTAAAGAATTTGGTCAGGAGTGTTAGAGTCTCTAAATTAAAAAAGTCGAAACTCTAGAGTCTCTAAAGTTATAGGCCAGGAGATTTAGAGTCTCTAAATTTGTAAGGCGAAACTCTTGTGATCTCTAAAGGAATAGGCTACGAGATTTAGAGTCTCTAAATTAATAAGGCAGAACACTTAGAGTCTCAAAAGGAAATGGCCAGGACAGTTACAGTCTCAAAATTAATAAGGCGAATCTCTTTGTTTCTCTAAAGGAATAGGGCAGGACAGTTAGTGTCTCTAAATTAATAAGGCGAAACTCTTAGAGTCTCTAAAGGAATAGGCCAGGACAGTAAGGGTCTCTAAATTAATAAGGCGAAAATCTTAGCGTCTCTAAAGGAATAGGCCAAGACAGTGAGAGTCTCTAAATTAATAAGGCGAAAAACTTAGAGACTCTAAAGGATTAGGCCAGGACAGTTAGAGTCTCTAAATTAATAAGGCGAAACTCTTAGAGTCTCTAAATTAATAGGCCAGAGGACAGTTAGTGTCTCTAAAATAATAAGGCGAAATTCTCAGTCTCTAAAGGAATAGTGCAGGACAGTTAGGGGCTCTAAATTAATAAGGCAAAACTCTTCGATTCTCTAAAGCAATTGGCCAGGACAGTTAGAGTCTCTAAATTAATAAGGCCAAAATGTTACAGTCTCTAAAGAAATAGGGCAGGATATTTAGTGTCCCTAAATTAAAAAGGTTAAACTCTTAGAGTCTCTAAAAGAATAGGCCAGGACAGTTAGTGTCTATAAATGAATAAGGCGAAAAACTTTTGGTCTCTAAAGAATAGGCCAGGAGAGTTAGAATCCCTAAATTAATAAGGCCAAACACTTAGAGTCTCTAAAGGATTAGGCCAGGAGAATTAGAATCTCTAAATTAATAAGGCGAAGCACTTAGAGTCTCTAAAGAATACGCCAGAACATTTTAGAGTCTCTAAAGAATAGGCCAGGACAGTTAGAGTCTCTAAATTAATAAGGCGAATCTATTAGACTCTCTAAAGGTTTAGGCCAGGGCAGTTAGTGTCTATAAATTAATAATGAGGAACCCTTAGAGTCTCTAAAGAAATGGGCCTGTAGGGTTAGAGTCTCTAAATTAATAAGGCGAAACGCTTACAGTCTCTAAAGGAATAGGCCAGGTGGGTTAGAGTCTCTAATTTAATAAGGCGAAACACTTAGATTCTCTAAAGGAATAGGCCAGAACAATTAGAGTCTCTAAATTAATAAAGCGTAACACTTATAGTCTCTAAAGGAAAATGCCAGGTCAGTTAGAATCTCTAAATTAATAAGGCGAAACTCTTAGTGTCTCTAAAGGAATAGGCCAGGAATACTAGAGTCTCTAAATTAATACGGCGAAACTCTTAGAGTCTGTAAAGGGATAGGCCAGGAGTTTTATAGTCTCTAAATTAATAAGGCGAAAATCTTAGAGAATCTAAAGGAATAGGCCAGGAGTGTTAGAGTCTCAAAATTAATAAGGCGAAATTCTTAGAGTCTCTAAAAAATTAGCCAGGAGTGTTAGTGTCTCTAAAAAAATTAGGCGAAACGCTTAGAATCTCTAAATGAATAGGCCAGGAAAGTTACAGTCTCTAAATTAATAAGGCGAATCTCTTAGAGTCTCTAAAGTAATAGGCCATGACATTTAGAATTTCAAAATTAATAAGGCGAAACCCTTAGAGTCTCTAAAGGAATAGGCCAGGAGGTTTAGAGTCTCTAAATTAATAAGGCGAAATTTTAGAGGCTCTATAGGAATAGGCCAGGACAGATAGATTCTCTAAATTAATAAGGCGAAAACTTAGAGTCTTTAAAGGAATAGGCCAGGACACTTAGAGTCTCTAAATTAATAAAGCGAAAGTCTCAGTCTTTAAACGAATAGTGCAGGAGAGTTAGAGTCTCTAAATTAATAAGGCGAAACTATTAGAGTCTCCAAAGGAATAGGCTAGAGGACGGTTAGAGTCTCTAAATTAATAAGGCGAAAGTCTAAGTCTCTAAAGGAATAGTGCAGGACAGTTAGGGGCTCTAAATATATAAGGCCAAACTCTTAGAATCTCTTAAGTTATTGGCCAGGAACGTTAGAGTCTCTAAATTAATAAGGCCAAATTTTTACAGGTTCTAAAGAAATAGGCCAGGATATATAGTTTCTCTAAATTAATAAGGCGAAAATCTTAGAGTCTCTAAAAGTATATGCCAGGACAGTTAGGGTCTCTAAATTAATAAGGCGAAACACTTAGAGTCTCTAAAGAATAGGCCAGGACAGTTAGAGTCTCTAAATTAATAAGGTGTAACACTTTGAGTCTCTAAAGAATAGGCCAGGACAGTAAGTGTCTCTAAATTAATAAGGCGAAACTCATAGAGTCTTTAAAGGAATGGGCCAGGATAGTTTGAGTCTCTACATTTATAAGGTGAAACTGTTAGAGTCTCTAAAGGGTTAGGTCAGGAGTGTTGGAGTCTCTAAATTAATAGGGCGAAACACTTAGAGTCTCTAAAGGAATAGGCCAGAACAGTTAGGGTCTCTAAATTAATAAGGCGAAGCACTTAGAGTCTCTAAAGGGTATGCCAGGTCAATTATAGTCTCTAAATTAATAAGGCAAAACACTTAGAGTCTCTAAAGGAATAGGCCAGGACAGTTAGAGTCTCTAACTTAATAAGGCGAAACTCTTAGAGTCTCTAAAGGGAAAGGCCAAGAGAGTTAGTCTCTAAATTAATAAGGCGAAAATCCTAGAGTCAATAAAGTAATAGGCCAGGAGAGTTAGAGTCTCGTAATTAATATGACGAAACTCTTAGAGTCTCTAAAAAAATGGACCAGGATATTTAGAGTCTCTAAATTAATAAGGCCAAACGCTTAGAGTCTCTAAAAGAAGAGGCCAGGACAGTTAGAGTCTCTAAATTAATAAGGCGAATATCTTAGAGTCTCTAAAGCAATAGGCCAGGTAAGTTAGAGTTTCTAAGTTAATAAGGCGAAACTCTTAGAGTCTCTAAAGGAATAGGCCAGGAGAGTTGGAGTCTCTAAATTAATAAGGCGAAACATTTAGAGGCTCTATATTTATAGGCCAATAAAGTTAGAATCTCTAAAATAAAAAGGCGAATTTCTTAGAGCCTCTAAATGAATAGGCCAGGACAATTAGTGTCTCTAAATTAATAAGACGAAAGACTCAGTCTTTAAACGAATTGTGCAGGACAGTTACGGGCTCTAAATTAATAAGGCGAAACTCTTAGAGTCTCTAAAGTAATAGACCAGGACAGTTAGAGTCTCTAAATTAATAAGGCGAAATTCTTAGGGTCTCTAAAGTAATACGCCAGGACTCTTAGTGAATGTAAATTAATAAGGCGAAATTCTTAGGGTCTCTAAAGGAACAAGCCAGGACAGTTACATTCTCTATATTAAAGACGAAAATATTATAGTCTCTAAAGGAATAGGCCAGGAGAGTTAGAGTCTCTAAACTAATAGTCGAAACTCTAGAGTCTCTAAAGTTATAGGACAGGAGAATTAGAGTCTCTAAATTTGTAAGGCGAAACTCTTGTGGTCTCTTAAGTTATAGGCTAGGAGTTTCAGCGTCTGGAATTAATAAGGCGAAAATTTTAGCGTCTCTAAAGAATGGGCCAGGACAGTTAGGGTCTCTAAATTAATAAGGCGAAAATCTTAGATTCTCTATAGAAATAGGCCAGGAGAGTTAGAGTCTCTAAATTAATAAGGCGAAACTCGTAGAGTCTCTAAAGGAATAGGCATGGACAGTTAGAGTCTCTAAATTATTAAGGCGAAAATCTTAGAGTCTCTAAAGAAATATGCCAGGACAGTTAGAGTAACTAAATTAATAAGGCGAAATTATTAGATTCTCTAAAGGAAGAGGCCAGGAGATTTAGAGTCTCTAAATTAATAAGGCGAAACACTTATAGTCTCTAAAGATTAGGCCAGTACAGTTAGAGTCTCTAAATTAGTAAGGCGAAACTCTTAGAATCTCTAAAGGAATAGGCAAGGAGAGTTAGAGTCTCTAAAATAATAAGGCGAAACTCTTAGAGTCTCTAAATATATTAGCCAGGACAGTTAGAGTCTCTAAATTAATAAGGCGAAACTCTTAGAATCTCTAAAGGAATAGGCCAGGAGTGTTAGAGTCTCTAAATTAATAAGGAGAAACACTTAGGGTCTCCAAAGTAAGAAGCCAGGAGATTTAGAGTCTCAAAATAAATAAGGCGAATCTCTTAGAGGCTCTAAAGGTGTAGGCCAGGACAGATAGGGTCTCTAAAATATTAAAGCGAAACTCTTAGAGTCTCTAAAATATTAGCCCAGGACAGTTAGAGTCTCTAAATTAATAAGGCGAAACTCTTAGAGTCTCTTAAGGAATAGGCCAGAGGACAGTAAGAGTCTCTAAATTAATAAGGCGAAATTCTCTGTCTCTAAAGGAATAGTGCAGGACAGATACGGTCTCTAAATTAATTAGGCGAAAATCTTAGAGTCTCTAAAGCAAATGGCCAGGTCATTTAGGGTCTCTAAATTAATAAGGCCAAACTCTTACAGCCTCTAAAGGAATAGGCCAGGACATTTAGTGTCTCTAAATTAATAAGTCTAAATACTTAGAGTCTCTAAATGAATAGGCCAGGACAGTTAGAGTCTCTAAATGAATAAGGCGAAATTCATTGTGTCTCTGAAGAATAGGCCAGGAGATTTAGAATCCCTAAACTAATAAGTAGAAACACTTAGAGTCTCTAATGAAATAGGCCAGGAATATTAGGGTCTCTAAATTAATAAGGCGAAACACTTAGTGTCTCTAAAGAATAGGCCAGGACAGTTTATTGTCTCTAAATAATAGGCCAGGACAGTTAGAGTCTCTAAATTAATAAGGCGAAACTCTTAGAATCTCAAAAGAAATAGGCCAGGAGTGTTAGAGTCTATAAATTAATAATGCGAAACTCTTAGAGTCTCTAAAGTAATGGGACTGTGGAGTTAGAGTCTCTAAATTAATAAGGCGAAACACTTAGAGTCTCTAAAGGAATACGCCAGGAGTGTTAGAGTCTCTATTTTAATAAGTAGAAACACTTAGAGTCTCTAAAGGAATAGGCCAGAACTGTTAGAGTCTCTAAATTAATAAGGCGAAACACTTAGAGTCTCTAAAGGAATAGGCCAGGACAATTAGGGTCTCTAAACTAATAAGGCGAATCTCTTAGAGTCTGTAAAGGAATAGGCCAGGAATGTTAGAGTCTCTAAATTAATAAGGCGAAAATCTTAGATTTTCTAAATGAATAGGCCAGGAGTGTTAGTCTCAAAATAAAAAAGCGAAAGTCTTAGGGTCACTAAACGAACAAGCCAAGATTGTTACAATCTCGATATGAATATTGCGAAAATATTATAGTCTCTAAAGGAATAGGCCTGGACAGTTACAGCCTCTAAATTAAAAAGTCGAATATCTAGAGTCTCAAAAATTATAGGCCAGGAGAGTTAGAGACTCTAAATTTGTAAGGCGAATTTCTTGGGATCTCTAAAGGAATAAGCTAGCAGAGTTAAAGTTCTAAATTAATAAGTCGAAACTCTTAGGGTCTCAAAACCAATAGGCCAGGACAGTTAGAGTCTCTAAATTAATGAGGCGAAACACTTAGAGCCTCTAAGGTTATAGGACAGGACATTTTGTGTCTCTAAATTAATAAGGCGAAACCCTTAGAGTCTCTAAAGGAATAGGCCAGGACAGTTAGAGTCTCTAAATTAGTAAGCCGAATCTCTTAGTGTCTATAAAGGAATAGGCCAGGAAATTTAGAGCCTCTAAATTAATAAGGCGAAAATCTTAGAGGCTCTAAAGTAATAGGCCAGGACAGCTAGAGTCTCTAAATTGATAAGGCGAAGCTCTTAGAATCTCTAAAGAATAGGCCAGAAAATTTAGTCTCTAAATTAATAAGGCGAAAGGCTTAGGGTCTCTAAAGGAATAGGCCAGGACAGTTTGAGTCTCTAAATTAATAAGGCGAAATTCTTTGAGTCTATATAGGAATAGGCCAGGACAGTTAGAGTCGCTTAATTAATAAGGCGAAATTCTTAGAGTGTCTTAAGTAATAGGCCAGGACATTTAGGGTCTCTAAATGAATAAGGCAAAACTCTTCGAGTCTCTAAAGTAATAGCCCAGGAGTGTTAGTGTATCTAAATTATTAAGGCGAAATACTTAGAGTCTCTAAAGGAATAGGCGAGGAGAGTTAGAGTCTCTAAATTATTAAGGCGAAATACTTATAGTCTCCAAAGAAGTATACCAGGACAGTTAGGGTCTCTAAATTAATAAGGCGAAATTTTAAAGTCTCTAAAGAAATAGGCCAGGAGAGTTTGAATCTCTAATTTAATAAGGCGAAGCTCTTTGAGTCTCTAAAGAAGAGGCCAGGACAGTTAGAGTCTCTAAATTAATAAGGCGAAACTCCTAGATTCTCTAAAGGAATAGGCCAGGACCGTTAGTGCCTCTAAATTAATAAGTCGAAAATCTTAGAGTCTCTAAATAAATAGGCCAGGAGAGTTAGAGCCTCTAAATTAATAAGGCGAAACACTTAGAGTCTCTGAAGGAATAGGCCAGGAGAGAGAGAGAGTCTCTAAATTAATAAGGCGAAACACTTAGGGTCTCTAAATGAATGGCCAGGCCAGTTAGAGTCTCTAAAGTAATAAGGCGAAATACTTAGAGTCTCTAAAGGAATATTCCAGGAGAATTAGAGTCTCTAAATTAATAAGGCGAAAATCTTAGGGTCTCTAAAGGAATAGGCCAGGACAGTTAGAGTCTCTAAATTAATAAGTGGAATCTCTTAGAGTCTCTAAAGGATTAGGCCAGGACAGTTAGAGTCTCTAAATTAATAAGGCGAAACTCATAGTGTCTCTAAACGAATAGGCCAAGACAGAGTCTCTAAATTAATAAGGCTAAACTCTAAGAGTCTCTAAAGTAATAGGCCAGGACTGTTAGAGTCTCTAAATGAATAAGGCGAATATCTTAGTGTCTCTAAAGAATAGGCCTCGATATTTAGAATCCCTAATTTAATAAGGCGAAACACTTAGAGTCTCTAAAGGAATAGGCCAGGAGTGTTAGAGTCTCTAAATTAATAAGGCGAAAAGCTTAGAGTCTCTTAAGGAATAGGCCAGGAGAGTTAGAGTCTCAAAAATTAATAAGGCGAAACTCTTAGATTCTCTAAAAGATAAGGCCAGAACAGTTAGTGTCTATAAATTAATAAGGCTAAAATCTTAGAGTCTATAAAGAAATGGGCCAGGAGATTTAGAGTCTCTAAATTAATAAGGCCAAAATCTTAGAGTCTCTAAAGGAATAAGCCAGAATAGTTAGGGTCTCTAAATTATTAAGGCGAAAACATTAGAGTCTCTAAAGGAATACGCCATGTCAATTAGATTCTCTAAATTAATAAGTCGAAAATCTTAGAGTCTCTAAAGGAAAAGGCCAAGACAGTTAGAGTCTCTAAATTAATAAGGCGAAATTCTTAGTGTTTGTAAAGGGATAGGCCAGGAGAGTTAGGTTCTCTAAATTTATAAGGCGAAAATCTTAGAGTCTCTAAAGGAATACGCCAGGAATGTTAGAGTCTCTAAATTAATTAGGCGAATCCCATAGTGTCTCTAAAAAAATAGGCCATGAGATTTAGTGTCTCTAAATTAATAAGGCGAAAAGATTAGATTCTCTAAAGAAATAGGCCAGGACAGTAAGAGTCTCTAAATTAATAAGGCGAAAATCTTAGAGTCTCTAAAGCAATAGGCGAGGACATTTAGAGTTTCAAATTTAATAAAGCAAATCTTTTAGAGCCTCTAAAGGAATAGGCGAGGAGTGTTAGGGTCTCTAAATTATTAAGGCGAAATTTTTAGAGGCTCTAAAGATATAGGCCAGGACAGTTAGTATCTCTAAATTAATAAGGCGAAACACTTAGAATCTCTAAAGGAATAGGCCAGGACAGTTAGTGTCTCTAAATTAATAAGTTGATTGACTCAGTCTTTAAACGAATAGTGTAGGACCGTTAGAGTCTCTAAATTAATAAGGCGAAACTCTTAGAGTCTCTAATGGAATAGGCCAGAGGACAGTTGGAGTCTCTAAATTAATAAGGCGAAAATCTAAGTCTCTAAAGGAATAGTGCAGGGCAGTTAGGGGCTCTAAATTTATAAGGCGAAACTCTTAGAGTCTCTAAAGGAATTGGCAGGACAGTTAGAGTCACTAAATTAATAAGGCCAAACTCTTACCGTCTCTAAAGGAATAGGCCAGGGAATTTAGGGTCTCTAAATTAATAAGGCGAAACTCTTAGAGTCTCTAAAGGAATAGGCCAGGTCATTTAGAGTCTCTAAATTAATAAGGCGAAACCCTTAGAGTCTCTAAAGATTTAGGCCAGGACAGTTAGAGTCTCTAAATTAATAAGGCGAAACACTTAGAGTCTCTAAAGGAATAGGCCAGGACAGTTAGAGTCTCAAAATTAATAA
>JGI20169J29049_11449572_pt1 | contig 29357 bp, 2 predicted proteins | sample TergutNc150P1_FD_29049 | JGI IMG/M metagenome (IMG submission 29049) | reverse complement strand
ATTTATGACTGCGACAGATTGAAGGAAGAGAGGGACAGACTGAAGGCGGCGGTAAACAAGACGGGTGACTGGCCAACCAGCAAAAGAAACCTAATAACAAGACACTAGAAAGAGTTTTCAAAATTTATAAATTCCATACATTTGAGGAGTTAAATGCTGAGGAAAATCAATAGCAATACTAAGAGTAACATCTATGCTAATCAAGTTATATGCTTGTAGTATTACGATTGTAAAGAATTAATGGAGCAAGCAATAAACAATACTTAAAAAAAAGCGAAAGTCTTAGGGTCTCTAAAGGAACAAGCCAGGACATTTAGAGTCTCTATATTAAAGCACGAAAATATTATAGCTTCTAAAGGAATAGGCCAGGAGATTTAGAGTCTCTAAATTAAAAAGTCGAAACACTAGAGTCTCTAAAGGAATAGGCCAGGAGAGTTAGAGTCTCTAAATTAATAAGGCGAAACTCCTAGAGTCTCTAAAGGAATAGGACTGGACAGTTAGAGTCTCTAAATTATTAAGGCGAAAATCTTAGCGTCTCTAAAGAAATAGGCCAGGAGAGTTAGAGTAAAAAAATTAATAAGGCGAAATAATTAGAGTCTCTAAAGGAATAGGCCACGAGATTTAGAGTCTCAAAATTAATAAGGCGAAACACTTACAGTCTCTAAATAATAGGCCAGGACATTTAGAGTCTCTAAATTAATAAGGCAAAACACTCAGATTCTCTAAAGGAATAGGCCAGGAGAGTTAGAGTCTCTAAATTAATAAGGCGAAACTCTTAGAGTCTCTAAAGGTATAGGCCAGGACAGTTAGAGTCTCTAAATTAATAAGGCGAAACACTTAGAATCTCTAAAAGTATAGGCCAGGACAGTTAGAGTCTCTAAATTAATAAGGCGAAACTCTTAGAGTCTCTAAAGGAATAAGCCTGGACAGTTAAAGTCTCTAAATTAATAAGGCGAAACACTTAGAATCTCTTAAGAAATAGGCCAGGAGAGTTAGAGTCTCTAAATTAATAAGGGGAAAATCTTAGAGTCTCTAAATGAATAAGCCAGGACAGTTAGAGTCTCTAAATTAATAAGGCGAAAATATGAGAGTCTCTAAAGGAATAGGCCAGGACAGTTAGAGTCTCTAACTTAATAAGGCGAAACACTTAGAGTCTCTAAAGAATAGGCCAGGAGAATTAGAGTCTCTAAATTAATAAGGCGAAAATCTCAGTCTCTAAAGGAATAGTGCAGGACACTTTGGGGCTCTAAATGAATAAGGCGAAACACTTAGAGTCTCTAAACAAATTGGCCAGGACTGTTAGGGAATCAAAATTAATAAGGCGAAAGTCTTAGGGTCTCTAAAGGAACAAGCCAGGAGAGTTAGAGTCTCTATATTAATAGCGCGAAAAATTTGTAGTCCTTAAAGGAATAGGCCAGGACTGTTACAGTCTCTAAATTAAAAAGTCGGATCACTAGAGTCTCTAAGGTTATAGGCCAGAAGAGTTAGAGTCTCTACATTTGTAAGGCGAAAAATATGTGTTCTCTAAAGGAATAGGCTAAGAGGGTTAGAGTCTCTAAATTAATAAGGCGAAACTCTTAGAGTCTCAAAAGGAATAGGACAGGACAGTTAAAGTCTCTAAACTAATAAGGCGAAACACTTAGAGTCTCTAAAGGATTAGGCCAGGACAGTTAGGGTCTCTAAATTAATAAGGTGAAAAACTGAGAGTCTCTAAAGGAATAGGCCAAGACAGTTAGAGTCCATAAATTAATAAGGCGAAACACTTAGATTCTCTAAAGTATAGGCCAGGACAGTTAGATTCTGTAAATTAATAAGGCGAAACTCTTAGAGTCTCTAAAGGAATAGGCCAGGACAGTTATATTCTCTATATTAATAAGGCGAAACACTTAAATTCTCTATAGGGATAGGCCAGGAGGATTAGAGTCTCTAAATTAAAAAGGCGAAAGTCTCAGTCACTAATGGAATAGTGCATGATAGTTAGGCGCTCTAAATTAATAAGGCGATCCTCTTAGGGTCCCTAAAGATGTAGGCCAGGACAGTTAGAGTCTCTAAATTAATAAGGCGTAAATATTAGAGTCTCTAAAGGAATAAGCCTGGACAGTTAAAGTCTCTAAATTAATAAGTCGAAACTCTTAGAATCTCTTAAGAAATAGGCCAGGAGAGTTAGAGTCTCTAAATTAATAAGGCGAAATAATTAGAGTCTCTAAAGTTATAGGCCAGAACTCTTAGAGACTCTAAATTAATAAGGCCTAAACCTTTGAGTCTCTAAAGGAATAGGCCAGGACACTTAGGGTCTCTAAATTAATAAGGCGAAAATCTTAGAGTCTCTAAAAGTATAGGCCAGGAGAGTTAGAATCTCTAAATTAATAAGGCGAAATTCTTAGAGTCTCAGACGAAATAGGCCAAGACACTTAGAGTATCTAAATTAATAAGGCGAAACGTTTTCAGTCTCTAAAGATTAGGCAAGGACGGTTAGAGTCTCTAAATTAATAAAGCGAAAAACTTAGAGCCTCTAAAGGAATAGGCCATGACAGTAAGAGTCTCTAAATTAATAAGGTGGAACCCTTCGATTCTCTAAAGGAATAGGCCAAGGCAGTTAGTGTCTCTAAATTAATAAGGCGAAACACTCTCAGTCTCTACACTTTAGGACAGGACGGTTAGAGACTCTAAAATAATAAGGCGAAACTCTTAGAGTCTCTACAGGAATAGGCCAGGACGGTTAGTTTCTCTAATTAATAAGGCGAAACGCTTAGAGTCTCTAAAGGAATAGGCCAGGAGAGTTAGATTCTCTAAATTAATAAGACGAAACACTTAGAGTCTCTAAAGGAAGAGGCCAGGACAGTTAGAGTCTCTAAATTAATAAGGCGAATCTCTTATAGTCTCTAAAGAAATAGGCCAGGACAGTTAGAGACTCTAAATTAATGAGGCGAAAATCTTAGAGTCTCTAAAGGAATAGGACAGGACAGTTAGAGTCTCTAAATAAATAAGGCAAAACACTTAGAGTCCTTAAAGAGATAGGCGAGTACAGTTTGTGTTTCTAAATTAATAAGGCGAAATTCTTAGTGTCTCTAAAGGAATAGGCCAGGACAGTAAGAGACTCTAAATTAATAAGGCGAAAATCTCAGTCTCTAAAGTAATAGTGCAGGACAGTTTGGGCTCTAAATGAATAAGGCGAAACCCTTAGAGTCTCTAAAGAAATAGGCCAGGAATGTTAGGGAATCTAAATTAATAAGGCGAAAGACTTAGGGTCTGTAAAGGAACAAGCCAGGAGGGTTACAGTCTCTATATTAATAGCGCGAAAATATTATAGTCTCTAAATGAATAGGCAAGGAATTTTAGAGTCTCTAAATGAAATAGTCGAAAATCTAGAGTCTCTAAGGTTAGAGACCAGAAGAGTTAGAGTCTCTAAATTTGTATGGCAAAACACTTGTGAACTCTAAAGTAATAGGCTAGAAGTGTTAGAGTCTCTAAATTATTAAGGCGAAACTCTTAGTGTCTCAAACGGAATAGGACAGGACAGTTAGAGTCTCTGAATTAATAAGGCGAAACTCTTACAGTCTCTAAAGGAATAGGCCAGGAGAGTTAGAGTCTCTACAGTAATAAGGCAAAAGTCTTAGTCTTTAAAGGAATAGGCCAGGAGCGTTAGAGTCTCAAAATTAATAAGGCAAAACTGTTAGAGTCTTTAAAGGAATAGGCCAGGAATGTTAGAGGCTCTAAATTTATAAGGCGAAACTCTTAGGTTCTCTATAGATATAGGCCAGGACAGTTAGAGTCTCTAAATTAAAAAGGCGAAAATCTTAGTCTCTCTAAAGGAATAGGCCAGGACAGTTAGTGTCTCTAAATTAATAAGGCGAAAATCTTAGAATCTCTAAAGTAATAGGCCAGGACATTTAGAGTCTCTAAATTAATAAGGCGAAACCGTTAGAGTCTCTAAAGAAATAGGCCAGGACAGTTAGAATCTCTAAAATAATAAGGCGAAACACTTAGAGTCTCTAAAGGAATTGGCCACAATAATTAGGGTCTCTAAATTAATAAGGCGAAAAACTTTGAGTCTCTAGACGAATGAGCCAGGACAGTTAGAGACTCTAAATTAATAAGGCGAAACACTTAGAGTCTCTAAAGGAATAGGACAAGACAGATAGGGTCTCTAATTAATAAGGCGAAAATATTTCAGTCTCTAAAGATTAGGCCAGGACGATTAGAGTCTCTAAATGAATAAGGCGAACACTTTGAGTCTCTAAAGGAAAAGGCCAGGACAGTAAGAGTCTCTAAATTAATAAGGCGGAACACTTAGATTCTCTAAAATAATAGGCCAAAGCAGTTAGTGTCTCTAAATTAATAAGGCGAAAACATTTCATTCTCAAAATTTAGGCCAGAACGGTTAGAGGCTCTAAATTAATAAGGCGAAATTCTTAGAGTCTCTAAAATAATAGGCCAGGACAGTTAGTTTCTCTAATTAATAAGGCGAAACGCTTAGAGTCTCTAAAGGAATAGGCCAGCACATTTAGAGTCTCTAAATTAATAAGGCGAAAAACTTAGAGTCTCTAAAGGAACTGGCCAGGAGTGTTAGAGTCTCTAAACTAATAAGGCGAAACACTTAGAGTCTCTAAAGGAATAGGCCAGGACAGTAAGTGTCTCTAAATTAATAAGGCGAAACCCTTATAGTCTCTAAAGAAATAGGCCAGGACAGTTAGAGTCTCTAAATTAATAAGGCGAAACTCTTAGAGTCTCTAAAGGAATAGGACAGGACTGTTAGTGTCTCTAAATTAATAAGGCGAAACACTTAGAGTTTCTAAAGTGATAGGCCAGTACAGTTAGTGTCTCTAAATTAATAAGACAAAATACTTAGTGTCTCTAATGGAATAGGCCAGGAGAGTAAGGGTCTCTAAATTAATAAGGCGAAAATTTTACAGTCTCTAAAATTATAGGCCAGGACAGTAAGAGTCTCTAAATTAATAAGGCGAAAATCTTAGTGTCTCTAAAGGAATAGGCCAGGACAGTTAGAGTCTCTTAATTAATAAGGTGAAACACTTAGAGTCTCTAAATGAACAGGCCAGGAGTGTTAGAGTATATAAATTAATACGGCGAAACTATTAGAGTCTCCAAAGGAATAGGCCAGGACTGTTAGACTCCATAAATTAATAAGGCGAATCTATTAGAGTCTCTAAAGAATAGGCTAGGACAGTTAGAAACTCTAAATTAATAAGGCGAAACTCTTAGAGTCTCTAAAGGAATAGGCCAGGACAGTTAGGGTCTCAAAATTAATAAGACGAAAAGCTTACAGTCTCTAAAGTAATAGGCCAGGAGAGATAGAGCCACAAAATTGATAAGGCGAAAGTCTCAGTCTCTAAAGGAATAGTGCAGGGAATTTAGGGGCTCTAAATTAATAAGGCGAAACACTTAGAGTCTCTAAAGGAATAGGCCAGGACAGTTAGAGTCTCTAATATAATAAGGCGAAACACTTAGAGTCTCTAAATGAATAGGCCTGGATATTTAGAATCTCTAAATTAATAAGGCGAAACACTTAGTGTCTCTAAAAGAATAGTCCAGGAGGGTTAGAGTCTCTAAATTAATAAGGCGAAACCATTAGAGTCTCTAAAGGAATAGGCCAGGACAGTTACAGTCTCTAAATTAATAAGGCGAAACCCTTAGAGTCTCTAAAAGAATAGGCATGGAGAGTTAGAGTCTCTTAATTAATAAGAGGAAAATCTTAGGGTCTCTAAAGAATAGGCCAGGACATTTAGGGTCTCTAAATGAATAAGGCGAAACTCTTAGAGTCTCTAAAGAATAGGCCAGGACTGTTAGAGTCTCTAATTTAATAAGGCTAAACTCTTAGAGTCTCTAAAGTAATAGGCCTTGATATTTAGAGTCTCTAAATTAATAAGGCGAAACACATAATGTCTCTAAAGTTATAGGCCAGGAGTGTTAGTGTCTCTAAATTAATAAGGCGAAACCATTAGAGTCTCTAAAGGAATAGGCCAGGACTGTTAGAGTCTCTAAATTAATAAGGCGAAACACTTAGAGTCTCTAAAGGAATAGGCCAGAACATTTAGAGTAGCTAAATTAATTTAGAAACTCTAAAACTCCAGGCCTATTCTTTTAGAGACACTAAGTGTTTCGCCTTATTAATTTAGAGACTCTAACACTCCTGGCATAACCTTTTAGAGACTCTAAGTGTTTCGCCTTATTAATTTATAGACACTAACTGTCCTGGCCTATTCCTTTAGAGACTCCATTTGTTTCGCCTTATTAATTTAGAGACTCTAACTGTCCTGGCCTATTCCTTTAGAGACTCTAAGAGTTTCGCCTTATTAATTTAGAGACTCAAGCTTTCTTGGCCTATTCCTTCAGAGACTCTAAGTGTTTCGCCTTATTAATTTAGAGACACTAAATTCCTGGCCTATTCCTTTAGAGACTCTAAGAGACTCTGAGAGTTTCGGCTTATTAATTTAGAGACTCTAAATGTCCTGGCCTATTCCTGTAGAGAATAAAAGATTTTCGCCTTATTAATTTAGAGACACTAACTCTCCTGGCCTATTTCTTTAGAGACTCTAAGTTTTTCGCCTTATTAATTTTGAGACCCTAACCCTCCTGGCCTACCCCTTTAGGGAATCTAAGATATTTGCCTTATTAATTTAGAGACTCTAACTCTCCTGGCCTACTCCTTAGAGATTCTAAGTGTTTTTCCTTATGAATTTAGAGACACTATCTTTCCTGTCCTTTTCCTTTAGAGACTCTAAGAGTTTCGCCTTATTAATTTAGAGATACTAAGTGTTTTGGCCTATTCTTTTAGACACTTTAAGTGTTTCGCCTTATTAATTTAGAGACTCTAATTGTCCTGGCCTATTCCTTTAGAGACTCTAAGTGTTTCGCCTTATTAATTTAGAGACCCTAACTGTCCTGCACTATTCCTTTAGAGACTGAGTCATTCGCCTTATTAATTTAGAGACACTAAATGTCCTGGCCTATTACTTTAGAGAGTATAAGATTTTCGCCTTATTAATTTAGAGATTCTAACTGTCCTGGCCTACTCCTTTAGAGAATCTAAGAGATTCGCCTTATTTATTTAGAGACTCTATTTGTCCTGGCCTATCTCTTTAGAGACTCTAAGATTCTAGGAGAATCTAACTGTCCTAGCCTATTACTTTAGAGACTCTAAGAGTTTCGCCTTATTAATTTAGAGACCCTAACTGTCTTGGCCGATTTCTTTAGAGACTCTAAGTGTTTCGACTTATTAATTTATAGACTCTAACTGTCCTGGCCTATTCCTTTAAAGACTCTAAAATTTCGCTTATTAATGGAGAGACTCTAAATGTCCTGGCCTCTTCCTTTAGAGACTCTAAGTGTTACGCCTTATTAATTTAGAGACACTGACTGTCTTGGCCTATTTCTTTAGAGACTCTAAGCGTTTCGCGTTATTAATTTAGAGACTCTAAATGTCCTGGCCTATTACTTTAGAGACTCTAAGAGTTCCGCCTTTTTAATTTAGAGACTCTAACTGTCCTGGCCTATTCCTTTAGAGACTCTAAGAGATTCGCCTTATTGATTTAGAGCCCCTAACTCTTCTGCACATTTCCTTTAGAGACTGAGACTTTCGCCTTATTAATTTAGAGACTATAACTGTCCTGGCCTATTCCTTTAGAGACACTAAGTTTTTCGCCTTATTAATTTAGAGACACTAACTGTCCTGGCCTATTAATTTAGAGACTCTAAGACTTTCGCCTTATTAATTTAGAGACTCTAACTCTCCTGGCCTATTCTTTAGAGAGCCTAAAAATTTCGCCTTATTAATTTAGAGACACTAACTCTCCTGGCCTATTCTTTTAGAGACTCTAAGAGTTTCGCCTTATTAATTTAGAGACTATAACATTCCTGGCCTATTTCTTTAGAGACTCTACGAGTTCCGCCTTATTAATTTAGAGACTCTAACTGTCCTGGCCTATTCCCTTAGAGAATCTAAGTGTTTCGCATTATTAATTTAGAGTTTCTAACTGTCCTGGCCTGTTCCTTTAGAGACACTAAGTGTTTCGCCTTATTAATTTAAAGACACTAAATGTGCTGGCGTGTTCCTTTAGAGACTCTAAGAGTTTCGCCTTATTAATTTAGAGAATCTAACTGTCTTGGCCTATTCCTTTAGAGACTCTAAGAGTTTCGCCTTATTAATTTAGAGACTCTAACCATCTTGGCCTAATCTTTAGAGACTGAAAATTTTTCGCCTTATTAATTTAGAGACTCAAATTGTTTTGTCCTATTTCTTTAGAGAAAGAAAGTGTTTCGCCTTATTAATTTAGAGACTCCAAACCTCCTGGCCTATTCCTTTAGAGACTCTAAGTGTATCGCCTTATTAATTTAGAGAGTCTATCTGTCATGGCCTAACCCTTTAGGGTCTCTAAGAGTTTCGCCTTATTAATTTAGAGACACTAACAGTCCTGGCCTCTTCCTTTAGAGACTCTAAGAAATTCGCCTTATTATTTTAGAGACTCTAACTGTACTTGCCTATTCCTTTTGAGACTCTAAGTGTTTCGCCTTATTATTTTACAGACTCTAACGCTCCTAGCCTATTCCTTTAGAGATCATAACGTTTTCGCCTTACAAATTTAGAGAATCTAACTCTCCTGGCCTATGACTTTAGAGACTCTAGTGTTTCGACTTTTAATTTAGAGACTCTATCTGTCCTTGCCTATACCTTTAGAGACACCAATATTTTCGCGCTATTAATATAGAGCCTCTAACTGTCCTGGCTTGTACCTTTAGAGAACCTAAGACTTTCGCCTTATTAATTTAGATACCCTATCAGTCCTGGCCTATTCTTTTATAGACCCTAAGATTTTCGCCTTATTAATTTAGAGACTCTAACTGTTCTGGACTATTTTTTAGAGCCTCTAAGTGTTTCGCCTTATTAATTTAGAGACTCTAAATGTCCTGCTCTATTCCTTTAGAGACTCTAACATTTTCGCCTTATTAATTTAGAGGCTCTAACTGTCCTGGACTATTTTTTAGAGACCATAAGAATTTCGCCTTATTAATTAGAGACTCTAAATGTCCTGGCCTATTAATTTATAGACTCTAAGAGATTCGCCTTATTAATTTAGAGACTCTAACTCACCTGGCCTATTCCTTTAGAGACTCTAAGGGATTCGCCTTATTAATTTAGAGACACTAACATTCTTGGCCTATTTCTTTAGAGACTCTAAGGGTTTCGACTTATTAAATTAGAGACTCTAATCCTCCTGGCCTTTTCCTATAGAAACACTAAGAGTTTCACCATAATAATTTAGAGACTCTTATTGTCCTGGCCTATTCCTTTAGAGACTCTAAGAGATCCGTCTTATTAATTTAGATGCTAACTGTCCTGGCCTATTCTTTAGAGTCTCTCAGTATTTCGCCTTATTGTTTTAGAGACTCTAACTGTCCTGGCTTATTCCTTTAGAGACTCTATGTTTCTCGCCTTATTAATTTAGAGACTCTAACTGTCCTCGCATATTACTTAAGAAATTCTTAGATTTTCGCCTTATTAATTTACAGACACTAACTGTCCTGGCCTAATACTTTAGAGCCTCTAAGAGTTTCGCCTTATTAATTTTGAGACTCTATCTGTTCTGGCCTATTCCTTTAGATAATCTAAGATTTTCGCCTTATTAATTTTGAGACTCTAACTCTCCTGGCCTATTGTTTAGTGACTCTAAGATTTTCGCCTTATTAATTTTGAGACTATAACTGTCCTGGCCTATTACTTTAGAGACTCTAAGTGTTTCGTCTTATTAATTTAGAGACTCTAACTCTCCTGGCCTATTTGTTTAGAGACTCTAAAAGTTTCGCCTTATTAATTTAGAGACTCTAACTCTCCTGGAATATACCTTTAGAAACCCTAAGATTTTCACCTTATTAATTTAGAGACTGTAAAGTCCCTGGCCTATTCCTTTACAGACTCTAAGTGTTTCGCCTTATTAATTTTGTGACTCTTACTGTCCTGGCCTATTCCTTTAGAGACTCTAAGAGTTTCGCCTTATTAATTTATAGACTGTAACTCTTCTGGCCTATTCTTTTAGAGACTCTAATAATTTCGCCTTATTAATTTAGGGACTCTAACGGTCCTGGCCTATTCGTTTAGAGACTCTAAGTGTTTCGTCTTATTATTTTAGAGTCTCTAACTCTCCTAGCGTATTTCTTTAGAGATCACACGAGTTTCCCCTTAAAAATTTAGAGACCCTATCTCTCTTGGCCTATAACTTTGGAGACTCTAGAGTTTCGATTTTTTAATTTAGAGACTGTAACTTTCCTGGCCTATTCCCTTAGACACTATAATATTATCGCGCTATTAATATGGAGACATTAACTGTCCTGGCTTGTTCCTTTAGTGACACTAAGTCTTTCGCCTTATTAAATTAGATCCCCTAACAGTCCTGGCCTATACTTTTAGAGACTCTAAATTTTTCGCCTTATTAATTTAGAGACTCTAACTGTCCTGGCCTATACCTTTAGAGACTCTAAGAGTTTCGCCTTATTAATTTAGAACTACTAACTGTCCTGCACTATTCCTTTAGAGACTGAGTCTTTTGCCTTATTAATTTAAAGACACTAACTCTCCTGGTCTATTCAATTAGAGGCTCTAAGTGTTTCGCCTTATTAATATAGAGACTCTAACAGTCCTGGCCTTTTCTTCTAGAGACTCTAAGAGATTCGCCTTATTAATTTAGAGATTCTAAATCTCCTGGCCTATTTCTTTAGAGACTCTTATATTTTCGCCTTATTAATTAAGTTACACTAATTATCCTGGCCTATTTCTTTAGAGACTCTAAGATTTTCGCCTTATTAATTTAGAGACCCTAAATATCCTGGCCTATTCCTTTAGAGAATCTAAGAGTTTCGCCTTATTAATTTAGAGACCCTAAATCTCCTGGCCTATTCCTTTAGAGACAGAAAGAATTTCGCCTTATTAATTTAGAGAATCTAAATGTCCTGGCCTATTCCTTTAGAGACTCTAAGATTTTCGCCTTATGAATTTAGAGACACTAAATGTCCTGGCCTATTCCTTTAGAGAATCTAGATATTTCGCCTTATTAATTTAGAGCCCCTAACTGTCCTGGCCTATTCCTTTAGAGAATCTAATAATTTCGCCTTATTAATTTAGACACCCTAACACTTATGCTCTATTCCTTTAGAGATCGAGACTTTCGCCTTATTCATTTAGAGACAATAACTGTCCTGGCCTATTCCTTCAGAGACTCAAAGAATTTCGCCTTATTAATTTAGATACTCTAACTGTCCTGGCCTATTCCTTTAGAGACTCTAAGAGTTTCGTCTTATTAATTTAGAGACCCTAACTCTCCTGGACTATTACTTTAAAGACTCTAAGATATTCGCCTTATTATAATAGAGACTCTAACTTTCCAGGCCTATTCCTTTAGAGATTCTAAGATTTTGCATTATTAATTTAGAGACTCTAACTTTCCTGTCCTATACTTTTAGAGACTCAAAGTTTTTCGCCTTATTAATTTAGAGACCCTAACTGTCCTGGTCTATTCCTTTAGAGACTCCAAATGTTTCGCCTTATTAATTTGGAGACCCTAACTGTCCTGGCCTATTCCTTTAGAAAATCTAATGATTTCGCCTTATTAATTTCGAGACATTACCTGTCCTGGCCTATTTCTTTAGAGACTCTAACTGTTTCGCCTTATTAATTTAGAGAGCCTAACGGTCGTGGCCTATTCCTTTAGAGACTCTAAGAGTTTCGCCTTATAAATTGAGAGACTCTAAAGGTCCTGGCCTATTACTTTAGAGACTCTAAGATTTTTGCCTTTTTAATTTAGAGTCTCTAACTCTCCTGGCCTATTGCCTTAGAGACTCTAAGCTTTTTCGCCTTATTAATTTAGAGACTCAAACTGTCCTGGCCTATTCTTTTAGAGACTCTAAGAGTTTCGCTTTATTAATTTAGAGACTCTAACTCTCATGGCCTATTCCTTTAGAGACTCTAAGTTTTTCGCCTTAATAATTTAGAGACTCTAACTCTCCTGGCCTATAACTTTAGAGACTCTAAATTTTTCGCCTTATTATTTAGAGACTGTAATTGTCCTGGCCTATTCCTTTAGAGACTCTAAGGTTTGCGCCTTATTAATTTAGAGACACTAACTGTCCTGGCCTATACCTTTAGAGACTCTTAGAATTTCGTCTTATTAATTTACAGAATCTAAATCTGCTGGCCTATAACTTTAGAGACTCTAAGAGTTTCGCCTTCTTAATTTCGAGGCTCTAACTGTCCTGGCCTATTTCTTTAGAGACTCTAAGAGATTCGCATTAATAATTTTGAGACTTTGACTGTCCTGGCCTATTCCTTTAGAGACTCTGAGAGTTTCGCCTTATTAATTTAGAGATTCTAACACTCCTGGCCTATTCCTTTGGAGACTGAGTGTTTCGCCTTATTAATTTAGAGACTCTAAGTGCCCTGGCCTATTCCTTTAGAGACTCTAAGTGTTTCGCCTTATTAATTTAGTGACCCAAAGTTTCCTGGCCTATTCCTTTAGAGACTCTAAGATTTTCGCCTTATTAATTTAGAGAAACTAACACTACTGGACTATCCATTTAGGGACTCCAAGATTTGCGCCTTATTAATTTAGAGACTCTAACTGGCCTGGCCTATAACTGTAGAGACTCTAAGAGCTTCGTCTTATTAATTTAGAGAATCTAACTGTCCTAGCCTATTCCTTTAGAGACTCTAAGTGTTTCGCCTTAAAAATTTAGAGACTCTAACTGTCCTGGCCTATTCCGTTAGAGACTCTAAGACTTTCGCCTTATTAATTTAGAGACTCTGTCTTGGCCTATTCCTTTGGAGACTCTAAGTGTTTCGCCTTATTAATTTAGAGACTCTAACTGTCCTGGCCTATTCCTTTAGAGACATTAAGCGTTTCGCCTTATTAATTTGGAGAATCTAACTCTCCTGGCCTATTCCTTTAGAGACACTAAGCGTTTCGCTTTATTAATTTAGAGACACTAACTGTCCTGGCTTATTTTTTAGAGACCCTAAGAGATTCGCCTTATTAATTTAGAGACTCTAACTGTCCTGGCCTGTTACTTTAGAGACTCTAAGATTTTCTCCTTATTAATTTAGAGACTCTAAATGTCCTGGCCTATTCCTTTAGAGACCCTACGTGTTTCGCCTTATTAATTTAGAGAATCAAACTGTCCTGGTCAATACCATTAGAGATTATAAGAGTTTCGCTTTATTAATTTAGAGTCATTAACTCTCCTGGCCTATAAATTTAGAGACTCTAACTGTCTTGGCCCATTCGTTTAGAGACTCTAAGTGTTTCGCCTTATTAATTTAGAGGCACTAACTGTCTTGGCCTATTTCTCTAGAGACTCTAAGAGTTTCTCCTTATTAATTTAGAGACTCTAATTTTCCTGGCCTTTTCCTTTAGAGACTCTAAGTGTTTCGCCTTATTAATTTAGAGAATCTAACTTTCCTGGCCTATTTCTTTAGAGACACAAAGAGTTTCGCCTTATTAATTTAGAGACTCTAACTGTCCTGGCCTATTTCTTTAGGACTCTAAGAGTTTCGACTTATTAATTTAGAGACTCTAAAAGTCCTGGCCTATTCCTTTAGAGACTCCAAAGTTTTGGCCTTATTAATTTTGAGATCCTAAGTCTCCTGCACTATTCCTTTAGAGACTCAGACTTTCGCCTTGTTCATTTAGAGACACTACATGTCCGGGTCTAATCCTTTAGAGACTCCAAGAATTTAGCCTAATTAATTTAGAGACTTTAACTGTACTGGCCTATTCCTGTAGAGACTGTATGAGTTTCACCTTATTAATTTAGAGACTCTAAACGCCCTGGCCTGTTCTTTAGAGAATCTGAGAGTTTCGCCTTATTAAATTAGAGATTCGAACTGTCCTGGCCTATAGCTTTGAGACTCTGAGAATTTCGCCTTATTAATATAGGGCCCTTAATTGTCATGGCCTAAAACTTTAAAGAATCTAAGTGTTTCGCCTTATTAAATTAGAGACACTAACTGTCCTGGCCTATTCCTTTAGAGGCTCTAAGTGTTTCGCCTTATTAATTTAGAGACACTAATTATCCTGGCCTATTCATTTAGAGACTCTAAGAGTTTCGCCTTATTAATTTAGATATTCTAGCTGTCTGGGCCTATTACTTTAGAGACTCTAAGAGATTCGCCTTATTAAATTAGAGACTCTAAATGTCATGGCCTATTCCTTTAGAGACTCTAAGAGTTGTGCCTTATTAATTTAGAGACTTTAAATGTCCTGGCCTATTCCTTTAGAGACTCTGAGTGTTTCGCCTTAATAATTTAGAGACCCTAAATCTCCTGGCCTATTTCTTTAGAGACTCTAAGATTTTCGCCTTATTAATTTAGAGACTCTAACTGTCCTGGCCTATTCCTGTAGAGAATCTAAGATTTTCGCCTTATTATGTTAGAGACACTAACTGTCCTGGCCTATTCCTTTAGAGACTCTAAAATTTTCGCCTTATTAATTTTGAGACCCTAACCCTCCTGGCCTATTCCTTTAGGTAATCAAAGAGTTTTGCCTAATTAATTTAGAGACCCTATCTGTCCTGGCCTATTCCTTAGAGATTCTAAGTGTTTCGCCTTATTAATTTAGAGACACTATCTGTCCTGTCCTATTTCTTCAGAGTCTCTAAGAGTTTCGCCTTATTAATTTAGAGACACTAAATGTACTGGCCTATTCCTTTAGAGACCCTAAGAGATTCACCTTATTATTTTGGAGACTCTAACACTCCTGGCCTATTCATTTAGCTACTCTAAGAGTTTCGCCTTATTTGTTTAGAGACTCTAAATCTCCTAGCCTATTCCTTTTGAGACTTTAGTATTTTCGCCTTATTATTTTAGAGACTCAAATTCTCCTGGCTTAATTCTATAGAGACACTGAGATTTTCGCCTTATTAATTTAGAGACACTAACTTCCCTGGCCTATTCCTTTAGAGACTCTAAGAGTTTCGCCTTATTAATTTAGAGACTCTAACACTCCTGGCCTATTACTTTAAAGATTCCAAGCGTTCCGCCTTATTAATTTAGAGACACTAAATGTCCTGGCCTATTCCTTTAGAGACCCTAAGGGTTTCGCCTTATTAATTTAGAGAATCTAACACTCCTGGCCTATTTCTTTAGAGACCCTAAGAGTTTCGCTTTATTAAATTAGAGACACTAACTGTCAAGGCCCTTAAATTTTGAGACTCTAAAAGTTTCGCCTTATTAATTTAGAAAATCTAAATTTCCTGGCATAATCCTTTAGAGAATCTAATAGTTTCGTCTTATTAAATTAGGGAAACTAACTGTCATAGCCTATTTCTTTAGAGAATCTAAGAGTTTCGCCTTATTAATTTAGAGACTCCAACTGTCCTGGTCTATTCCTTTAGAGACTCTAAGAGTATCGTCTTATTAATTTAGAGACTCTAATTGCCCTGGCCTATTTCTTTAGGGACTCTAAGTGCTTTGCTTCATTAATTTAGAGACTTTAAATCTCCTGCACTATTCCTTTAGAGACTGAGACTTTCGCCTTATTAATTTAGAGACCCTAAATGCCCTGGCCTATTCCTTTAGAGACTCTAAGTGTTTCGCATTATTAATTTAGAGACGCTAACTTTCCTGGCCTATTACTTTAGAGAATCTAATTATTTCTCCTTATTAATTTAGAGACTCTAACTGTCCTGGCCTATTTCTTTAGAGAATCTAAGAGTTTCGCCTTATTAATTTAGAGTCCCTAACTGTCCTGTCATATCCCTTTAGAGACTCTAAGAGTTTCGCCTTATTAATTTAGAGACTCTAACTGTCCTGGCCTATTTATTTAGAGACTCTAAGAGTTTCGCCTTATTAATGTAGAGACTCTTACACTCCTGGCCTATTACTTTAGAGACCCTAAGAGTTTCGCCTTATTAATTTAGAGACTCTAATTCTCCTGGCCTATTCCTTTAGAGACTCTATGTGTTTCGCCTTATTACATTAGAGACCCTAAATTTTCTGGCCTATTCATTTAGAGACTCTAAGTGTTTCGCCTTATTAATTAGGAATTGTAACTGTCCTGGCCTAATTCTTTAGAGGCTCTAAGTTTTTCGTCTTATTAATTTAGAGACTCTAACCGTCCTGGCCTATTCTGTAGAGACTGAGAGTGTTTCGCCTTATTAATTTAGAGAGTCTAAATTACTTGACCTAATTTTTAGAGACTCTAAGATTTTCGCCTTATTAATTTAGAGACTCTAACAGTCTTGTCCTATTCATTTTGAGACTCTAAGTGTTTCGCCTTATTAATTTAGGGACCCTAACTGGCCTGGCTTATTCATTTAGAGGCTCTAAGATTTTCGCCTTATTAATTTAGAGACTCTAACTGTCCTGGCCTATTCCTTTAGAGACTCTAAATGTTTCGCGTTATTAATTTAGGGACTTTAACATTCCTGGCCTATTCCTTTAGAGACTCTGAGAGTTTCGCCTTATTAATTTAGAGACTCTAAATTTCCTGGACTATTTCTTAAGAGACTCCAAGAGTTTCGCATTATTAGTTTAGAGACTCTAACTGTCGTGGCCTATTCCTTTAGAGACTCTAAATTTTTCGCCTTATTAATTTAGAGACTCTAACTCTCCTGGCCTATGCCTTTAGGGAAGCTAAGAGTTTCGCCTTATTAATTTAGAGACTCTAACTCTCCTGGTCTATTACTGTAGAGACACTAAGTATTTCGCCTTATTAATTTAAAGACTCTAACTGTCCTGGCCTATTCTTTAGAGAATCAAAGATTTTCGCCTTATTAATTTAGAGACACTAACTGTCATGGATTATTCCTTTTGAGACTCTAATATTTTCGCCTTATTAATTTAGAGGCTCTAACGGTCCTGGCCTCTTCGTTTAGAGACTTTATGAGTTTCGCCTTATTAATTTAGAGACTCTAATTTTCATGGGTTATTTCTATAGAGACACTAAGATTTCCGCTTATTAATTTAGAGACACTAACTGTCCTGGCCTATTAGTTTAGATACCCTAAGTGGTTCGCCTTATTAATTTAGAGACCCTCACGGTCCTGGCCTATTCCTTTAGAGACTCTAAGTGTTTCGCATTATTAATTTAGAGAATCTAACTGTCCTGTCCTATTTCTTTAGAGTCTATAATAGTTTCGCTTTATTAATTTAGAGACTCTAAATATCCTGGCCTATAACATTAGAGACTCTAAGTGTTTGGCCTTATTAATTTAAATAAGCTTAATTTCCTGGGTTATTCTTTTAGAGACTCAAAGTTTTTCGTCTTATTAATTTAGAGAAAATAACTGTCCTGACCTAGACTTTTAGATACACTAAGAGTTTCGCCTTATTAATTTAGAGACTCTAACTGTCTTGTCATATTCATTTAGAGACACTGAAAATTTCGCCTTATTAATTTAGAGAACCTAACTGGCCTGACCTATTCCTTTAGAGACTCTAAGAGTTTCAACTTACTAATTTAGAGACCCTATCTCTCCTGCACTATTCCTTTAGAGACTGAGACTTTCGCCTTATTCATTTAGAGAACCTAACTGTCCTTGCCTATTCTTTAGAGACTCCAAGTGTCTCGCCTAATTAATTTAGAGACTCTAACTGTCCTGGTCTATTCCTTTAGAGACTCTAAGGGTTTCGCCTTATTAAATTAGAGACTCTAACACTCGTGGCCTATTCCTTTAGAGACTCTAAGGGTTTCGCCTTAATAATTTAGAGATCCTAACTGAACTGGCCTATTCTTTAGAGACTCTAAGTGTTTCCCCTTATTAATTTAGAGACCCATATTTCCTGCACTATTCCTTTAGAGACTTAGACTTTCGCCTTATTCATTTAGAGACTCTAACTGCCTTGGCCCATTTCTTACAGACTCTAAGCGTTTCGCCTTATTAATTTAGAGTCTAACTGTCCTGGCCTATTACTTTAGAGGCTCTAAGTGTCTCTCCTTATTAATTTAGAGACTGTAACTTCCTGGCCTATTCCTTTAGAGATTCTAAGAATTTCGCCTTATTAATTTAGAGACTCTAACTGTCCTGGCCTATTCCTTTAAAGACTCTAAATATAGCCTTATTAATTTAGAGTCTCTAACTGTCCTGGCCTATTCCTTTTGAGACTCTAAGGTTTTCGCCTTATTAATTTAGAGACTCTAACCCTCCTGGCCTATTCCTTTTGAGATTCTGAGAGTTTAGCCTTATTAATTTAGAGATACTAACTGTCCTGGCCTATACATTTAGAGAATCTGATAGTTTCGCCTTATTAATTTAGAGACTCTAACTGTCCTGGCCTATTACATTAGAGACTCTAAGAATTTCGCCTTATTAATTTTGAGGCTCTAACTGTCCTGGCCTATTCCTTTAGAGACACTAAGATTTTCGCCTTATTAATTTAGAGAACCTAAGAGTCCTGGCCTACGCATTTAGAGACTCTAAGAGATTCGTCTTATTAATTTAGAGAATCTAACTCTCTTGGCCTATTTCTTTAGAGACTCTAGGAGTTTCGCCTTATTAATTTAGAGATTCTAACTGTCCTGGCCTATTTCTTAAGAGACTCTAAGTGTTTCGCCTTATTAATTTAGAGACTCTAACTGTCCTGGCCTATTCCTTTACAGATTCTAAGTTTTTGGCCATATTAAATTAGAGACCCTAACTCTCCTGCACTATTCCCTTAGAGACTGAGACTTTCGCCTTATTCATTTAGAGAAATTAACTGACCTGGCCTATTCTCTTAGAGACTCCATGTGTTTCGCCTTATTAATTTAGATGCACTAAAAGTCCTGGCCTATTCTTTACAGACACTAAGAGTTTCGCCTTAAAAAATTAGAGACTCTAACAGCCCTGGCCTATTCCTTTAGAGACTCTAAGAGTTTCGCCCTATTAATTTAGAGACTCTAAATATCCTGGCCTTTTCCTGTAGAGACTCTAAACGTTTCGCCTTTATAATTTAGAGACTGTAACTGTCCTGGCCTATTCCTTTAGAGACTCTACGATTTTCGCCTTATTAATTTAGAGACTGTAACTCTCCTGCACTATTTCTTTAGAGACTGAGACTTTCGCCTTATACATTTTGAGACCCTAACTGCCCTGGCCTATTCCTTTAGAAACTCTAAGTTTTTCGCCTTATTAATTTAGAGACTCTAACTGTTCTGGCCTATTCCTTTACAGACTCTAAATGTTTCTCCTTATTAATTTAGAGAATCTAATTTCCTGGCCTATTCCTTTAGATATTCTAAGGGTATCGCCTTATTAATTTAGAGACTCTAACTCTCCTGGCTTATTACTTTAGAGACACTAAGAAATTCGCCTTTTAAATTGAGAGACTCTAACTGTCTTTGCCTATTCCTTTAGAGACTCAAAAAATAGCCATATTAATTTAGAGACACTAACTGTCCTGTCCTATTCCTTTAGAGACTCAAAGTGTTTCACGTTATTAATTTAGAGACTCTAACACACCTGGCCTATTCCATTAGAGACTGTAAGCCTTTCGCCTTATTCATTTAGAGACTCTAACTGTCCCGGCCTATTCCTTTAGAGACTCTAAGTGTTTCGCCTTATTAATTAGAGACACTAACTGTCCTGGTCTATTCCTTTAGAGACCTTAAAGTTTTTCGCCTTATTAATTTAGAGAAACTAACAGTCCTTGCCTATACATTTCGAGACTCTGTGATATTCGCCTTATTAATTTAGAGACTCTAACTGTCCTGGCCTATTCCTTTAGAGACTCTAAGATCTTCGCCTTATTAATTTAGAGACTCTAACTCTCCTGGTCTATTCATTTAGAGACTCTAAAATTTTCGCGTTATTAATTTAGAGACCCTAACTGTCCTGGCCTATTCCTTTAGAGACTCTAAGTGTTTGGTCTTATTAATTTAGAAACACTAACTGCCCTGGCCTATATATTTAGAGACTCTAAGTGTATGGCTTTATTAATTTTGAGACTCTAACATTCCTGGCCTATTGCTTTAAAGACTCTAAGTGTTTCGCCTTAAAATTTTAGTGACCTTAACTGTCCTGGACTATTACTTTAGAGACTCTTAATGTTTCGCCTTATTTATTTAGAGACTCTAACACCCCTGTCCTATTCCTTTATAGACTCTAAGAATTTAGCCTTATTAATTCAAAGATTCTAACACTCCTGGCCTATAGCTTTAGAGACCCTAAGGGTTTCGCCTTATTAATTTAGAGACACTAACAGTCCTGGCCTATCCCTTTAGAGACTCTGATATTTTCGACTTATTAATTTTGTTACACTAACTGAAATTTACAATTCATTTACAGACTCTAAGAGTTTCGCCTTATTAATTTAGAGACTCTAACTGTTCTGTCCTATCACTTTAGAGACTCTAAGAGTTTCGCCTTATTAATTTAGAAACTCTAAAAGGCCTGGCCTATTTCTTTAGAGTTTCTAAGTGTTTCGCCTTATTAATTTAGAGAACCTAACTTTCCTTGCCTATTCCTTTAGAGACTCTATGTGTTTCGCCTTATTAATTTAGAGACTCTAAATATCCTGGCCTATTACTTTAGAGACTCTAAGAGTTTCGCCTTATTAATTAGAGAATCTAACTGTCCTGGCCTATTATTTTAGAGTCTATAAGTTTTTCGCCTTATTAATTTAGATACTCTAAACGTCCTGGCCTTTTCTGTAGAGACTTAAAAGTGTTTCGACTTATTAATTTACAGACTCTAAATCTCTTGGCCTCTTCCTTTAGAGATTCTAAGAGTTTCGCCTTATTAATTTAGAGACCCTAATACTCCTGGCCTATTCCTTTAGAGACTCTAAGAGATTCGCCTTATTAATTTAGAGATACTAAATGTCCTGGCCCATTCCTTTAGAGGTTCTAAGAATTTCGACTTATTAATTTAGAGACTCTAACTGTCCTGGCCTATTCCTTTAGAGACTGTAAAAGTTTGGCTTTATTTATTTAGAGACACTAACTGTCCTGGCCTATACCTTTAGAGACTCTAATAGTTCGCCTTATTAATTTAGAGACTCGAACTGTCCTGGCCTATTCCTTTAGGGAATCTAAGAGGTTCGCCTTATTAATTTAGAGCTCTTAATTGTACTGCACCATTCCTTTCGAGACTGAGACTTCTCCTTATTAATTTAGAGACTCTAACTGTCCTGGCCTATTCCTTTAGAGATTCTAAATTTTCGACTTATAAATTTAGAGACTGTATCTGTCCTGGCCTGTTCCATTAGAGACTCTAAGAGATTCGCCTTATTAATTTAGAGACAATAACTGTCCTGGCATATAACTTTAGAGACCTTAAGAGTTTCGCCTTATTAATTTAGAGACTCTAACTGTCTTGGACTATTCCTTTAGAGACTCTAATTGTTTCGCCTTATTAATTTAGAGACTCTAATTATCCTGGCCTATTCGTTTTGAGACTCAAATATTTTCGCCTTATTACTTTAGAGACACTAACTATCCTGGCCTATTACTTTTGAGACTCTAGGTTTTTCGCCTTATTAATTTAGAGACTCTAACTCTCCTAGCCTATTCCTTTACAGATCACAAGAGTTTCGCCTTACAAATTTAGAGACTATAACTCTCCTGGCCTATAACTTTAGAGACTCTAGGGTTTCGACTTTTAATTTTAGAGTCTCAAACATTCCTGGCCTATTCCTTTAGAGACTATAATATATTCGAGCTATTAATAAAGAGACTCTAACTGTCCTGGCTTGTACCTTTAGAGGCCCTAAGACTTTCGTCTTATTAATTTAGTTTCCCTAACAGTCTTGACCTATTCCTTTAGAGACCCTAAAAGTTTCGCCTTATTCATTTAGAGACCCTAACTCTCCTGCACTCTTCCTTTAGAGACTGAAACTTTCGCCTTATTAAGTTAGTTACTCTAACTGTCCTGGCCTATTCCTGTAGAGACCCTAAGAGTTTCGCCTTATTAATTTTGAGGCCCTAATTCTCCTGGCCTATTCCTTTAGTGACCCTAAGGTTTTCGCTTTATTAATTTAGTTACTCTAAATGTCATGGCCTATTACTTTAGAGACTCTAAGAGTTCGCGTTATTAATTTAGAGACCCTAACTTCCTGGCCTATTTCTTTAGAGACTCTAAGAGTTTCGTCTTATTAATTTAGAGACTCTAACTGTCCTGGCCTAATCCTTTAGAGACTCTAAGATTTTCGCCTTATTAAATTAAAGACCCTAACTCACCTGCACTATTCCTTTAGAGACTGAGTCTTTCGCCTTATTCATTTAGAGATACTAACTGAGCTGGCCTATTCTCTTAGAGACTCCAAGTGTTTCGCCTTATTAATTTGGAGACTCTGTACTGGCCTATTACTTTAGAGACTCTAAGAGATTCGCCTTATTAAATTAGAGACTCTAGCTGTCCTGGCCTATTCCTTTAGAGACTCTAAGAGTTGCGCCTTATTAATTTAGAGACTCTAACTGTCCTGGCCTATTCATGTAGAGACTCTAAATGTTTCGCCTTTTTTAATTTAGAGACTCTTACTGTCCTGCCCTATTTCTTTAGAGACTCTAAGTGTTTCGCCTTATTAATTTAGATTCTGTAACACTCCTGCAATATTTCTTTAGAGACTGAGACTTTCGCCTCATACATTTTGAGACTCTAACTGACATGGCCTATCCCTTTAGATACTCTAAGATTTTCGGTTTATTAAATTGGAGACTCTAACACTCCTGGCCTATTTCTTTAGAGACTCTAAATTTTTCTCCTTATTAATTTAGAGAATCTAACTTCCTGGCCTATTCCTTTAGAGACTCTAAGCTTTTCGCCTTATTAATATAGAGACTCTAACTCTACTGGCCTATTACTTTAGAGACTCTAAGTGTTTCGCCTTTTTAATTGAGACACTCGAACTGTCCTGGCCTATTCCTTTAGAGACCCTAAAAATAGCCATATTAATTTAGAGACTATAACTGTCCTGTCCTATTCCTTTAGAGACTCTAAGTTTTTCACGTTATTAATTTAGAGACTCTAACACTCCTGGCCTATTACATTAGAGACTGTAAGTATTTCGCCTTATTCATTTAGAGACTCTAACTGTCCTGGCCTCCTCCTTTGGAGACTCTAAGATTTTCGCCTTATTAATTTTGATACTCTAACTCTTCTGGCCTACACATTTAGAGACTCTGAAATATTCGCCTTATTAATGTAGAGACTCTAATTGTCCTGGCCTATTCCTTTAGAGACTCTAAGATCTTCGCCTTATTAATTTAGAGACTCTAACTCTCCTGGCCTATTCCTTCAGAGACTCTAAGGTTTTCGCCATATTAATTTAGAGACTCTAAGCTTCCTGGCCTATTCTGTAGAGACTGAAAGTGTTTCGCCTTATTAATTTACAGACCCTAACTGTCTTGGCCTATTCCTTTAGAGACTCTAAGTGTTTCGCCTTATTAATTTATAGACCTTAACAGTTTTGGCCTATACATTTTGAGGCTCTAAGGTTTTCGCCTTATTAATTTCGAGACCCTAACCCTCCTGGCCTATTCCTTTAGAGACTCTAAGTGTTTCGCCTTATTAATTTAGAGATACTAACTGTTCGGTTCTATCCTTTAGAGGCTCTAAAAGTTTCGCCTTATTAATTTAGAGACTCTAACTGTCCTGGCCTATTCTTTTAGAGACACTAAAAGTTTGGCCTTATTAATTTAGAGACCCTAACTGTCCTGGCCTATCACTTTAGAGACTCTAATTGTTTCGCCTTATTACTTTAGAGACTCGAACTCTCCTGGCCTATTCCTTTAGTGACTCTAAGATGTTCGCCTTATTAATTTAGGTCTCTTAACTGTCATGCACTATTCGTTTAGAGCCTGAGACTTCACCTTATTAATTTAGAGACTCTAACTCTCCTGGCCTATCCATTTAGAGACTCTAAAAATTTCGCCTTTTTAATTTAGAGACTTTAACTTTACTGGTCTGTTCCATTAGAGACTCTAAGTGTTTCGCCTTATTAATTTAGAGACCCTAACTGTCCTGGCCTATAAATTTAGGGACTCTAAGAGTTTCGACTTATTAACTTAGAGACTCTAATTTTCTTGGCCTATTCCTTTAGACATTCTAATTGTTTCGCCTTATTAATTTAGAGACACTAACTGTCCTGGTCTATTCTTTAGAGACTCTAAGAGTTTCACCTTATTAATTTAGAGACTCTAACTATCCTGGCCTAATACTTTTGAGAATCTAGGAGATCCGCCTTATTAATTTAGAGACTCTAAGTCTCCTAGCCTATTCATTTAGAGATCACAAGAGTTTCGACTTACAAATTTAGAGGCTATAAATGTCCTTGCCTATAAGTTTAGAGACTCTAGGTTTTCGACATTTTAATTTAGAGACTCTAACATTCCTGGCCTATTCCTTTAAAGACTATAATATATTAGCGCTATTAATAAAGAGACTCTAACTTTCCTGGCTTGTTCCTTTACAGACCCTAATACTTTCGCCTTATTAAATTAGATTCCCTAACAGTCTTGGCCTATTGATTTAGAGACACTAAAATTTTCGCCTTATTCATTTAGAGACCCTAACTGTCCTGCACTCTTCCTTTAGAGACTGAGACATTCGCCTTATTAATTTAGAGACTCTAACTCTCCTGGCCTATTCCTTTAGAGACTCCAGATTTTCGCCTTATTAATTTAGAGTCTCTAACTGAACTGGCCTATTGTTTTCGAGCCTCTATGTGTTTCGCCTTATTAATGTAGTTACTCTAACTGTCCTGGCCTATTCCTGTAGAGACTCTAACAGTTTCGCTTTATTAATTCAGAGATTCTAACCCTCTTGGCCTATTCCTTTAGAGACTCTAAGAGTTTCGCCTTATTAATTTAGTTACTCTAAATGTCATGGCCTATTCCTTTAGAGACTCTAAGAGTTCGCGTTATTAATTTAGATACTCTAACTTCCTGGCCTATTCCTTTACAGTCTCTAAGAGTTTCGCCTTATTACTTTAGAGCCCCTCACTGTCCTGCACAATTCCATTAGAGACTGTGAATTTCGCCTTATTAATTGAGAGATTCAAACTGTCCTGGCCTATTCCTTCAGAGACTTTAAGATTTTCGCCTTATTAATTTAGAGACCCTTACTGTCCTGGCCTATTCTTTTAGAGACCCTAAGAGATACGCCTTATTAATTTAGAGACTCTAACTGTCTGACCTTTTCCTTTAGAGACTCTAAGTGTTTCGCCTTATTAATTTAGAGACTTCAACTGTCTTTGCCTATTCCTTTAGAGACTCTAACCGTAGCGCCTTATTAATTTCGAGTCTCTAACAGTCCTGGCCTATTCCTTTAGAGACTCTAAGAATTTCGCCTTATTAATTTTGATGCTCTAATTCTCCTGGCCTAATTCTTTAGAGACTCTAAATGTTTCGCCTTATTATTTTAGAGACCCTAAAGTTCCTGGCCTATTACGTTAGAGCCTCTAATTTTTTCGCCTTATTAATTTACAGACTCTAACTCTCCTGGCCTATTCCTTTAGAGACACTAAGTTTTTCGCCTTATTCGTTTAGAGAATCTAACTGTTCTGGCCTATTCTTTAGAGACTCTATGTGTTTCGCCTTATTAATTTAGAGACCCTAACTGTCCTGGCCTATTTCTTTATAGACTCTAAGTGTTTCGCCTTATTAATTTAGAGATTCTAACTGTCCTGGCCTATTACTTTAGAGACTCTAATAGTTTCGCCTTATTAATTTAGAGACTCTAACTGTCCTGGCCTATTCCTTTAGAGACTCTAATAGTTTCGCCTTATTAATTTGGAGACTCTAACTCTCCTTGCTATTCTTTAGCGACTCTAAGAATTTCGCCTCATTAATTTAGGGACTCTAACTGTCCTGGCCTATTCCTTTAGAGACCCTAAGAGTTTCGTCTTATTAATTTAGAGATTCTAAATTTCCAGGCCTATATCTTTAGAGACTCTAAGAGTTTCGCCTTATTAATTTAGAGACCCTAACGCTCTTGGCCTCTTCCTTTAGAGACACTAAGTGTTTCGCCTTATTAATTTAGAGACACTAACTGTCCTGGCCTATTCCATTAGAGACTCTGATTGTTTCGCCTTATTAATTTAGAGACTCTAACTGTCCTGGCATATATCTTTAGATACTCTAAGAGTTTCGCCTTATTAATTTAGAGACTCTAACTCTCCTGGCCCAATCCTTTAGAGACTCAAAGAAATTCGCCTTATTAATTTAGAGGCCCTAAGTGTCCTGGCCCATTACTTTAGAGACTCTAAGTGTTTCGCCTTATTAATTTAGAGACTCTTACTGTCCTGGCCTATTCCTTTAGAGACTCTAAAATTTTCGCCTTATTAATTTAAAGACTCTAACTGTCCTGACCTATTCCTTTAGAGACAATACGAGTTTCGCCTTATTAATTTAGAGACTCTAACTGTCTTGGCCTATTCCTTTAGAGACTCTAATAGTTTCGCCTTATTAATTTAGTGACCCTAATTGTCCTGGCCTATTAATTTAGAGACTCTATAAATTTGGCCTTATTAATTTAGAGACTCTAACACTCCTGGCCTATTTCTTTTCAGAATCTAAGTGTTTCGCCTTATTAATTTAGAGACTCTAACTCCCCAGCCTATTCCTTAAGAGATCACAAGTATTTCGCCTTACAAATTTAGAGACTCTATTTCTCCTGGCCTATAAATTTTTGAGACTCTAGAGTTTCGTCTTTTTACTTTAGAGACTCTAACTGTCCTGGCCTGTTCCTTTAGAGATTATAATATTTTCGCTATTAATATAGAGACTCTAACATTCTTGGCTTGTTACTTTAGAGACCCTAAGTCTTTAGCCTTATGAATTTTGATTCCCTAACAATCCTGGCCTATTACTTTGGAGACTCTAGGAAGTTCGCCTTATTAATTTAGAGACCCTAACTCTCATGGCCTATTCCTTTACAGACTCTAAGATTTTCGCCTTATTCATTTAGAGCCCTAAATGTCCTGCACTATTCCTTTAGAGATTGAGTCTTTCGCCTTATTAATTTAGAGACTCTAAATGTCCTGGCCTATACTTTAGAGACTCTAAGTTTTTCGCCTTATTAATTTAGAGACTCTAACTTTCCTGGCCTATTCCTTTAGAGCCTCTAAGTGTTTCGCCTTATCAATTTAGAGACACTAACTCTCCTGGCCTATTCCTTTATAGACTCTAAGTGTTTCGCCTTATTAATTTTGAGACTCTAACACTCCTGGCCTATTCCTTTAGAGTCTCTAAGAGTTTCGCCTTATTAATTTAGAGACTCTAACTGTCCTTGCCTATTACATTAGAGACTCTAAGTGTTTCGCCTTATTAATTTGGAGACTCTAACTCTCCTGGCCTATTACTTTAGAGACTCTAAGTACTTCGCCTTATTAATTTTGAGACTCTAAATATCCTGGCCTATTCCTTTAGAGACTCTAAGAGTTTCGCCTTATTAATTTACAGTCTCTAACTCTCCTGGCCTATTCCTTTAGAGATTCTAAGAGTTTCGCCTTATTGATTTAGTTACTCTAACTCTCCTGAATTATTTCTTTAGAGACACTAAGTTTTTCGCCTTTTTAATTTAGAGACTCTAACTGTCCTGGCCTAATCCTTTGGAGAATCTAAGAGATTCGCCTTATTAATTTAGAGACACTAACTTTCCTGGCCTGTTACTTTAGAGAAACTAAGAGTTTCGCCTTATTAATTTAGAGAATCTAACAGTCCTGGCGTATTCATTAGAGACTCTAAGAGTTTCGCCTTATATCTTTGGAGACTATAACTGTCCTGGCTTATTCCTTTAGAGACTCTAAGAATTTCGACTTATCAATTTAGAGACTCTAACTCTCTTGGCCTATACCATTAGAGACACTAAGAGTTTGGCCTTATTAATTTAGAGACTCTATCTGTCTTGGCCTATTCCTTTAGAAACTCTAAGTGATTCGCCTTCTTAATTTAGATGCTCTAACTGTCCTGGCCTATTCCTTTAGAGACTCTAAATGTTTCGCCTTATTAATTTAGTGACCTTAAATGTCCTGGCCTATTCTTTTAGAGACTCTAAGAGTTTCGCCTTATTAATTTGGAGACTCTAACATTCCTGGCCTATTCTTTAGAGACTCTAAAATTTTCGCCTTATTAATGTATATACTCTAAATCTCCTGGCCTATTCCATTAGAGACTCTAAGTGTTTTGCCTTATTATTTTAGAGACTTTAACTCTCCTAGCCTATTCCTTTAGAGATTTCAAGAGTTTCGCCTTACAAATTTAGAGACTCTAACTCTCCTGGCCTATATCTCTAGAGACTCTAGGGTTTGGACATTTTAATTTTGAGACTCTAACTCTCCTGGCCTATTCCTTTAGAGTCTATAATATTTTCGCGCTATTAATATAGAGACTGTAACTGTCCTGGCTTGTTCCTTTAGACACCCTAAGACTTTCGCCTTATTATATTAGATTCCGTAACAGTCCTGGCCTATTCCTTTAGAGACCCTAATAGTTTCGCCTTATTAATTTAGAGACACTAACAGTCCTGGCCTATTCCTTTAGAGACTCTAAGATTTTCGCCTTTTTAATTTAGAGACACTAAGTGTCCTGGCTTATTCCTTTAGAGACTCTAAGAGTTTCGCCTTATTAAATTAGAGACTCTAACTCTCCTGGCCTATTCCTTTAGAGACCCTAGGAGTTTCGCCTTATTTATTTAGAGACAGTAACTGTCCTGGCTTATACTTTTAGAGACTCTAAGAGTTTCGCCTTATTAATTTTGAGACTCTAACTGTCCAGGCCTATTCCTTTCGCGACTCTAAGGGTTTCGCCTTATTAATTTAGAGACCCTAACTGTCCTGGCCTATTCCTTTAGAGACTCTAAGAGTTTAGCCTTATTAATTTAGAGACTCTAACTCTCCAGTCCTATTCCTTTAGAGAGTCTAAGATTTTCGCCTTATTAATTTAGAGTCTCTAACTCTCTTGGCCTATTCCTTTGGGGACTCTAGGAGTTTCGCCTTATGTATTTAGAGACACTAACTCTCCTGGCTTTTACTTTTGGAGACTCTAAAATTTTCGCCTTATTAATTTTGAGACTCTAACTGTCCAGGCCTATTCCTTTCCCGACTCTAAGAGTTTCGCCTTATTAATTTAGAGATCCTAACTGTACCGGCCTAATCCTTTAGAGACTCTAAAAGTTTCGTCTTATTAATTTAGAGACTCTACCTGTCCTGGCCTATTCCTTTTGAAACTCTAAGGGTTTCGCCTAATTAATTTAGAGACTCTAACTCTCCTAGCCTATTCCTTTAGAGATCGCAAGTGTTTCGCCTTACAAATTTAGAGACTCTAAATCTCCTGGCCTATAACTTTAGAGACTCTAGATTTTCGCCTTTTTAATTTAGAGACTCTAACTGTCCTGGCCTATACCTTTAGAGACAATAATATTTTCGCCCTATTAATATA
>JGI20169J29049_11449579_pt1 | contig 30681 bp, 1 predicted proteins | sample TergutNc150P1_FD_29049 | JGI IMG/M metagenome (IMG submission 29049) | reverse complement strand
CTCTATGTGTTTCGCCTTATTAATTTAGAGATTCTAACTGTCCTTGCCTATTCCTTTAGGGCCTCTAAGAGTATCGACTTATTAATTTAGAGACTCTGAACCTCTTGGTCTATTCCTTTAGAGTCTCTAAATATTTCGCCTTATTAATTTAGAGACACTAACTGTACTGGCCTATTACTTTAGAGACTCTAAGTGTTTCGCCTTATTAATTTAGAGACTCTAACTGTCCAGGCCTATTCTTTAGAGACTAAGATTTTCGCCTTATTAATTTAGAGAAACTAACACTCCTGGCCTACCACTTTAGAGACTCTAAGAGATTCGCCTTATTAATTTAGAGGCTCTAACATTCCTGGCCTAACCCTTTAGAGAATCTAAGTATTTCGCCTTATTCATATAGAGACTCTAACTCTCCTGGCCTATTCCTTTAGAGACACTAAGAGATTCGCCTTATTAATTTAGTTACCCTAACTCCCCTGACCTATTTTTTGAGACACTAAATATTTCGCCTTATTAATTTAGAGACTCTAACTGTCCTGGCGTATTCCTTTAGAGACTCTAAGAGTTTCGCCTTATTAATTTAGAGACCTTAACTGTCGTGGCCTATTCCTTTAGAAGCTCTAAGTGTTTCGCCTTATTAATTTAGAGACTCTAACTTTTGTGGCCTATTCTTTAGAGACTCTAAGAGTTTCGACTTATTAATTTAGAGACTCTAACTATTCTGGCCTATTCCTGTAGGGACTCTAAGTGTTCCGCCTTATTAATTTTAAAACCCTAACAGTCCCGTCCTTTTCCTTTAGAGACTCTAAGAGTTTCGCCTTATTCATTTAGAGACTCTAACGGTCCTGGCCTATTACTTTAGAGTCTCTAAGTGTTTCGCCTTATTAATTTAGAGACTCTAGCACTCCTAGCCTATCCCTTTAGAGATCAAAAGAGTTTCGCCTTACAAATTAGGGACTCTAAATCTCCTGTCCTATAACATTAGACAATCTAGAGTTCCGTCTTTTTAATTTTGAGACTCAACTTTCTTGTCCTAATACATTAGAGATGATAATTAATTGGCGCTATTAATATAGAGACACTAACGGTCTTGGCTTGTCCCTTTTGAGACACTAAGACGTTCGCCTTATTAATTTAGATTTCCTAACATTCCTGGCCTATTCCTTTAGAGAATCTAAGAGTTTCGCATTATTAATTTAGAGACCCTAACTGTCCTGGCCTATTACATTAGATACTCTAAGTGTTTCGCCTTAATAATTTAGTGCCCCTAATTGTCCTGCACTATCCGTTTAGAGACTGAGTCTTTCGCCTTATTAATTTAGAGGCTCTAACAGTCCTGGCCTATTCCTTTAGAGACTCTAAGTGTTTCGCCTTACTAATTTAGAGATTCTAACTGTCCTGTCCAATTCCTTTAGAGCCTCTAAGAGTTTGGCCTTATTAATTTAGAGACTCTTACTCTCCTGGCCTATTTCTTTAGGGACTAAGTGTTTCGCCCTATTAATTTAGAGACTCTAACTATCCTGGACTATTGCTTTAGGGACTCAAAAATTTCGCCTTATTAATTTAGAGCCTCTAACTGTATTGGCCTATTCCTTTAGAGACTCTAAGCGTTTCGCCTTATTAATTTAGAGACTGTAAACCTCCTGGCGTATTCCTTTAGAGACTCTAAGATTTTCGCCTTATTAATTTGGAGACTCTACGTCTGCTGTCATATTCCTTTAGATACTCTAAGAGCTTCGCCTTATTAATTTAGAGAACCTAACTTTCCTGGCCTATTCCTTTAGAGACTCTCAGAGTTTCGCCTTATTAATTTAGAGACTCTAACAGTCCTTGCTTATTCCTTTAGAGACTCTCAGAGTTTCTCCTTATTAATTTAGAGACCCTAACTTATATGGCCTATTCTTTTAGAGACTCCAAGAGTTTCGCCTTATTAATTTAGAGACTCTTAACTTCCTGGCCTATTCCTTTAGAGACTCTAAGAGTTTCGACTTATTATTTTAGAGACTCTAAACCTCCTAGCCTATTCCTTTAGAGATCACAAGTGTTTCGCCTTACAAATTTAGAGACTCTAAATCTACTGGCCTATAACTTTAGAGAATCTAGTGTTTCGGCTTTTTAATTTAGAGACTCTAAATTTCCTGGCCTATGCCATTAGAGACTATAACATTTTTGCGCTATTAGTATAGAGACGGTAACTGTCCTGGCTTGTTCCTTTAGAGAACTTAAGGCTTTCGCCTTATTAAATTAGATTCACTAACAGTCCTGTCCTATTCCTTTAGAGACACTAAGAGTTTCAACTTATTAATTTATAGACACTAACAGTCCTGGCCTATTTCTTTAGAGACTCTTAGAGTTTCGCCTTATTAATTTAGAGACTCAAACACAACTGGCCTGTTCCTTTAGAGACCCTAAGAGTGTCGCCATATTAATTTAGTTATTTTAAATGTTCTGTCCTAATCCTTTAGAGACTGTATGAGTTTCGCCTTATTAATTTTGAGACACAAACTCTCCTAGCCTATTCCTTTAGTGACTCTAAGGCTTTCCCTTATTAATTTAGAGACTCTAAATTTCCTGGCCTATTCCTTTAGAGACTATAATAATTTCGCGTTATTAATATAGAGACTCTAACGATCCTCGCATGTACCTTTAGAGACCCTAAGAATTTCGCCTTATTAATTTAGATTCCCTAACAGTCTTAACCTATTCCTTTAGAGACACTAAGAGTTTCGCCCTATTAATTTAGTAACTCTAACTGTCCTGGCCTATTCGCTTAGAGACTCTAAGAATTTCGCTTAATCATTTAGAGCCCCTAACTTTCCTGCACTATTCCTTTAGAGACTGAGGCTTTCGTTTTATTATTTTAGAGACTCTAAATGTCCTGGCCTATTATTTTAGAGACCCTAAGATTTTCGGCCTATTAATTTAGTGACTCTAACTGTCCTGGCCTATTCGTTTAGAGACTCTAAGAGTTTCGCTTATTCATTTAGAGCCCTAACTGTCCTGCACTATTCATTTAGAGACTGAGACTTTCGCTTTATTAATTTAGAGACACTAACAGTCCTGGCCTATAATTTTAGAGACACTAAGAGCTTCGCCTTATTAATTTAGAGACTCTAACTGTTCTGGCCTATTTTTTAGAGACTCTAAAAATTCGCCTTATTAATTTAGAGACTCTAAATGTCCTGGCCTATTCCTTTAGAGACTCTAAGTGTTTCGCCATATTAATTTATAGACACAAATTGTCCTGGCCTGTTCCTTTGGAGACTATAATAGTTTCGCCTTATTAAATTAGAGACTCTAACAATCCTGGCCTATTCCTTTAGAGACTATAATACCTTCGCGCTATTAATATAGAGACCCTAACAGTCCTCGCATGTTCCTTTGGAGACCCTAAGACTTCCGCATTATTAATTTAGATTCCCTAACATTCCTGACCTATTCCTTTAGAGACACTAAAATTTCGCCTTATTAATTTAGAAACTCTAACGTTCCTGGTCTAACCTTTTAGAGACTCTAAATATTTCGCATATTTATTTAGAGCCCTAACTGTCCTGCACTATTCGTTTAGAGACTGATACTTTCGCTTTATTAATTTAGAGACACTAACTGTACTGGCCTATTTTTTAGAGTCTCTAAGTGTCTCGCCTTATAATTTAGAGACTCTAACTGTCCTGGCCTATAATTTTAGAGCCTCTAAGTTTTTCGCCTTATTAATTTAGAGACCCTATCTGTCCTGGAATATTTCTTTATAGACTCTAAGTGTTTCGCCTTATTAATTTAGAGACTCTAATTGTCCTGGCCTATTCCTTTAGAGACTCTAAATATTTCGCCTTATTAATTTAGAGAATCTAAGTGTCCTGGGCGTTTCCTTTAGAGAATCTAAGAGTTTCGCCTTATTATTTTAGAGACTCTAACATTCCTAGCCTATTCTTTTAGAGATCACAAGATTTTCGCCTTACAAATTTAGAGACACTAACTCTCCATGCCTATTCCTTTAGAGACTCTAAGAGTTTCGCCTTATTAATGTAGAAACCCTAACTGTCCTGGACTATTCCTTTAGAGACCCTAAGTGTTTCGCCTTCTTAATTTAGAGACTCTAACGGTCCTGGCCTATTCCTGTAGAGATTCTAAGTGTTTCGCCTTATTAATTTAGAGACACTAACACTCCTGGCCTATTCTTTAGAGACTCTAATAGTATCGCCTTATTAATTTAGAGACTCTAATTGCCCTGGCCTATTACATTAGAGACTCTAAGCGTTTCGCCTTATTAATTTAGAGACTCTAACTGTCCTGGCCTATTCCTTTAGAGAATCTAACTATTAATATAGAGACTCTAAAAGTTTCGCTTATTAATTTAGAGACTCTAACTGTCCTGGCCTATTCCTTTAGAGACTCTAAGGTTTTCGCCTTATTTATTTCGATACTGTAACTGTCCTGGCCTATACCTTTAGAGACCCTAAGTGTTTCGCCTTATTAATTTAGAGACACTAACTGTCCTGGCCTATTTCTTTAGAGACTCTAAATCTTTCGCTTTATTAATTTAGATATTTTAACTGTCCTGGCCTCTTCCTTAGAGACTCAAAGTGTTTCGCCTTATTAATTTAGAGACACTAACTGTCCTGGCCTATTCATTTAGAGACTCTAAGTGTTTCGCCTTATTAATTTAGAGACTCTAACACTCCTGGCCTATTCCTTTAGAGACTCTAAGAGTTTCGCCTTATTAATTTAGAGACTTTTACTGTCCTGGCATTTTACTTTAGAGACTCTAAGAATTTCGCCTTATTAATTTAGAGACTCTAACATTCCTGGACTATACCTTTAGAGACTCTAAAATTTCGCCTTATTAATTTAGATATTCTAACGGTACTGGCCTATTCCTTTCGAGTCTCTAAGATTTTCGCCTTATTAATTTAGAGAATCTAATGTCTTGGCCTATTCGTTTAGAGACACTAAGTGTTTCGCCTTATTAATTTAGAGACCCTAACTGTCCTGGCCTATTTCTTTAGAGACCCTAAGAGTTTCGCCTTATTAATTTAGAGACCCTAACTTTCCTGTCCTATTACTTCAGAGACACTAAGAGTTTCGCCTTATTAATACAGAGACTCTAACTCTCCTGGCCTATTCTTTTAGAGACACTAAGAATTTCGTCTTATTAATTTAGAGACTCTAACTGTACTGACCTATACCTTTAGAGACTATTAGAGTTTCGCCTTATTAATTTAGAGACCCTAAATAACCTGGCCTATTACTTTAGAGTCTCTAAGTGTTTCGCGTTATTAATTTAGAGCCCCTAACTCTCCTGCACTATTCGTTTAGAGACTGAGTCTTTCGCCTTATTAATTTAGAGACTCTAACTGTCCTTGCCTAATACTTTTGAGATTCTAAGTGATTCGCCTTATCAATATAGAGATTCTAACTTTCCTGGCCTATTCTTTAGAGCATCTAAAATTTCGCCTTATTAATTTAGAGACTCTAACTCTCTTGGCCTATGCCTTTAGAGACTCTAAAATTTTCGCCTTATTAATTTAGAGACACTAACTGTCCTGGCCTATTCCTTTAGAGACTGTATGTGTTTCGCCTTATTAATTTAGAGATGCTAACTGTCCTGGCCTATTTCTTTAGAGACTATGAGTTTCGAATTATTAATTTTGAGACTCTAACTGTCCTGACCTATTCATTTAGAGACTCTAAGTTTTTCGACTTATTAATTTAGAGACACTTATCTAGTTGCCTATTCTTTAGAGACTCTAAGAGTTTCGCCTTATTAATTTAGAGACTCTAAGTGTCCTGGCCTACAACTTTAGAGACTGTAACAGTTTCGCCTTATTGATTTAGAAACTCTAACTTTCCTGACCTATTTCGTTTGAGACTCTAAGATTTTAGCCTATTAATTTAGAGACTCTTACTGTCATGGCCTATTACATTAGACACTCTAAGTGTTTCCCCTTATTAATTTAGAGAATCTAACGCTCCTGGCCTATACATTTAGAGACTCTAAGTGTTTCGCCTTATTCATTTAGAGAGTCTAACTCTCCTGGCCAATTATTTTAGAGCCTCTAAGTGTTGCCCCTGATTAATTTAGAGACTCTAACTGTCCTGGCCTATCCCTTTAGAGGCACTAAAATTTTTGCCTTATTAATTTGAGATCCTAACTGTTCTGGCCTATTGCTTTATAGACTCTGAGAGCTTCGCCTTCTTAATTTAGAAATTCTAACTGTCCTGGCCTATTTCTTTAGAGACTCTATGAGTTTCGAATTATTAATTTAGAAACCCTAACTGTCCTGGCCTATACGTTTAGAGACTGTAAGAGTTTCGCCTTATTGATTTAGAGACTCTAACTCTCCTGACCTATTCCTTTTGAGACTATAAGTTTTTAGCCTTATTAATTTAGAGACACTTACTGTCCTGGCCTAATACATTAGACACTCTAAGAGTTTCGCCTTATTAATTTAGAGACACTAACTGTCCTGGCCTATCCCTTTAGAGACTCTAAGTGTTTCAACATATTAATTTAGAGAACCTAACAATCCTGGCCTTTTCCTTTAGAGACTCTAAGAGTTTCTCCTTATTAATTTAGAGACTCTAACTGTCCTGGCCTATTCCTTTAGAGACAATAAGTGTTTCGCCTTATTAATTTAGAGACACTAACTGTCCTGTCCTATTCGTTTAGATACTCAAAGAGCTTCGCCTTATTAATTTAGCGACTCTAACTGTCCTGGCCTACACTTTTAGAGACTTTAAGATTTTCGCCTTACTAATATAGAGAACCTAACTGTCCTGGCCTATTACTTTAGAGACACTAAGTGTTTTGCCTTATTAATATAGAGACCCTAAACCTCCTGGCCTATTTCTTTAGAGACTCTTAGAATTTCGCCTTATTAATTTAGAGACACTAACTCTCCTGGCCTACTCATTTAGAGACTCTAAGAGTTTCGCCTTATTAATTTAGAGACTCTAACTATCTTGGCCTATATATTTAGAGACTCTAACTATTTCGCAATATTAATTAAGAGACTAACTGTCTTGGCCTATTACTTTAAGGCTTCTAAGTGTTACGCCTTATTAATTTAGAGACCATAACAGTCCTGGCCTATTCATTTAGAGATTCTAAAAGTTTCGCCTTATTAATTTAGAGACTCTAACGGTACTGGCCTATTCCTTTAGAGTCTCTAAAATTTTCGCCTTATTAATTTAGAGAATCTAATGTCCTGGCCTATTCATTTAGAGACACTAAGTGTTTCGCCTTATTAATTTAGAGACTCTAATTGTCCTGGCCTATTCCTATAGAGACTCTAAGAGTTTCGCCTTATTAATTTAGAGACCCTAAATTTCCTGTCCTAATACTTTAGAGACACTAAGATTTTCGCCTTATTAATTTAGAGACTCTAACTCTCCTGGCCTATTCTTTTAGAGACACAAAGAATTTCGTCTTATTAATTTAGAGATTCTAACTCTCCTGGCCTATTCCTTTAGAGACTCTAAGAGTTTCGCCTTATTAATTTAGAGACCCTTACTGTCCTGGCCTTTTCCTTTAGAGAACCTAAGAATTTCGCCTTATTAATTTAGAGACTCTAACAGTCCTGGCCTATTCCTTTAGAGACTCTAAATGTTTCGCCTTATTAATTTAGAGACTCTAACGGTACTGGCCTATTCCTTTAGAGACTAAGTTTTTCGCCTTATTAATTTAGAGAATCTAATGTCTTGGCCTATTACTTTAGAGACACAAAGTGTTTCGCCTTATTAATTTAGAGACTCTAACTGTCCTGGCCTATTCCTTTAGAGACTCTAAGAGTTTCGCCTTATTTATTTAGAGACCCTAACTTTCCTGGCCTATTACTTTAGAGACACTAACAGTTTCGCCTTATTAATTTAGAGACGCTAACTCTCCTGGCCTATTCTTTTAGAGACACTAAAATTTTCGTCTTATTAATTTAGAGACTCTAAATGTACTGGCTTTTACTTTAGAGACTATAAGTGTTTCGCCTTATTAATTTAGAGACCCTAAATCACTTGGCCTATTACTTTAGAGCATCTAAGTGTTTCGCCATATTAATTTAGAGTCCCTAACTGTCCTGCACTATTCGCTTAGAGACTGAGTCTTTCGCCTTATTAATTTAGAGACTCTAACTGTCCTGGCCTATTACTTTTGAGACTCTCAGAAATTCGCCTTATTAATGTAGAGATACTAACTGTCCTGGCCTATTACTTTTGAGACTCTAAGAGATTCGCCTTATTAATATAGAGATTCTAACTGTCCTGGCCTATTCTTTAGAACCTGTAAAATTTCGCCTTATTAATTTAGAGACTCTAACTCTCCTGGCCTATGCCTTTAGAGACTCTAAAATTTTCGCCTTATAAATTTAGAGACACTAACTGTCCTGGCCTATTCCTTTAGAAACTCTATGTGTTTCGCCTTATTAATTTAGAGATTCTAACTGTCCTGGGTTATTTCTTTAGAGACTCTATGAGTTACGAATTATTAATTTAGAGACCCTAACTGTCCTGGCCTATTCATTTAGAGACTCTAAGTGTTTCGCCTTATTAATTTAGAGACACTTATCTCCTGGCCTATTCTTTAGAGACTCTAAGAGTTTCGCCTTAGTAATTTAGAGACTCTAACTGTCCTGGCCTATATTTTTAGAGACTGTAAGAGTTTCGCCTTATTGATTTAGAGACTCTTACTGTCCTGACCTATTTCATTTGAGACTCTAAGATTTTAGCCTTATTAATTTAGAGACACTTACTGTCCTGGCCTACTACTTTAGACACTCTAAGTGTTTCGCTTTTTTATTTTGGTAGTCTAACGCTCCTGGCCTATACATTTAGAGACTCTTAGTGTTTCGCCTTATTCATTTTGAGACTCTAATAATCCTGGCCAATTATTTTAGAGACTCTAAGAGTTGCGCCTGATTAATTTAGAGACTCTAACTGTCCTGTCCTATTCCTTTAGAGGCACTAAAATTTTTGCCTTATTAATTTGAGGCCCTAAATGTTCTGGCCTATTGCTTTAGAGACTCTGAGAGTTTCGCCTTCTTATTTTAGAGATTCTAACTGCCCTAGCCTATTTCTTTATAGACTCTAAGATTTTCGAATTATTAATTTAGAAACCATACCTTTCCAGGCCTATACCTTTAGAGACTGTAAGAGTTTCGCCTTATTGATTTTTGAGACTCTAACTCTCCTTACCTATTCCTTTTGAGACTATAAGATTTTATCCTTATTAATTTAGAGACACTTACTGACCTGGCCTATTACTTTAGACACTCTAAGTGTTTCGCCTTATTAATTTAGAGCCACTAAAGTTCCTGGCCTATCCCTTTAGAGACTCTAAGTGTTTCGCCATATTAATTTAGAGAACCTAACAGTCCTGGCCTTTTCCTTTAGAGATCCTAAGAGTTTCTCCTTATTAATTTAGAGACTCTAACTGTCCTGGCCTATTCCTTTAGAGACACTAAGAGTATCGCCTTATTAATTTAGAGACCCTAACTGTCCTGTCCTATTCGTTTAGAGACTCTAAGAGCTTCACCTTATTAATTTAGAGACTCTAACTGTCCTGGCCTAAACTTTTAGAGACACTAAGAGTTTCGCCTTACTAAAATAGAGACCCTAACTGTCTTGACCTATTACTTTAGAGACACTAAGTGTTTTGCCTTATTAATTTAGAGACTCTAATCCTCCTGGCCTATTTATTTAGAGACTCTTATAATTTCGCCTTATTAAATTAGAGACACTACCTCTCCTGGCTTATTCCTTTAGAGACTCTAAATGTTTCGCCTTATTAATTTAGAGACCCTAACTATCTTGGCCTATACCTTTAGAGACTCTGAGGATTTCGCATTATTAATTAAGAGACTAACTTTCGTGGCCTATTACTTTAAGGCTTCTAAGTGTTACGCCTTATTAATTCAGAGTCTCTAACAGTCCTGGCCTATTGCTTTAGAGACTCTAAATGTTTCGCCTTATTAATTTAGAGACTCTAAAGGTCCTGGCCTATTCCTTTAGAGCCTCTAAGATTTTCGCCTTATTAATTTAGAGAATCTAAGGTCCTGGCCTATTACTTTAGAGACACTAAGTGTTTCGCCTTTTTAATTTAGAGACTCTAACTGTCCTGGCCTAATCCTAGAGACTCTAAGGTTTTCGCATTATTAATTAAGAGACTAACTGCCGTGGCCTATTACTTTAAGGCTTCTAAGTGTTACGCCTTATTAATTTAGAGACTCTAACTGTCCTGGCCTATACTTTAGAGATCCTAAGATTTTGGCTTTATTAATTTAGAGACCCTAACTGTCTTGGCCTATTCCTTTAGAGACTCTAAAATTTTCGCCTTATTAATTTAGAGACTCTAACTGACCTGGCCTACTCCTTTAGGGACACTAAGTGTTTCGCCTTATTAATTTTGGGACCCTAACAGTCCTGGCCTATTACTTTAGAGAATCTAAAAGTCTCGCCTTATTAATTTAGAGACTCTAACTGCTCTGGCCTATTACATTAGAGACTCTAAGTTTATCGCCTTATTAATTTAGAGAATCTAACTGTCCTGGCCTATTCCTTTAGATTCCCTTAGAGTTTCGCCTTATAAGTTTAGAGACTCTAACTGTCCTGGCCTATTACTTAAGATACTCTAAGAGTTTCGCCTTATTAATTTGGAGACTCTAACTGTCCTGGCATTTTCCTTTAGAGACTCTAAGAGTTACGCCATATTAATTTTGAGACTCTAACCTTCCAGGCCTATTACTTTAGAGACTCTAAGTGTGTCTCCTTATTAATTTAGAGACTCTAACTATCCTGGCCTATTCCTTTAGAGACTCTAAGAATTTCGCCTTATTAATTTAGAGACTCTAACTGTCCTGGCCTATTCCTTTAGAGACTCTAAGTGTTTCGCTTTATTAATTTAGAGACTCTAAATGTCCTGACATATTCTTTAGAGACTCTAAGATCTACGCCTTATTAATTTAGAGACACTAACTGTCCTGGCCTATTCCTTTAGAGACTCTAAGTTTTTTCGCCTTATTAATTTAGAGACTCTAATTCTCCTGGCCAATTCTTTAGAGACACTAAGAGATTCGCCATATTAATTTAGAGACTCTAAATGTCCTGGCCTATACTCTAGAGACTCTAAGAATTTCGTCTTATTAATTTAGAGACCCTAACTCTCCTGGCCTATTCGTTTTGAGACTCTAAGTGTTTCGCCTTATTAATTTAGAGACTCTAACAGTCCTGTCCTATTCCTATAGAGACTCTAAGATTTTCGCCTTATTAATTTACAGACTCTAACTGTCCTGGCCTATTACTTTAGAGAATCTAAGGTTTTCGCCTCATTAATTTAGAGAATCTATCTCTCCTGGCCTATTCTTTAGAGACGCTAAGAGTTTCGCCTTATTAAATTAGGGACTCTAAAGCTCCTGGCAAATTCCTTTAGGGACCCAAAGTGTTTCGCCTAATTAATTTAGAGATTCTAACTGTCCCGGCCTTTTCCTTTAGAGACTCTAAAAGTTTCGCCTTATTCATTTAGAGACTAACTGTCCTGGTCTATTTCTTTAGAGACTCTAAGTTATTCGCCTTATTAATTTAGAGACTCTTACTCTCATAGCCTATTCGTTTAGAGATCACAAGATTTTCGCCTTAAAAATTTAGAGACTCTAACTCTCCTCTCCTAAAACTTTAGAGACTCTAGTCTTTAGACTTTTTAATTTAGAGACTCAAACTCTACTGGCCTAATCCTTTAGAGAGTATAATATTTTCGCGCTTTTAATATAGAGATACTGACTGTCCTGGCTTGTCTCTTTAGAGACACTAAGACATTCGCCTTATTAAATTTGATTCCCTAACAGTCCTGGCCTACTCTTTAGAGACTCTAAAATTTTCGCCTTATTAATTTAGAGACTCTAACTGTCTTGCCCTATTACGTTAGAGTCTCTAAGTGTTTCGCCTTATTAATTTAGAAACCCTAACTTTCCTGCACTATTCGTTTAGAGACTGAGCATTTCGCCTTATTATTTTAGATATTCTAACTGTCCTGGCCTATTCCTTTAGAGACTCAAAGGCATTCGCCTTATTAATTTAGAGATTCTAACTGTCTTGGCCTATTCCTTTAGAGCCACTAAAAGTTTCGCCTTATTAATTTAGAGACTCTAACTGTCCTGGCCTATTATTTTAGAGTCTCAAAGTGTTTCGCCTTATTAATTTAGAGACTCTAAATGTCCTGGCCCATACATTTAGAGAATCTAAGTGTTTCGCCATATTAATTTAGAGACTCTAACTGTCCTGGCCGAGTCCTTTAGAGACTCTAAGCGTTTCGCCTTATTAATTTAGAGACACAAACTCTCCTGGCTTAATCCTTTAGAGACTCTATGTGTTTATCCTTATTAATTTAGAGACTCTACCTGTTCTGGCCTATTCCTTTAGAGACTCTAAAAGTTTTGCCTTATTAGTTTAGAGACACTAGCTCTCAAGGCCTATGCCTTTAGAGACTCTAAGTGATTCGCCTTATTTATTTTGAGACACTAACATTCCTGGTCCATTCCTTTAGAGACTCTAAGTGTTTCGCCTTTTTAATTTAGAGACTGTAACAGTCCTTGCCTATTCCTTTAGAGACTCTAAGTGTTTCGCCTTATTAATTTAGAGACCCTAACATTCCTGGCATATTTCTTTAGAGACTCTAATAGATTCGCCTTGTTAATTTAGAGACTCTAAATGTCCTGGCCTATTTCTTTAGAGACTATACGATTTTCGCCTTATTAATTTAGGGAATCTAAGTGTCCTGGCCTATTCCTTTAAGGACTCTAAGAGTTTCGCCTTATTAATTTAGAGACTCTAACTCTCCAGGCCTCTTTCTTTAGAGAATCTAAGTGTTTCGCCTTATTAATTTAGAGACTCTAACTTCCTGGCCTAATCCTTTAGAGAATCTAAGGGTTTCGCCTTATTAATTTAGATACTCTAACTGTCCTGGCCTAATCCTTTAGAGAATCTAATATTTTCGCCTTATTAATTTAGAGACCCTGAGTGTCCTGGCCTATTCCTTTAGAGACTGTAAGAGCTTTGCCTTATTTATTTAGAGACCCTAACAGTCCTGGGCTATACATTTAGAGAGTCTAAGAGTTTGGCCTTATTAATTTAGTGACTCTAACTGTTCTGGCCAATTCCTTTAGAGACTCTAAGAGTTTCGCCTTATTAATTTAGAGCCCCTAACTCTCCTGCACTATTCCTTTAGAGACTGAGTCTTTCGCCTTATTAATTTAGAGACTCTAACACTCCTGGCGTATTCCTTTAGAGACTCTAAGATTTTCGCCTTATTAATTTAGAGACTCTAACTGCCCTGGCGTATTCCTTTTGAGACTCTAAGATTTTCGCCTTATTAATTTAGAGACTATAACTTTTCTGGCCTATTCCTTTAGAGACTCTAAGTTTTTCGCCTTATTAATTTAGAGTCTCTAACTGTCCTGGCCTATTCCATTAGAGACGCTAGGAGTTTCGCCTTATTAATTTAGAGACTCTATCTGTCCTGGCTTATTCCTTTAGAGACTCTAAGTTTTTCGCCTTATTAATTTAGATACTCTAACTGTCCTGGCCTATTCCTTCAGAGACTCTTAGAGTTTCGCCTTATTATTTTAGAGACTCTAACAGGCTTGGCCTATTGCTCTTGAGACTCTAAGCTTTTCGCCTTATTAATTTAGAGACACTATCACTCCTCTCCTATTCCTTTGGAGATAAAAATATTTTCGCCTTACAAATTTAGAGGCTTTAACTCTCCTGGCCTATAACTTTAGAGACTCTAGAGTGCCGAATTTTTAATTTAGAAACTCTAACTCTCCTGGCCTATTCCTTTAGAGACTATAATATATTCGCTCTAATAATATTGGGACTCTAACTGTCCTGGTTTGTTCCTTTAGAGACACTAAGGCTTTCGTCTTTTTAATTTAGATTACCTAACAGTCGTGGCCTATACTTTAGAGACACTAAGATTTTCGCCTTATTAATTTAGAGACTGTAACTGTCTTGTCCTATTCCTTTAGAGTCTCTAAGAGATTCGCATTATATATTTTGAGCCCTAACTGTCCTGCACTATTCCTTTAGAGTCTGAGACTTTCGATTTATTAATTTAGAGACGCTAAGGGTCCTGGTCTATTCCTTTAGAGACTCTGAGAGTTTGGCCTTATTTACTTAGAGACTCTAACTGTCCTGCTGTATTCCTTTAGAGACTCAAAGAGTTTCGCCTTATAAATTTAGAGACACTAACTGTCCTGGCATATTCCTTTAGAGACTCTAAGAGTTTCGCCTTATTATTTTAGAGACACTAAGTGTCTTGGCCTATTCCTTTAGAGACACTAAGAGTTTCGCCTTATTAATTTAGAGACTCGAACTTTCCTGGCCTATTCATTTAGGGATTCTAAGAGTTTCGCCTTATTAATTTAGAGACACTAATACTCCTGGCCTATTCCTTTAGAGACTCTAAGAGTTTCGCCTTATTAATTTAGAGACTCTAAATGTCCTGGTCTATTTCTTTAGAGACCCTAATAATTTCGCCTTATTAATTTAGAGACTCTAACATTTCTGGCCTATTCATTTAGAGACTCTAACTGTCCTGGCCTATTCCTTTAGTGACCCTAAGAGTTTCGACTTATTAATTTAAAGACTCTAACTGTCCTGACCTATTCCTTTAGGGACCCTAAAGTTTTGGCCTTATTAATTTAGAGACACTAACTGTCCTGGTCTATCTCTTTAGAGACGCTAATAATTTCGCCTTATTAATTTTGAGACTCTAACTCTCCTGGCCTAATTCTTTAGAGACTCTAAGATTTTGGCCTTATTAATTTAGAGACACTAACTGTCCTGGCCTATACCTTTAGAGACTCTAAGAGATTCGCCTTATTAATTTAGAGACTCTAACTTTCCCGGCCTATTCCTTTTGAGACCCTAAGATTTTCGCCTTATTAATTTAGAGACTTTAACTCTCCTAGCCTATAGCTTTAGAGATACCAAAATTTTCGCCTTACAAATTTAGGGACTCTAAATCACCTGGCCTATAACTTTAGAGACACTAGAATTTCGACTTTTTAATTTAGAATCTCTAAATCTCCTGGCCTATTATTTAGAGACTCTAATATATTCGCGCTATTATTATAGAGACTGTAAGTCTCCTGGCTTGTTCCTTTAGAGACCCTAAGACTTTCGCCTTATTAAATTATATTCCCTAACAGTCCTGGCCTAAACTTTAGAGACTTTAAGATTTTCGCCTTATTAATTTAGAGACTCTCACTGCCCTGTCCTATAACTTTAGAGAATCTAAGGGCTTCGCCTTATTAATTTTGAGACCCTAACTGTCCTGCACTATTCTTTAGAGACTGAGAATTTCGCCTTATAAATTTAGAGACACTAACGTTCCTGGCCTATTGCTTTAAGGCCTCTGAGCGTTTCGCCTTATTAAATTAGAGACTCTATTTCTCCTGGCCTATTTCTTTAGAGACTCTAAGAGTAGCGACTTTTTAATTTAGAGACTCTAACTGTCCTGGCCTATTCCTTTAGAGACACTAAGAGTTTGGCCTTATTAATTTAGAGACTCTAACCCTCCTGGCCTATTCCTTTAGAGAATCTTAGAGTTTCGCCTTATTAATTTAAAGACTCTAACTGTCATGCCCTAAAACTTTAGAGACCCTAAGAGTTTCGCCTTATTAATTTGGAGACTCTAACTCTCCTGGCCTATCCCTTTAGAGACTCTGAGCGTATCGCCTTATTAATTTAGAGACACTAACTGTCTTGGCCTATACATTTAGAGACTCTAATTATTTCGAATTATTAATTTAGAGACTCTAAGTGTCCTGGCCAATTCCTTTAGGGACTCTAAGAGTTTCGCCTTATGAATTTAGAGACCCTAACTGTCCTGGCCTATTCCTTTAGAGACTCTATGTGTTTCGCCTTATTAATTTAGAGACTCTAACTGTTCTGGCCTATTCATTTAGAGACCCAAAAAGTTTCGCCTTATTAATTTAGAGACCCTAACTCTCATGGCCTAATTCTTTAGAGAGCTTAAGAGATTCGCCTTATTAATTTAGGGACCCTAACTGTCCTGGACTATTTCTTTAGAGACACTAAGAGCTTCGCCTTATTAATTTAGAGACTCTAACTCTCTTGTCCTATTCAATTTGAGACTCTAAAATTTTCGCCTTATTAATTTAGAGATCCTAACTCTCCTGGCCTATTCCTTTAGAGACACTAAGAGTTTCGCCTTATTAATTTAGAGACTCTAACTGTCCTGGCCTATTACGTTAGAGACTCTAGGAGATTCGCTTTATTAATTTAGAGACTGTAAATCTCCTGGCCTATTCTTTTAGAGACTCTAAGTGTTTCGCCTTATTAATTTTGAGACTATAACTGTCCTGGCCTATTACTTTAGAGACACTAAGACTTTCGCCTTATTAATTTAAAGACTCTAAAATTCCTGGCCTATTCCTTTAAGGTATCTAAGAGATTCGCCTTATTCATTTAGAGACTCTAACTCTCCTGGCCTATTCTTTTAGAGACTAAGTGTTTCGCCTTATTAAATTATGGGCTCTAACATTCCTGGCCTATTCCTTTAGAGACTAAGAGTTTCGCCTTATTAATTTAGAGACTCTAACTCTCCTGGCCTATTCCTTTAGAGTCACTAAGATTTTCGCCTTATTAATTTAGAGACACTAACTGTCCTGGCCTATTTCTTTAGAGACTATAAGAGTTTCGTCTTATTAATTTAGAGAAACTAACTGTCCTGGCCTATTCCTTTAGAGACTCTAAGTGTTTGGCATTATTAATTTAGAGACTCTAAATGTCCTGGCCTATTACTTTAGAGACTCTAAGAGTTTCGCCTTATTAATTTAGAGACTCTAAACGTCCTGGCCTTTTCCTTTACAGACTAAGCGTTTCGCCTTATTAATTTAGAGACTTTAACTGTCCTAGCCTATTCCTTTAGAGACTCTAAGTTGTTCGCCTTATTAATTTTGAGACCCTAACTGTCCTGGCCAGTTCCTTTAGAAACTCTAAGATTTTCGCCTTATAAATTTAGAGACTGTAAATGTCCTGGCCTACTCCTTTAGAGACTCTAATAGGTTCGCCTTATTAATTTAGAGCCCCTAACTGTCCTGCATTATTTCTTTAGAGACTGAGAATTTCGCCTTATTAATTTAGAGACACTAACTGTTCTGGCCTATTCCTTTCGAGATTGTAAAATTTTTCGCCTTATTAATTTAGAGACTAACTGTCCTGTCCTATTCCTTTAGAGACTCAAAGTGTTTCGCCTTATTAATTTAGAGACACTAACAGTCCTGGCCTATTCCTTTAGAGACTCTAAGTGTTTCGCCTTATTAATTTACAGACACTAAGTTTCCTGGCCTATTCCTTTAGAGATTCTAAGATTTCCGCCTTATTAATTTAGAGACAATAACTGTTCTGGCCTATTTCTTTAGAGACCCTAAGATTTCCGCTTTATTAAATTAGAGACACTAACTGTACTGGCCTATAGCTGTAGAGACTCTACGCATTTCGCTTTATTAATTTAGAGACTCTAACTGTCTTGGCCTATTCATTTAAAGACTCTAATTTTTTCGCCTTATTAATTTAGAGACTCTAACTGTCCTGGCCTATTCCTGTAGTGATTCTAAGAGATTCGCCTTATTAATTTAGAGATTCTAAATGTACTGGCCTATTCCTTTAGAGACTCTAAATGTTTCGCCTTATTATTTTAGAGGCTCTAACTGCCCTGGCCTATTCTTTTAGAGAATCTAAGTGTTTCGCCTTGTTATTTTAGAGACTCTTACGGTGTTGGCCTAATTCTTTAGAGATTCTAATTGTTTCGTTTATTAATTTAGAGAATCTAACTGTCCTGGCCTCTTCCTTTAGAGACCCTAAGAGCTTCGCCATATTAATTTAGAGTCTTTAACTGTCCTGGCCTATTACTTTAGAGACTCTAAGAAATTCGCCTTATTAATTTAGAGAATCTAACTGTATTGGCCTATTTTTTAGAGACTCTAAGTGTTTCGCCTTATTAATTTAGAGAATCTAACCGTCCTGGCATAATTTTTAGAGACTGAAAGATTTTCGCCTTATTAATTTAGAGACACTAACAGTCTTGGCCTATTACTTTAGAGACTCTAAGTGTTTCGCCTTATTAATTTAGAAACTCTAACTCTCCTAGCCTATTACTTTACAGATCACAAGAGATTCGCCTTACAAATTTTGAGACTCTAACTCTCCTGGCCTATAACTTTAGAGACTCTAGAGTATCGACTTTTTAATTTAGAGACTCTAACTGTCCTGGCCTAATCTTTAGAGACTCTAATAATTTCGCGCTATTAATATAGAGACTCTAACTGTTCTCGCTTGTTCCTTTATAGACTCTAAGACTTTCGCCTTATTAATTTAGATTCCCTAAACGTCATGGCCTATTCCTTTAGAAACTCTAAGAGATTCGCCTTATTAATTTAGAGACTCTAACAGTCCATTTCTATATTTTTAGAGACTCTAATATTTTCGCCTTATTCATTTAGAGGCCCTAACAGTACTGCGCTATTCCTTTAGATACTGAGACTTTCCCTTTATTAATTTAGAGACCCTAAATCTCTTGGCCTATTCGTTTAGAGGATCCAAGTGTTTCGCCTTATTAATTTAGAGACAACTGTACTGGCCTACACTTTTAGAGACTCTAAGAGTTTCGCCTTATTAATTTAGAGACTCTTACAGTCCTGGCCTATTCCTTTAGAGACTCTAAGTTTTTCGCCTTATTAATTTACAGACTGTAAATGTCCAGACCTTTCCCTTTAGAGACTCTATGTGTTCCGCCTTCTTAATTTAGAGACTCTAAATCACCTGGCCTATTCCTTTAGAAACTCTAAGAAATTAGACTTATTATTTTAGAGACTCCAACTCTCCTAGCCTATTCCTTTAGAGATCACAAGAGTTTCGCCTTACAAATTTAGAGACTTTAACACTCCTGGCCTATTTCTTTAGAGACAGTAAGTGTATCGCCTTATTAATTTAGAGACTCTAACTGTCCTATTCGTTTAGAGAACCTAAGGGTCTCGCCTTATTAATTTAGAGACCCTAACTTTACTGGCCTATTCGTTTAGAGACTCAAAGTGTTTGGCCTTATTAATTTAGAGAACCTAACTGTCCTGGCCTCTTCCTTTAGAGACTCTAAGAGCCTCGCCTTATTAATTTAGAGACTGTAACAGCCCTGGCCTATTCCTTTAGGGAATCTAAGCGTCTCGCCTTATTAATTTAGTGACTCAACATGTCCTGGCCTATTCTTTTGAGAATCTAATTGATTCGACTTATTAATTTAGAGACTCTAACGTTCCTGGCCTATTCCTTTAGGGACTGTAAGTATTTCGCCTTATTAATTTAGAGATCCAAACAGTCCCGGGCTTTTCCTTTAGAGACTCTAAGATTTTCGCCTTATTCATTAAGAGACTCTAACTGTGCTGGCCTATTACTTTAGAGATTCTAAGATTTCCGCCATATTAAATTTGAGACTTTTTCTCTCCTAGCCTATTCCTTTAGAGATCACAAGATTTTCGCATTACAAATTTAGAGACTCTAAATCTCCTGTCCTATAAATTTAGAGACTCTAGAGTTTCGACTTTTTAATTTAGAGACTCAAACACTCCTGGCCTATTCCTTTAGAGATTGTAATATTTTCGCACTATTAATATAGAGACAATAACTGTCCTCTATTGTCCCTTTAGAGACCCTAAGACTTTTGACTTATTAATTTAGATACCCTAACAGTCCCGGCCTATTCCTTTAGAGACTCTAATTTTTCGCCTTATTAATTTAGAGTCTCTAACTTTCCTGGCCTATTACTTTAGAGTTTTTAAGTGTTTCGCCTTATTAATTTAGAGCCCCTAACTGTTCGGCACTATTCGTTTAGAGACTGAGTCTTTCGCCTTATTAATTTAGAGACACTTACTGTCCAGGCCTATTCCTTTAGAGACTGTAAGTGATTCGCCTTATTAATTTAGAGGCTTTAAGAGTCCTGCCCTATACTTTTAGAGACTCTAATTTTTTCGCCTTATTAATTTAGAGACACTTACTGTCCTGGCCTATTAATTTAGAGACTCTAAGCGTTTCGCTTTATTAATTTAGAGACTCTAACTCTCCTGGCCTATTACTTTAGAGACTTATAAGAGTTTCGCCTTATTATTGTAGAGACACTAACAGTCTTGGCCTAATCCTTTAGAGACTCTAAGCGTTTCGCCTTATTAATTTAGTGACACTAACTGTGCTGGCTTATTCCTTTAGAGACTCTAAGATTTTGTCCTTATTAATTTAGAGACTCTAATTGTTCTGGCCTATTCCCTTAGAGACTGTAAGAGTTTCGCCTTATTAATTTAGAGACACTAACACTCCAGGCCTATTCCTATAGAGAATCTAAGAGTTTCGCCTTATTAAATTAGATTCCTTAAGATTCCTGGCCTATTCCTTTAGAGACACTTAGATTTTCGCCTTATTAATTTAGAAACACTAACAGCCCTGGCCTATTCTTTTAGAGACCCTAAGTGTTTCGCCTTATTAATTTAGAGCCTCTAACAGTCCTTGCCTATTCATTTAGAGACTCTAAGAGATTCGCCTTATTAATTTAGAGACTAACTGTCCTGGCCTATACATTTAGAGACTGTAAGTGTTTCGCCTTATTAATTTAGAGACTGTAACTCTCCTGGCCTATTCCTGTAAGGACTCCAAGATTTTCGCCTTATTAATTTACTGACTCTACCTCTCCTGGCCTATTCCTTTAGAGACTCTATAAGTTTCGCCTTATTAATTTAGAGACTCTAACTGTCCTGGCCTATTCCTTTAGAGACTGTAAGTGTTTCGCCTTATTAAGTTAGAGACTCAAACTGTCATGACCTATTACTTTAGAGAATCTAAGATTTTCGCTTTATTAATTTTGAGAATCTATCTGTCCTGGCCTACTTCTTTTAGAGAATCTAAGAGTTTTGCCTTATTAATTTAGAGACCCTAACTGTCTTGGCGTATTCATTTAGAGACTCTAAGAGTTTGGCCTTATTAATTTAGAGACTGTAACTGTCCTGGCCAATTCCTTTAGAGACTCTAAGAGTTTCGCTTTATTAATTATGAGCCCCTAACTCTCCTGCACTATTCCTTTAGAGACTAAGACTTTCGCCTTATAAATTTAGAGACCCTAACTCTCTTGGCCTATTTCTTTAGAGACTCTAAGTGTTTTTCCTTGAATATTTAGAGACTCTAACAATCCTTGCCTATTCATTTAGAGACTCTAAGAGTTTCGCCTTATTAATTTAGAGACTCTAACAGTCCTGGCCTACACCTTTAGAGACATTAAGTGTTTCGCCTTATTAATTTAGACAACCTAACAGTCCTGGCCTATTCCTTTAGAGACACTAAGAGTTTCGCCTTATTAATTTAGAGACCCTAACACTCCTGGCCTAATTCTTTAGAGACTCTAAACATTTCGCCTTATTAACTTAGAGACTCTAACTCTCCTGGCCTTATCCTTTAGAGACTCTAAGATTTTCGCCTTATTAATTTAGAGACCCTAAACTTCCTGGCCTATTAATTTAGAGTCTTTAAGTGTTTCGCCTTAATAATTTAGAGCCCCTAAGTGTCCTGCACTATTCGATTAGAGGCTGAGTTTTTCGCCTTATTAATTTAGGGACTCTAACTGTCCAGGCCTATTCCTTTAGAGACTCAAAGAGATTCGCCTGTTTAATTTAGAGATTCTAATTGTCTTGGCCTATTCCTTTAGAGCCCCTATAAGTTCCGCCTTATTAATTTAGAGACTCTAAATCTCATGGCCTATTCCTTTAGAGAATCTAAGAGTTTCGCCTTATTAATTTAGAGGCTCTAAGGGTCTTGGCCTATACATTTAGGGACCCTAAGATTTTCGCCTTATTAATTTAGAGATTCTAACTGTCAGGGCCTAATACTTTAAGGACTCTAAGCGTTTCGCCTTATTAATTTAGAGACTCTAACTCTCTTGGTTTATTACTTTAGAGACTCTAATTGTTTCGCCTTATTAATTTTGAGAGTATACTTCTCATGGCCTATTCCTTTAGAGACACAAAGAGTTTCGCCTTATTAATTTAGAGACTCCATCTCTCCTGGCCTATTCCTTTAGAGACACTTAAGAGTTTCGCCTTATTAATTTAGAGACTCTAACTGTCTTGGCCTATTCCTTTAGAGACTCTAAGCGTTTCGACTTATTAATTTAGTGACACTAAATGTCTTGGCTTATTTCTTTAGAGACTCTAAGTGTTTCTCCTTAATAATTTAGAGACTCTACTTGTTCTGGCCTATTCCTTTAGAGACACTAAAAGTTTCGCCTAATTAATTTAGAGACACTAGCTCTCCAGGCCTATTCCTTTATAGAATCTAGGAGTTTCGCCTTAATAATTTAGATTCCCTAACAGTCCTGGCCTATACTTTAGAGACCCTAAAATTTTCGCCTTATTAATTTAGAGACACTAACAGCCCTTGCCTATTACTTTAGAGAATCCAAGTGATTCGCCTTATTAATTTAGAGGCTCTAACTGTCCTGGCCTATATATTTAGAGACACTAAGTGATTCACCTTATTAATTTAAAGACTCTAACAGTCCTGGCCTATACGTTTAGAGACTCTTAGAGTTTCGCCTTATTAATTTAGAGACTCTAAATATCTTGGCCTATTTCTTTAAGGACTCTAAGTGTTTCGCCTTATTAATTTAGAGACTCTAACGCTCCTGGCCTATTCCTTTAGAGACTCTAAGAGTTTCGCCTTATTAATTTAGAGACACTAACTCTCCTGGCTTATTCCTTTAGAGAGTCTAAGTGTTTCGCCTTATTAATTTAGAGACTCAAACTGTCCTGACCTATTAATTTAGAGAATCTTAGATTTTCGACTTATTAATTTAGAGACACTAATTGTCCTGGCCTGTTTATATAGAGACTCTAAGAGCTTTGTCTTATTAATTTAGAGAACCTAACAGTCTTGGCCTAACCATTTAGAGACTTTAAGTGTTTGGCCTTATTAATTTGGAGACTCTAACGGTCCTGGCCAATTCCTTTAGAGATTCCAAGAGTTTCGCCTTATTAATTTAGAGACCCTAACACTCCTGCACTATTCCTTTAGAGACTGAGACTTTCGCCTTATTAATTTAAAGACCCTAACTCTCCTGGCCTGTTTCATTAGAGACTCTAAGTGTTTCGCCTTATTAATTTAGAGACTCTAAGTGTCCTGGCCTATTCTTTAGAGGCTCTAAGTGTTTCGCCTTATTAATTTAGAGACTCTAACAGTCCTGGCCTACACATTTAGAGACATTAAGATTTTCGCCTTATTAATTTATAGATCCTAACTGTCCTGGCCTATTACTTTAGAGACACAAGATTTTCGCCTTATTAATTTAGAGACTCTAACTGTACAGGCCTATTCCTTTAGAGACTCTAAGTGTTCTGCCTTATTCATTTTGAGACTCTAACTGTCCTGGCCTATTCCTTTAGAGACACTAAAAATTTCGCCTTATTAATTTAGAGATTCTAAAAGTCCTGGCCTCTTCCTTTAGAGACTCTAAGTGTTTCGCCTTATTAATTTAGAGACACAAATTGTCCTGGCCTATTCCTTTAGAGACTCTAATTGTTTCGCCTTTTTAATTTAGAGACTCTAACTGTCCTGGCCTATTCCTTTAGAGACACTAAGAGATTAGCCTTATTAATTTTGAGACTCTGATTTCCAGGCCTATTCATTTAGAGACTCTAAAATTTTCGCCTTATTAATTTAGAGACTCTAACTGTCCTGGCCTAATACTTTAAAGAATGTAAGAGTTTCGCCTTATTAATTTAGAGACCCTAACTCTCCTGGCCTATTCATTTATAGTCAATAAGAGTTTCGCCTTATTAATTTAGAGACACTTACAGTCCTGGCCTATTACTTTAGAGACTCTAAGAGTTTCGCCTTATTAATTTAGAGACCCTAACACTCCTGGCCTATTCCTTTAGAGTCACTATGGGTCTCGCCTTATTTATTTAGAGACTCTAACTCTCCTGGCCTAATCCTTTAGAGACTCTAAGTTTTCGCCTTATTAATTTGAACTCTAACTGTTCTGGCCTATTCCTTTATTGACTCTAATAATTTCGCCTTATTAAATTGGAGACTCTAACTGTACTGGCCTAATACTTTAGAGACTCTAAGTGTTTCGCCTTATTAATTTTGAGACTCTAACTGTCCTGGCCTATTCCTTTAAGGCTTCTAAATTTTACGCCTTTTTAATTTAGAGACACTAACAGTCCTGGCCTCTTCCTTTAGAGACTCTAAGGGTTTCGCCTTATTAATTTAGAGACTCTAACGATCCTGGCCTATCCCTTTAGAAACTCTATGAGTTTCGCCTTATGAATTTAGAGACTCTAACTCTACTGGCCTATTCCTTTAGAGACTCTAAGTGTTTCGCCTTATTAATTTAGAGACTGTAAGATTCCAGGCCTATTCCTTTAGATACTCTAAGAGACTTGCCTTATTAATTTAGAGACTCTAACTGCCCTGGACTAAATTTTAGAGACTCTAAGATTCTCGCCTTATTAATTTAGAGACGCTAACTGTCCTGGCATTTTCCTTTAGAGACTCTAAGTTTTTCGCCTTATTAATTTAGAGACACTAACACTCCCGGACTATTCATTTAGGGACTCTCGACATATTAATATGGAGACTCTAACTGTTCTGGCCCATTTCTTTAGAGACTCATAGACTTTCGCCTTTTTAATTTAGGGGCTCTAACTTTCCTGTCTATTCCTTTAGAGTCTCTAAGAGTTTCGCTTTATTAATTTAGAGACTCTAACTCTCCTGGCCTATTTTTAGAGACTCTAAGAGCTGCGACTTATTAATATAGAGACTCTAAAAGTCCTGGCCTATTTCTTTAGAGACTCTAAGATTTTCGCCTTATTAATTTAGAGACTCTAACTCTCCTGGCTAATTCCTTTGGAGACACTAAGTGTTTCGCCATATTAATTTACAGACTCTAACTGCCCTGGCCTATTATTTAGAGACTCTAAGAGTTTCGCTTTTTAATTTAGAGACTCTAACCGTCCTGGCCTATACGTTTAGAGACACTAAGAGCTTCACCTTATTAATTTAGAGACCCTAACTCTCCTGGCCTATTACCTAAGAAACTCTAAGAATCTCGCCTTATTAATTTCCAGACACTAACTGCCCTGGCCTATTCCTTTAGAGACTCTAAGAGACTCGCCTTATTAATTTAGAGACTCTAACTCTCCTAGCCTATTCCTTTAGAGACTCTAAGATTTTCGCCTTATTAATTTAGTTACCCTAACTGCCCTGGCCTATTCCTTTAGAGACTCTAAGCGTTTCGCCTTATTAATTTAGAGAGTCTACCTGTCCAGTCCTATTTCTTTAGAGACTATAGGAGTTTCGCCTTATTTATTTCGAGACACTATCCCTCCTGGCCTATTCATTTAGAGACTCTAAGAGATTCGCCTTATTAATTTAGAGACTCTAACTGTCCTGGCCTATTCCTATAGAGATCCTAAGATTTTCGCCTTATTAATTTAGAGACCCTAAATGTCCTGGCCTATTCCTTTAGAGACTCTTAGAGTTTTGCCTTTTTAATTTAGAGACCCTAACTTTCTTGGCCTATACTTTAGAGACTCTAAGGGTTTCGCCTTATTAATTTAGAGACTATAATCGTCCTGGCCTATTGCTTTAGGGACTCTAAGTATTTCGCGTTATTAATTTATAGACTCTTTCTCTCCCGGCTTTTCCCTTTAGAGACTCTAAGTTTTTCGCCTTATTCATTTAGAGACTCTAACGGTCCTGGCCTATTCCTTTAGAGACTCTAAGATTTTCGCCTTATTCATTTAGAGACTCTGAATCTGATAGCCTATTCCTTTAGAGATCACAAGAGTTTCGCCTTACAAATTTAGAGACTCTAACCCTACTGTCCTATAACTTTAGAAAATCTAGAGATTCGTCTTTTTAATTTAGAGACTCAAACTTTCCTGGCCTATACCTTTAGAGACTGTAATATTTTCGCGCTATTAATATAGAGACATTAACTGTCCTGTCTTGTCCCTTTAGAGACTCTAAGGCGTTCGCCTTATTAATTTAGATTCCCTAACAGTCCTGGCCTATTACTTTAGAAACTCTAAGTTTTTCGCCTTATTAATTTAGAGATTCTAAATGTCCTGGCCTATTACTTTAGAGCCTCTAAGTGTTTCCCCTTATTAATTTAGAGATTCTAACTGTCCTGGCCTATTCCTTTAGAGCCTCTAAAAGTTTCGCCTTATTAATTCAGAGACTCTAACTCTCCTGGCCTATTCCTTTAGAGACACTTATAGTTTCGCCTTATTAATTTAGAGACTCTAAGTGTTCTGGCCTACACATTTAGAGACTCTAAGAGTTCGCCTTATTAGTTTAGAGACTCTAACAGTTTCGGCCTATACCTTTAGAGACTCTAAGCGTTTCGCCTTATTAATTTAGAGATTCTAACTCTCCTGGCCTATTCCTTTAGAGACTATGAGAGTTCGACTTTTTAATTTAGAGACTCTAACTCTCCTGGCCTATTCCTTTAGAGACTCTAAGAGTTTCGTCTTACTAATTTTGAGACTCTGTCTTGGCCTATTCTTTAGAGACTCTAAGAGTTTCGCCTTATTAATTTAGAGACCCTAACAGTCCAGGCTTATTTCTTTAAAGAATCTAAGTGTTTCGCCTTATTAATTTAGAGACACTACCTGTTCTGGCCTATTCCTTTAGAGACTCTAAGAGATTCGCCTTATTAATTTAGAGACACTAAATCACCAGGCCTATTCCTTCAGAGACTCTAAGAGTGTCGCCTTATTAATTTCGACTCTAACTCTCCTGGCCCATTCTTTTAGAGACTCTAAGAGTTTCGCCTTATTAATTTCGAGACTCTAACATTCCTGGCCTATTCCTCTAGAGACTAAAATTGATTCGCCTTATTAATTTAGAGACCCTAACTGACCGGGCCTGTTACTTTATAGACTCTAAGAGATTCGCCTTATTAATTTAGAGAATCTAACTTCCTGGCCTATTCCTTTAGAGACTCTAAGCGTTACGTCTTATTAATTTAGAGACTCTAACTGTCCTGGCCTATTCCTTTAACGACTCTAATATTTCGCCTTATTAATTTAGAGACACTAACATTCCTGGCCTATTCCTTTAGAGACTCTAAGTGTTTCGCTTTATTAATTTAGAGACTCTAACTGTCCTGGCCTTTTCCTTTAGAGACCCGAATATTTTAGCCTTATTAATTAAGAGACACTAAATGTCCTGGCCTATTTCTTTAGGGACACTAATACTTACGCCTTATTAATTTAGAGAAACTAACTGTCCTAGCCTATTTTTTAGAGACTATAAGAGTTTCACCTTATTAATATAGAGAACCTAACTGTCCTGGCCTATTTATTTAGAGACACTATGAGTTTGTCCATATTAATTCAGAGACTCTAACTGTCCTGGCCAATTCCTTTAGAGACTCTATGATTTTCGCCTTATTAATTTAGAGCCCCTAACTCTCCTGCACTATTCCTTTAGAGACTGAGACTTTCGCTTTATTAATTTAGAGACACTAACTCTCCTGGCCTATTCCTTTAGAGACTCTAAGATTTTCGCCTTATTAATTTAGAGACTCTAACTCTCCTGGCCTATTCATTTAGATACTCTAAGAGTTTCGCCTTATTAATTTAGAGACTCTAACATTTCTGACCTATTCCTTTACAGACTCTAATTGTTTCGCCTTATTAATTTAGAGACTCTAACTGTCCTGGCCTATTCCTTTTGAGACGCTAATGTTTTCGCCTTATTAATTTAAAGACCCCAACTCTCGTGGCCTATTCCTTTAGAGACTCTAAAAGTTTCGCCTTATTAATTTAGAGGCTCTGCCTTGGCCCATTCCTTTAGAGACTCTAAGTGTTTCGCCTTATTAATTTAGAGACTCTAACTGTCCTGGCCTATTATTTTGAGACTGTAAGATTTTCGCCTTATTAATTTAGAGACTCTATCTCTCCTAGCCTATTCTTTAGAGATCACAAGTGTTTCCCCTTAAAAATTTAGAGACTTTAATCTCCTAGCCTATAACTTTAGAGACTCTAGGGTTTCGAACTTTTAATTTAGAGACTCTAAATTTCCTGGCCTAATCCTTTAGAGACTATAATATATTCGCGCTATTAATATAGAGACTGTTACTGTCCCGGTTTGTTCCTTTAGAGACCCTAAGATTTTCCCTTATTAATTTAGATTCCCTAACAGTCCTGGACTATACCTTTAGAGATTCTAAGTGTTTCGCCTTATTAATTTAGAGATTCTAACTCTCCTGTCCTATTCCTTTAGAGACTCTAAGAGTTTCGCCACATTAATTTTGAGCCCTAACTGTCCTGCACTATTCCTTTAGAGACTGAGACTTTCACCTTATTAATTTAGAGACTCTAACTCTCCTGGCCTAATCTTTAGAGACTCTGAGAGTTTCGCCTTTTTAATTTTGAGACTCTAACTGTCCTGGTCTATTCCTTTAGAGACTCTAAGTATTTCGCCTTATTAATTTTGAGACACTAACTTTCCTGGCCTATTCCTTTAGAGACACTATGTGTTCCGCCTTATTAATTTAGTGATTCTAAATGTCCTGGCCTCTTCATTTATAGACCCTAAGATTTTCGCCTTATTAATTTAGAGACTCTAACTGTCCTGGCCTATTCATTTAGAGACTTTAATTGTTTCGCCTTATTAATTTTGAGACTCTAACTCTCTTGGCTTATTCCTTTAGAGAGCCTAAGAATTTCGCCTTATTAATTTAGAGACACTAACTGTCCTGGTCTATGCCTTTAGAGACTCTAAGTTTTTCTCCTTATTAATTTAGAGACACTAACTGGCCTGGCCTATTCCTTTAGAGACACTAAGAGTTTCGCCTTATTAAATTAGAGACACTATCTGTCCTGGCCTATTCCTTTAGAGACTCTAAGAGTTTCGCCTTATTAATTTAGAGACCCTTACTTTCCTGGTCTATTCCTTTAGAGCTACTAAGAGTTCCGCCTTATTAATTTAGAGACTCTAACTGTCCTGGCCTATTCTTTAGAGACTCTAAGTGTTTCGCCTTATTAATTTAGAGACCCTCACAGTCCTGGCCTATTCCTTTAGAGACGCTAAGTGTTTCGCCTTATTAATTTTGAGACCCTAACGGTCCTGGCCTATTCCTTTAGAGACACTAAGGATTTCGCGTTATTAATTTAGAGACACTAACACTCCTGTCCTAATCCTTTAGAGACCCTAAGGGTTTCGCCTTATATATTTAGAGACTCTAACTGCCTTGGCCTATTCCTTAAGAGACTCTAAGCGTTTCGCATTATTAATTTAGAGACCCTAACTGTCCTGGCGTATTCCTTTAGAGACTCTAAGAGTTTCGCCTTATTAATTTAGAGACTCTAACTCTCCTGGACTATTTCTAAAAGACTAGGATTTTCGCCTTATTAATTTAGAGACTGTAACACTCCTGGCCTATTCCTTTAGAGACTCTAAGAGTTTCGCCTTATTAATTTAGAGAATCTAACTGTCCTGGCGTATTTCTTTAGAGACTCTAAGGATTTCGCCTTATTAAATTAGAGACTTTAAATATAATGGCCTATTCCTTTAGAGACTCTAAGATTTTCGCCTTATTAATTTAGAGACTCTAAGTTTCCTGGCCTATTCCTTTAGAGACACTAAGAGTATGGCCTTATTAATTTAGAGACACTAACTGTCCTGGCCTATTCTTTAGAGACTCTAAGCGTTTCGACTTATTAATATAGAGACACTAACTCTCCTGGGCTAATCCTTTAGAGACACTTAGAGATTCGCCATTTTAATTTAGAGACTCTAACAGTCCTGGCCTATTCCTTAAGAGAGTCTAAGTGTTTCGCCTTATTAGTTTAGAGTCCCTAACTGTCCTCAACTATTCCTTTAGAGACTGAGTCTTTCGCCTTATTAAATTAGAGACACTATCTGTCCTGGCCTATTCCTTTAGAGACTCTAAGGGTTCCGACTTATTAATTTAGAGACTCTAAATGTCCTGGCCAATTCCTTTAGAGACCCTAAGATTTTCGCCTTATTAATTTAGAGACTCTAACACTCCTGGCCTTATTCCTTTAGAGACTCTAAGAGTTTCGCCTTATTATTTTAGAGACCCTAACTTTCATGGCCTATTATAATAATTATTGCATTAGAGACCCGAAGAGTTTCGCCTTATAAATTTAAAGACTCTAACTCTCCTGGCCTATTACATTAGGGACTATAAGTTTTTCGCCTTATTAATTTAGAGTCTATAAATCTCCTGGCCTATTTCTTTAGAGATTCTAAGTATTTCACCTTATTAATATAGAGACTGTAACGGTCCTGGCCTATTTATTTAGGCACTCTAAGAGTTAGGACTTATTAATTTAGCGAATCTAACTGTCCTGTCCAATTCCTTTAGAGACTCTAAAATTTTTGCCTTATTAATTTAGAGACCCTAACTGTCCTGCATTATTCCTTTAGAGACTGAGACATTTGCTTCATTAATTTAGAGACCCTAACGCTCTTGGCCTATTCCTTTAGAGACTTTAAGTGTTTCCCCTTATTAATTTAGAGACTCTAACTCTCCTGGCCTATTCCTTTAGAGACTCTAAGTGTTTCGCCTTATTAATTTAGAGACTCTAACTGTCCTGGCCT
>JGI20169J29049_11449594_pt1 | contig 39149 bp, 1 predicted proteins | sample TergutNc150P1_FD_29049 | JGI IMG/M metagenome (IMG submission 29049) | reverse complement strand
GTGGTCTCTAAAGGAATAGGCCAGGACAGTTAGAGACTCTAAATTAAATAAGGCGATACCCTTGGGTCCTCTAAAGTAATAGGCCAGAAGTGTTAGAATCTATAAATTAAATAAGGCAAAACACAACTTATCTCTAAAGGAATAGGCCAGAACAGTTAGATCCTCTAAAAAATATGGCGAAACCCTTGGATTCTCTAAAGATATAGGCCAGGAATGCTAGAGACTCTAAATTAAATAAGGCGAAACTCTTGGATTCTCTAAAGGAATAGGCCAAGAGGGTTTGAGCCTCTAAATTAAATAAGGCGAAACTCTTGGAGTATCTAAAGGAATAGGCCAGTACAGTTAGAGTCTCTAAATTAAATGAGGCGAAACACTTGTAGTCTGTAAAGGAATAGGCCATCAGATTTAGGGTCTCTAAAATAATAAGGCGAGTGTTTTGGAGTCTCTAAAGGAATAGGCCAGGACAGTTAGAGTCTCTAAATTAATAAGGCGAAACTCTTAGAGTCTCTAACGGAATAGGCCAGGAGAGTTAGAGTCTCTAAATTAATAAAGCGAAAAACCTATAGTCTCTAATTACATAGGCCAGGACGGTAAGGGAATCTAAATTAATTAGACGAAAAGCTTAGGGTCTCTAAAGGAACAAGACAGGACAGTTAAAGTCACTATATTAATAGTGTGAATATATTATAGTCTCTAAAGAAATATGCCAGGAAATATAGAGTCTCTAAATTAAAAAGTCGAATACCTAGAGTCCCTAAAGTTATAGGCCAGGAGAGATAGAGTCTCTAAATTAATAAAGCGAAAAACTTAGAGTCACTAACGAATAGGTCAGGGCAGTTAGAGTCTCTAAATTAATAAGGCGAAATTATTAGGGTCTCTAAAGTAATAGGCCACGGGTGTTAGAGTCTCTAAATTAATAAGGCAATAATTTAGAGTATCTAAAGAATAGGCCACGACAGTTAGAGTTTATAAATTAATAAGGCGAAAATTTTACAGTCTCTAAAGAAATAAGCCATGAGGGTTAGTGTCTCTAAATTAATAAGGCGAAAAATATAGGGTATCTAAAGGAATAGGCCAGAACAGTTAGATTCTCTAAATTAATATGGTGAAACTCTTAGAGTCCCTAAAGGAGTAGGCCAGGACAATTAGCGTCTCTAAATTAATAAGCCGAAACTCTTAGAGTCTCTAAATGAATAGGAGAGGAATCTTAGAGTCTCCAAATTAATAAGGCGAAACTCTTAAAGTCTCTAAAGGAATAGGCCAGGAGAGTTAGAGTCTGTAAATTAGTAAGGCGAAACTCTTAGAGTCTCTAAAAGAATAGGCCAGGAATGTTAGTGTCCCTAAATTAATAAGGCGAAAAACTTAGATTCTCTAAACGAATAGGCCTGGACAGTTAGTGTCTCTAAATTAATAAGGCGAAATTTTTAGGGTCTCTAAAGGAATAGGCCAGGACAATTACAGTCTCTAAACTAATACGGGGAATCTATTAGAGTCTCTAAAGGAATAGGCCAGGACTGACAGGGTCTCTATATTAATAAGGCGGAACTCTTAGAGTCTCTAAAGGAAGAGGCCACGACAGTTAGAGTCTCTAAATTAATAAGGCGAAATTATTAGAGTCTCTAAAGGAATAGGCCACGACTGTTAGAGTCTCTAAATTAATAAGGCGAAACTCTTACAGTCTCTAAAGGAATAGGTCAGGAATGTTAGAGTCTCTAAATTAATAAGGCGAAAATCTTAGAGTCTCTCAAGTAATAGGCCAGGAAAGTTAGTCTCTAAATTAATAAGGCGAAATTCTTAGAGTCTCTAAACGAATAGGCCAGTACAGTTAGTGTCTCTAAATTAATAAGGCGAAAATCTTAGAGTCTCTAAAGGAATAGGCCAGGAGTGAGGGTGTCTGTAATTTAATAAGGCGAAAAACTTAGAGTCTCTATAGGAATAGGCCTGGACAGAGTCTCTAAATTAATAAGGCGAAACGCTTAGGGTGTCTAAAGGAATAGGCCAAGAGATTTAGTGTCTCAAAATTAATAAGGCGAAACTCTTAGAGTCTCTAAAGGAATAGGCCAGGAGTTTTAGAGTCTCTAAATTAATACGTCGAAAAACTTAGATTCTCTAAAGAAATAGGACAGGAGAGTTAGAGTCTCTAAATTAATAAGGCTAAAATCTTAGAGTCTCTAAAGGAATAGGCCAGGACCGTTAGGGACTCTAAATGAATAAGGCGAAACTCTTAGAGTCTCTAAGGGAATAGGCCAGAACAGTTAGAGTCTCTAAATTAATAAGGCGAAAATCTTAGAGTCTCTAAAGGAGTAGGCCAGGACAGTTAGAGTCTTTAATTATTAAGGCGAAACACTTAGATGTCTCTAAAGGAATAGGCCACAAGAATTAGTGTCTCCAATTTATTAAGGCGGAAGTCTTAGAGTCTCTAAAGCAATAGTCCAGCACAGTAAGAATCTCTAAATTAATAAATCGAAACTCTTAGGGTCTCTAAAGTATAGGCCAGGACAGTTAGAGTTTTATAAGGCGAAAGTCTCTGTCTCTAAAGAATAGTGCAGGACAGTTAGGGGCTCTAAATTAATAAGGCGAATCTCTTAGAGTCTCTAAAGGAATTGGACAGGACAGTCAGAGTCTCTAAATTAATAAGGCGAAACTCTTAGAGTCTCTAAAGGAATTGGCCTGGACTGTTAAGGAATCTAAATTAATAAGGCGAAAGTCTTAGGGTATCTAAAGGAACAAGCCAGGACAGTTAAAGTCTCTATATTAATAGCGCGAATGTATTACAGTCTCTAAAGGAATAGGCCAGGCGATTTAGAGTCTCTAAATTAAAAAGTCGAAACTCCAGAGTCTCTAAAGTTATAGGCCAGGAAATTTAGAATCTCTAAATTTGTAAGGCGAAACTCTTGTGATCTCTAAAGAAATAGGGTAGGAGAGTTAGGGTTTCTAAATTAATAAGGCGAAAATCTTAGAGTCTCTAAAGGAATAGGCCAGGACAGGTAGAGTCTCTAAATTAAGAAGGCGAAACTATTAGAGTCTCTAAAGGATTAGGCCAGGACTGTCAGTGTCTCTAAATTAATAAGGCGAACTTCTTAGCGTCTCTAAAGGAATAGGCCAGGACATTTAGAGTCTCTAAATTAATAAGGCGAAATTCTTAGGGTCTCTAAGGGAATAGGCCAGGACAGTTAGATTCTCTAAATTAATAAGTCGAAACTCTTAGAGTCTCTAAAGTAATAGGCCAGGACACTTAGATTCTCGAAATTAATACGGCGAATCTCTTAGATTCTCTAAAGGAATAGGCCAGGACATTTAGTGTCTCTAAATTAATAAGGCGAAACTCTTAGATTTTCTATAGGAATAGGCCAGGACCGTTAGATTCTATTAATTAATAAGGCGAAACTCTTAGAGTCCCTAAGGAATAGGCCAGGAAAGTTAGCTTCTCTAAAATAATAAGGCGAAAATTTTAGAGTCTCTAAAGGAATAGGCCAGGACAGTTAGAGTCTCTAAATTAATAATTCGAAAATCTTAGATTCTCTAAAGTTATAGGCCAGGACAGTTGAGTCTCTAAATTAATAAGGCGAAACCCTTAGAGTCTCTAAAGAATAGGCCAGGACAGGTAGATTCTCTAAATTAAAAAGGTGAAATTTTAGAGTCTCTACAGAAATAGGCCAGGACAGTTAGAGTCTCTAAGTTAATAAAGCGAAACCCTTAGAGTCTCTAAAGGAATAGGCCAGGACAGTTAGAGTCTCTAAATTAATAAGTTGAAAACTTTAGAGTCTCTAACGGAATAGGCCAGGACTGTTAGAGACTCGAAATTAATAAAGCGAAATTCTTAGAGTTTCTAAAGTAATTGGTCAGAACAGTTAGAGTCTCTAAATTAATAAAGCGAGACTCTCAGAGTCTCTAAAGGAATAGGCCAGGACAATTAGAGTCTCTAAATTAATAAGGCGAAAGCCTTTGAGACTCTAAAGGAATAGGCCAGCACAGTTAGGGTCTCAAAATTAATAAGGCGAAATACTTAGGGTCTGTAAATTAATTGGCCAGGACGGTTAGCTTGTCTAAATTAATAATGCGAGACTCTCAGATTCTCTAAAGGAATAGGCCAGGACACTTAGTATCTCTAAATTAATAAGGCGAAACTCATAGGGTCTCTAAAGGAATAGGCCAAGGCAGTTATAGTCTCTAAAATAATATGGCGAAACTCCTAGAGTCTCTAAAGGTATAGGTCGGGAGAATTAGAACCTTTAAATTAATATGGCGAAACTCTTAGAGTCTCTAAAGGAATAGGCCAGGAACATTAGTGTCACTAAATTAATAAGGCGAAATTATTAGTGTCTCTAAAGGAATAGGTCAGGACTGTTAGTGTCTCTAAATTAATAAGGCGATTATCTTAGGGACTCTAAGGGAATAGGCCAGGACATTTAGGGTCTCTAAATTAATAAGGCGAAACCCTTTGAGTCCCTAAAGAATAGGCCAGGAGAGTTAGAATCTCTAAATTAATAAGGCGAAACTCTTAGAGTCTCTAAAGGAGTAGGCCAAGAGTGTTAGGGTCTCTAAATTAATAAGGCCAAATTATTAGAGTCTCTAAAAGTATAGGCCAGGACAATTAGGGTCTCTAAATTAAAAAGGCGAAACACTTAGAGTCTCTAAAAGAATAGGTCAGGACAGTTAGTGTCTCAAAATTAATAAGGCGGAATTCTTAGCGTCTCTAAAGAATAGGCCAGGAACATTAGAGTCTCTAAATTAATAAGGCGAAACATTTAGGGTCTCTAAAGAAATATGCCAGGAAAGAAAGTGTCTCGAAATGTATAAGGCGAAATAATTAGTGTCCCTAAATAAAGGCCAGGAGGGTTAAAGTTTCTAAATTAATAAGGCGAAGCTCCTAGATTCTCTAGAGGAAAAGCCCAGGACCGTTAGGGTCTCTAAATTAATAAGGCGAAACCCTTAGTATCTCTAAAGGTATAGGCCAGGGCAGTTAGTGTCTCTAAATTAATAAGGCGAAACCCATAGAGTCTCTAAAGGAATAGGCCAGGAGAGTTAGGGTCTCAAAATTAATAAGGCGAAGCTTTTAGAGTCTCTATAGCATTAGGCCAGGGGAGTTAGATTCTCTAATTTAATAAGGCGAAACACTTAGAGTCTCAAAATTAATGGGCCAGAGCCGTTAGAGTCTGTAAATAAATAAGGCGAAGCTCTTAGAGTCTCTAAAGGTATAGGCCAGGACAGTTAGTGTCTCAAAATTAATAAGGCGGAATCCTTAGAGTCTCTAAAGAATAGGCCAGGGCATTTAGAGTCTCTAAATTAATAAGGCGAAACACTTAGAGTCTCTAAAGGAATAGGCCAGGAAATTTAGGGTCTCTAAATTAATAAGGCGAAACACTTAGAGACTCTAAAGGAATAGGCCAGGACAGTTAGATTCTCTAAATTAATAAGGTTAAACACTTAGAGGCTCTAAAAAATTAGGACAGGACAGTTAGGGTCTCTAAATTAATAAGACGAATCACTTAGAGTCTCTAAAATAATAGGCCAAGACAGTTAGTGTCCCTAAATTAAAAATGCGGAAATCTTACAGTCTCTAAAATTATAGGCCAGGACAGTTAGTGTCTCTAAATTAATAAGGCGAAACTCTTACATTCTCTAAAGGAATAGGCCGGGAGTGTTATATTCTGAATATTAATAAGACGAAAGCCTTAGAGTCTCTAAACGAATAGGCCTTGACATTTAGTGTCTCTAAATTAATAAAGTGAAATTGTAGAGTCTCAAAAGAAGTAGGCCAGGACAGTTAGAGTCTCTAAATTAATAATTTGAAACTCTTAGAGTCTCTAAAGGAATAGGCCAAGACAGTTAGATTCTCAAAATTAATGAGGCGAAACTGTTAGAGTCTCTAAAGGAATAGGCCAAGATCGTTAGGGTCTCTAAATTAATAAGGCGAATCTCTTAGAGTCACTAAAGGAATAGGCCAGGAGAGTAAGTGTCTCCAAATTAATAAGCCGAAACTCTGAGGATCAGTAAGGAATAGGCCAGGACATTTAGTGTCTCTAAATTAATAAGGCGAAACAATTAGTGTCTCTTAAGAAAGAGGCCAAGACATTTAGTGTCTCTAAATTAATAAGGCGAAACCCTTATAGTCACTAAAGGCGTAGGCCAGGACAGTTAGAGTCTCTAAATTAATAAGGCGAAACTCTTAGAGTCTCTAAATTTATAGGCCAGGATATTTAGTGTCTCTAAATTAATAGGCGAAACTCTTAGAGTCTCTAAAGAAATAGGCCTGGAAAGATAGAGTCTCTAAACATATAAGTCGAAATTCTTAGTGTCCCTAAAGGGATAGGCCAGGACAGTTAATGTCTCAAAATTAATAATGCGAAACTCTCAGATTCTCTAAAGGATTAGCCCAGGAACGTTAGGGTCTCTAAATTAATAAGGCGAAACATTTAGAGTCTCTAAAGGAATAGGCCATGGGAGTTAGTGTCTCTAAATTAATAAGGCGAAACTCATAGAGTCTCTAAAGGAATAGGCCAAGAGAGTTAGGGTCTCTAAATTAATAAGGCGAAAATCTTAGAGTCTCTAAAGGAATAGGCCAGGACATTTAGAGTCTATAAATTAATAAGGCGAAACTCTTAGTGTCTCTAAAGGAATAGACCAGGACAGGGAGTATCTCTATATTAATAAGGCGAAATTCTTAGAGTCTCTAAGGGAATAGATCAGGACAGTTAGAGTCTCTAAATTAATAAGGCGAAAAACTTAGAGTCTCTAAAGGAATAGGCCAGTAGATTTAGAGTCTATAAATTAAAAAGTCAAATCTCTAGAGTGTCTAAAGTTATAGGCCAGGAGATTTAGAGTCTCTAAATTTGTAAGGCGAATCTCTTGTGAGCTCTAAAGAATAGGCTAGCAGGGTTAAAGTCTCTAAATTAATAAGGCAAAAGCTTAGGGTCTCAAAAGGAATAGGCCAGGAACGTTAGGGTCTCTAAATTAATAAGGCGAAACTATTAGAGTCTCTAAAGCAATAGGCCAGTCAGTTAGGGTCTCTAAATTTATAATGCGATAAACTTAGTGTCTCTAAAGGATTAGGCCAAGACACTTATGGAATCTAAATTAATAAGGCGAAAGACTTTGGGTCTCTAAAGGAACAAGCCAGGGAATTTAACGTCGCTATATTAATAGCGCAAACAAATTATAGTCTCTAAAGTTATAGGCCAGGACAGTTAGAGTCTCTAAAATAATAAGGCGAAAATCTTAGAGTTTCTAAAGGAATAGGCCAGGACAGTTAGTGTCTCTAAATTAATAAGGCGAATCTCTTAGAGTCTCTAAAGGAATAGGTCAGGACAGTTAGAGCCTCTATATTAATAAGGCGAAATTCATAGTGTCTCTAAAGGAATAGGCCTGGACAGTTAGATTCTCTAAAAAGAATAAGGCGAAACTTTTAGAGTCTCTAAAGGAATAGGCCAGGAGTGCTAGAGTCTCTGAATTAATAAGGCGAACCTCTTAGAGTCTCTAAAGGAATAGGCCATGTCAGTTAGTGTCTCTAAATTAATAAAGCGAAACACTTACAGTCTCTAAAGAATTAGGCCAGGAGAGTTAGAGTCTCTAAATTAATAAGGCGAAAATCTTAGAGTCTCTAAAGGAAGAGGCCAGGAAAGTTAGTGTCTCTAAATAAATAAGGCGAAACTATTAGAATCTCTAAAGGAATAGGCCAGGAAAGTTAGAGTCTCTCAATTAATAAGGCGAAAATCTTAGTGTCTCTATAGGAATAGGCCAGGAAAGTTAGAGTCTCTAAATTAATAAGGCGAATTTCTTAGAGTCTCTAAAGGAATAGGCCAGGAGATTTAGAGTCTCTAAATTAATAAGGCGAAACTATCAATGTCTCTAAAGGAATCGCCCATGAGTGTTAGAGTCTCTAAATTAATAAGGCGAAAATTTTAGAGTCCCTAAAGAAATAAGCCAGGAGAGTTAGTGTCTCTAAATTAATAAGACGAAACTCTTAGAGTCTCTAAAGGAATAGGCCAGGACAGTTAGTGTCTCTAAATTAAAAAGGCGAAACCCTTAGAATATTCAAAGGTATAGGCCAGGACAGATAGAAACTCTATATAAATAAGGCGATTCATATAAAGTCTCTAAGGGGATAGACCAGGACAGTTAGTGTCTCTAAATTAATAAGACGAAACTCTTAGAGTATCTAAAGGAATAGGCCAGGAGAGTTAGAGTCTCTAATTTAATAAGGCGAAAATCATAAATTCTCTAAAGGAATAGGCCAGGAACGTTAGGGTCTCTAAATTAACAAGGCGAAACACTTAGATTCTCTAAAGGAATAGGCCAGGAACGTTAGGGTCTCTAACTTAACAAGGCGAAACACTTGGATTCTCTAAAGGAATAGGCCAGGAGAGTTAGAATCTCTAAATTAATAAGGCGAAAATCTTAGAGTCTCTAAAGGAATAGGCCAGGAGTGTTAGGGTCTCTAAATTAATAAGGCGAAACACTTAGAGTCTCTAAAGTAATAGGCCAGGACAGTTAGAGTCTCTAAATTAATAAAACGAAACTCTTAGAGTCTCTAACGTATTGGCCAGAATAGTTAGAGTCTCTATATTAATAAGGCGAATCACTTAGAGTCTCTAATGAAAGAAGCCAAGGGAATTAGAATCTCTATTAAAAAGGCGAAACTCTTAGAGTCTTTAAGGGAGTAGACCAGGACAGTTAATGTCTCTAAATTAATAAGGCGAAACTCTTAGAGTCTCTAAAGTGGTAGGCCAGGACATTTAGAGTCTCTAAATTAATAAGGCGGAACTCTTAGAGTCTCTAAATATATAGGCCAGGATATTTAGTGTCTCTAAATTAATAAGGCGAAACTCTTAGTGTCTCTAAAGAAATAGGCCAGGAAATGTAAGGTCTCTAAATTAATAAGGCGAAATTCTTCGTGTCCCTAAAGGGAGAGGCCAGTACTGTTAGAGTCTCTAATTTAATAAGGCGAAAATCATAGAGTCTCTATAGGAAAAGCCCAGGACCGTTAGTTTCTCTAAATTAATAAGTCGAAACGCTTAGAGTCTCTAAAGTAATAGGCCAGGACCATTAGTGTCTCTAAATTAATAAGGCGAAACTCATAGAGTCTCTAAAGGAATAGGCAAGAGAGTTAGAGTCTCTAAATTAATAAGGCGAAGCTGTTAGAGTCTCTAAAAGAAAAGGCCAGGGGAGTTAGAGTCTCTAAATTAATAAGGCGAAAATCATAGAGTTTCGAAAGGAATAGGCCATGAGATTTAGAGTCTCTAATTTAATAAGGCGAAACACTTAGTGTGTATAGGAATAGGCCAGGAGAGTTAGAGTCTCTAAAGTAATAAGCCGAAACCCTTAGGGTCTCTAAAGGAATAGGTCAGGACATAGAGTATCTCTATATTAATAAGGCGAAAATCTTAGAGTCTCTAAGGGAATAGACCAGGACAGTTAGAGTCCCTAAATTAATAAGGCAAAATACTTAGAGTCCCTAAGGGAATAGGCCAGGAGAGTTAGAGTCTCTAAATTAATAAGGCGAAACTCTTAGTGTCTCTTAAGGGAATAGGCCAGGAGAGTTAATGTCTCTAAATTAATAAGGCGAAACTCTAAGATTCTCTAAAGGAATAGGCCAGGACAGTTAGATTCTCTAAACTAATAAGGCGAAAATCTTAGAGTCTCTAAAGGAATAGTCCAGTACAGATAGAGTCCCTAAATTAATAAGGCGAAACTCTTAGAGTCTCTAAAAGAATAGGCCAGGAGATTTGGAGTCTCTAAATTAATAAGGCGAAAAAAATTGACGCTTTAAATTAATAGGCCAGGATACTTAGAGTCTCTAAATTAATAAGGCGAAACACTTAGAGTCTCTAAAGGAATAGGCCAAAGATTTAGACTTTCTAAATTTATAAGGCGAAAGCCTCAGTCTCTAAAGGAATAGTGTAGGAGAGTTAGGGGCTCTAAATTAATAAGGCGAAAGGCTTAGAGTCTCTAAAGTAATAGGCCAGGTCAGTTAGAGTCTCTAAATTAATAACGCGAAACTCTTAGTGTCTCTAAAGAAATATGCCAAGACACTTAGGGAATGTAAACTAATAAGGCGAAAGTCATTGGGTCTCTAAAGGAACAAGCCAGGACCGTTAACGTCACTAAATTAATAGCGCAAACATATTATAGTCTCTAAATTTATAGGCCAGGACAGTTAGAGTCTCTAAATTAATAAAGCGTAAATCTTATAGTCCCCAAAGGAATAGGCCAGGAAAGTTAGTGTTTTTAATTATGAAGTCGAAACACTTAGAGTCTTTAAAGGAATAGGCTAGGACAGTTAGGGTCTCTAAATTAACAAGGCGAAACTCTTAGAGTCTCTAAAGAAATAGGCCAGTAAATATAGATTATCTAAATTAATAAGGCCAAAAGCTTAGTGTCCCTAAAGGGATAGGCCAGGACATTTAGGGTCTCTAATAAGGCGAAAATCTTAGAGTTTCTAAAGGAATAGGCCAGGACATTTAGTGTCTCTAAATTAATAATGCGAAACTCATAGTGTCTCTAAAGGAACAGACCAGGAGAGTTAGAGTCTCTAAATTAATAAGGCGGAACGCTTAGAGTCTCTAAAGTTATAGGCCAGGAGGTTTAGTGTCTCTAATTTAATAAGGCGAAAATCTTAGAGTCTCTAAAGAATAGCCCAAGACCGTTAGAGTCTATAAATTAATAAGGCGAAACTATTAGTTTCTCTAAAGTAATAGGCCAGGACAGATAGGAACTCTATATTAATATGGCGAAATTCTTAGGGTCTCTAAGGGAATAGATCAGGACAGTTAGAGTCTCTAAATTAATAAGGCGAAATACTTTGAGTCTCTAAAGGAATAGGCCAGGAGAGTTAGAGTCTCTAAAATAATAAGGCGAAAATCTTAGAGTCTCTAAAGTAAGAGGCCAGGAGAGTTAGTGTCTCTAAATTAATAAGGCGAAAATCTAAGAGTCACTAAAGGAATAGGCCAGGACTGTTAGAGTCTCTAAATTAATAAGTCGAAACTCTTAGAGTCTCTAAAGGAATAGGCCAGGATATGTAGAGTCTCTAAATTCATAAGGCGAAAAACTTAGAGTCTCTAACGGATTAGGCCAGGAGAGTTAGATTCTCTAAATTAATAAGGCGAAACACTTAGGGTCTCTAAAGTATTAGACCAGGACAATTAGAGTCTCTAAATTAATATGGCGGAATTCTTAGAGTCTCTAAAGGAATAGGCCAGGAGTGTTAGGGTCTCTAAATTTATAAGGCGAAAGACTCAGTCTATAAAGGAAGAGTGTAGGACAGTTAGGGGCACTAAATTAATAAGGCGAAAGGCTTAGAGTCTCTAAAGGAATAGGCCAGGTCAGTTAGAGTCTCTAAATTAATAATGAGAAACTCTTAGTGTCTCTAAAGGAATAGACCAGGACTCTTAGGGAATCTAAACTAACATGGCGAAAGACTTTGGCTCTCTAAAGGTACTAGCCAGGACAGTTAACGTCGCTTTATTAATAGCGCAAACATATTATAGTCTCTAAAGTTATAGGCCAGGACATTTAGAGTCTCTAAATTAATAAGGCGAAAACCTTAGGTTCTCTAAAGGAATAGGCCAGGACAGTTAGTGTCTCTAAATTATTAAGGCGAAACTCTTAGAGTCTCTAAAGGGATAGGCCAGGACAGTTCGTGTCTCTAAATTAATAAGGCGAAAATCTTAGAGTCTCTAAAGGAATAGGCCAGGACAGTCAGAGTCTCCAAATTAATAAGACGAACCTCTTAGAGTCTCTAAAGGAATAGGCCAGGACAGTTAGTGTCTCTAAATTAATAAGTCGAAACACTTACAGTCTCTAAAGGTATAGGCCAGTAGAGTTAGAGTCTCTAAATTAATAAGGCGAAACACTTAGAGTATCTAAAGATATAGGCCAAGACCGTTAGTGTCTGTAAATTAAAAAGGCGAAACTCTTAGAGTCTCTAAAGGAATAGGCCCGGACAGTTAGTGGCTCTAAGTTAATAAGGCGGAACTCTTTGAGTCTCTAAAGTAATAGGCCAGGAATAATATTGTCTCTAAATTAATAAGGCGAAACTTTTAGAGTCTCAATAGGAATAGGACAGGAGTGTTAGTGTCTTTAAATTAATAAGACGAAACACCTAGAGTCTCTAAAGGAATAGGCCAGGACACTTAGAGTCTCTAAATTAATAAGGCGAAACACTTAGATTCTCTAAAGAAATAGGCCAGGACTGTTAGGGTCTCTAAATGAATAAGGCGAAAGCTTCAGTCTCTAAAGGAATAGTGCAGGAGAGTTAGGGTCTCTAAATAAATAAGGCCAATCTCTTAGAGTCTCTAAAGGAATAGGCCAGGTTAGTTAGGTTCTCTAAATTTATAAGGTGAAAATATTAGAGTCTCTAAAGGAATAGGCCAGGACAGTTAGATTCTCTAAATTAATAGGGCAAATCTCTTAGAGTCTCTAAAACAATAGGCCAGGAGAGTTAATGTCTCTAAATTAAAAGGGCGAAATACTTAGAGTCTCAAAAGAAATAGGCCAGGACAGTTAGAGTTTCTAAATTAATTAGGCGAAACTCTTAGAGTCTCTAAAGGAATAGACCAGGACATTTAGATTCTCTAAATTAATAAGGCGAAATTCTTAGAGTCTCCAAAAGTATAGGCCAGGACTGTTAGTGTCTCTAAATTAATTAAGCGAAAATCTTAGAGTCTCTAAAGTAATAGGCCAGGACAGTTAGATTCTCTAAGTTAGTAAGGCGAAAATCTTAGAGTTTCTAAAAGAATAGGCCAGGACAGTTAGGGTCTCTAAATTAATAAGGCGAAAATCTCAGAGTCTATAAAGAAATAGGCCACGACAGTTAGAGTCCCTAAATTAATAAGTCGAAAAGCTTAGAGTCTCTAAAGGAAAAGGCCAGGAGAGTTAGAGTCTCAAAATTAATAAGGTGAAACCCTTAGCGTCTCTAAAGTAATAGGCCAGGATTATTAGAGTCTCTAAATTAATAAGGCGAAACTCTAAGAGTCTCTAACGGAATAGGCCAGGAATGTTAGTGTCTCTAAATTAATAAGGCGAAACATTTAGATTCTCTAAAGGAAGAAGCCAGGACAGTTAGGGTCTCTAAATTAATAAGCCGAACACTTAGAGCCTCTAAAGGAATAGGCCAGGAGAGTTAGAGACTCTAAATTAATAAGGCGAATGTCTCAGTCTCTAAAGGAATAGTGCAGGAGAGTTAGGGGCTCTAATTTAATAAGGCGAAACACTTAGAGTCTCTAAAGGAATAGGCCAGGACAGTTAGAGTCTGTAAATTAATAAGGCCTAACTCTTAGGGTCTCTAAAGGAATAGGCCAGGAGTGTCAGGGTCTCTAAATTAATTAGGCGAAACTCTTAGATTCTCTAAAGGAATAGGCCAGGAGAGTTAGGGTCTGTAAATAAATAAGGCCAAACTCTTAGAGTCCCTAAAGGAATAGGCCAGGGCATTTAGAGTCTCTAAATTAATAAGGCGAAACAATTAGAGTCTCTAAAGGAATAGGCCAGGAATGTTAAAGACTCTAAATTAATAAGGCGAAACACTTAGAGTCTCTTTAGGAATATGCCAGGAGAGTTAGGGGCTCTAAATTAATAAGGCGAAAAACTTAGAGTCTGTAAAGGAATAGGCCAAGAATATTAGAGGCTCTAAATTAATAAGTCGAAACACTTAGAGTCTCTAAAGGAATAGGCTTGGAAAGTTAGTGTCTCTAAATGTATAAGGCGAAAATCTCAGTCTCTAAAGGAATAGTGCAGGAGAGTTAGGGTCTTTAAATTAATAAGGCGGAACACTTAGAGTCTCTAAAGTAATAGGCCAGGAGGGTTAGGGTCTCTAAATTAATAAGGCGAAACTCTTAGAGTCTCTAAAGCAGTAGGCTAGGACCGTTAGAGTCTCAAAATTAATAAGGCGAAAATGTTGGAGTCTCTAAAGTAATACGCCAAGAGAGTTAGAGTCTCTAAATTAAGAAGGCGAAAAACTTTGAGTCTCTAAAGTAATAGGCCAGGACAGTTAGAATCTCTAAATTAATAAAGCGAAAAACTTAGAGTCTCTAGTTAAATAGGCCAGGACAGTTAGAGTCTCTAAATTAATAAGACGAATCTCTTAGTGTCTCTAAAGGTATAGGCCAGGACACTTAGAGTTTCTAAATTAATAAGGCGAAATTCTCAGTCTCTAAAGGAATAGGGCAGGACAGTTAGGGGCTCTTTATTAAAAGGCGAAATTCTTAGAGTCTCTAAAGTAATAGGCCAGGAGAGTTAGAGTCACTAAATTAATAAGGCTATAAACTTAGAGTCTCTAAAGGAATAGGCCATTAAATTTATAGTCTCTAAATTAATAAGGCGAAACGCTTAGAGTCTGTAAAGGAATAGGCCAGGAAAGTTAGGGTCTCTAAATTAATAAGGCCAAAATTTTAGAGTCTCTAAATTAATAGGCCACGAGGGTTAGAGTCTCTAAATTAATAAGGTGAAACTTTTAGAGTCTCTAAAGTAATAGGCCAGGAGTGTTAGAGCCTCTAAATTAATAAAGCGAAAATCTTCGAGTCTCCAAAAGGAATAAGCCAGGACAGTTAGGATCTCTAAATTAATAAGGCGAAAAACTTAGAGTCTCTAAAGGCTTAGGCCAGGACAATTAGAGTCTTTAAATTAATAAGGCGAATCTCTTAGAGTCTCTAAAGGATTAGGACACGAGCGTTAGGGTCTCTACATTAATAAGGCGAAACACTTAGAGTCTCTAAAGAAATAGACCAAGAGAGTTAGAGTCTCTAAATTAATAGGGCGAAAATCTTAGGGTCTCTAAAGGAATAGGCCAGGAGAGTTAGAGTCTCTAAATTAATAAGGCGAAACGCTTAGAGTCTCTAAAGTAACAGACCAGGACGGTTAGTTCCTCTAAATTAATAAGGCGAAATTCTAAGAGTCTCTAAAAGAATAAGACCAGGACAGTTAGAGTCTCTAAACTATTAAGGCGAAACGCTTGGAGTCTCTAAAGTTATAAGCCAGGAGATTTAGAGTCTCTAAATTAATAAGGCGAATCGCTTAGAGGCTGTAAATGAATAGGCCAGGACAGTAAGAATCTCTAAATTAATAAGACGAAATACTTAGAGTCTCTAAAGGAATAGGCCAGGATAGTTAGAGTCTCTAAATTAATAAGGCGAAAGACTCAGTCTCTAAACGAATAGTGCAGGACAGTTAGGAACTCTAAATTAAAAAGGCGAATGTCTTATAGCCTCTAAAGTAATAAGCCAAGACAGTTAGAGTCACTAAACTAATAAGGCTAAACTCTTAGGGTCTATAAAGTAATAGGCCAGGACTGTTAGGGAATCTAAATTAATAAGGCGAAAGTCTTAGGATCTCTAAAGGAGCAAGCCAGGACAGTTAGAGCCCCTATATTAATAGCGCGATTATATTATAGTCTCTAAAGTTATAGGCCAGGAACTTTAGGGTCTGTAAACTCAAAAGTCGAAAATCTAGAGTCTCTAAACTTATAGGACAGGTTGAGTTAGAGTCTCCAAATTTTTAACGCGAAAAACTTTGTGATCTCTAAAGTAATAGGCTAAGAGAGTTAGAATCTAAAAATTAATAAGTCGAAACTCTTAGAGTCTCTAAAGGAATAGGGCAGGAAATTTAGTGTCTCTAAATGAATAAGGCGAAACACTTAGCGTCTCTAAAGGAAAAGGCCGGGAGACTTAGAGTCTCTAAATTAATAAGGCGAAAATATTAGAGTCCTTAAAGTAATAGGACAGGATAGTTAGTGTCTCTAAATTAATAAGTCGAAACTTATAGATTCTCCAAAGAAATAGGCCAGGACATTTAGTGTCTCTAAATAAATAAACGAAACTCTTAGAGTCTCTAAAGGAATAGGCCAGGACAGTTAGGGTACCTAATTTAATAAGGCGAAACTGTAGGTGTCTCTAAAGGAATAGGCCGGGAGATTTAGAGTCCCTAAATTAAAAAGGCGAAACAATTCTAGTCTCTAAAGGAATAGGCCAAGACAGTTAAAGTCTCTAAATTAATAAGGCGAAAATCTTAGAGTTTCTAAAGGAATAGGCCAGGACAGTTAGAGTAAGTAAATTAATAAGCCGAAATTCCTAGTGTCTCTAAAGAAATAGGCCAGGTGAATTAGAGTCTCTAAATTAATAAGGCGAAACACTTAGAGTCTCTAAAGAAATAGTCAAAGACAGTTCGAGTCTCTAAATTAATAAGGCGAAACTCTTAGAGTCTCTAAAGGAATGGGCCAGGATATTTAGAGCCTCAAAATTAATAAAGCGAAACACTTAGAGGCTCTAAAGTAATAGGCCAGGAAAGTTAGAGTCTCTAAATTAATAAGGCGAAACTCTTAGAGTCTCTAAAAGAATAGGTCAGGAGAGTTAGAGTCTCTAAATTAATTAGGCGAATACCTTAGAGTCTCTAAAGTAATAGGCCAGGACAGTTAGGTTTTCTAAATTAATAAGGCGAAACACTTATAGTCTCTAAAGGAATATGCAAGGACACTGAGAATCTCTGAATTAATAAGGCGAATCTCTTAGAGTCTCAAAAGGAATGGGCCAGGAATGTTAGAGTAACTAAATTAATGAGGCGAAATTCTTAGAGTCTCTAAAGGAATAGGCCAGGAGATTTAGGGTCTGTAAATTAATAAGGCGAAACCCATAGAGTCTCTAAAGGAATAGGCCAGGACAGTTAGAGTCTCAAAATTAATAAGGCGAAACTTTTATAGTCTCTAATGTAATAGGCCAAGAGGGTTAGTGTCTCTAAATTAATAAGGCGAAAATCTTAGTGTCTCTAAAGGAATAGGCCAGGACACTTAGAATCTCTAAATTAATAACGCGAAACCCTTAGAGTCTCTAAAGTATTAGGCCAGGAGTGTTAGAGTATCTAAATTAATAACGCGAATATCTTAGAGTCTCTAAATGAATAGGCCAAGACAATTAGGGACTCTAAGTTAATAAGGCGAAAGTCTTAGAGTCTCTAAAGGAATAGGGCAGCACAGTTCGTTTTTCTAAATTAATAAGGCGAAATTCTCAGTCTCTAAAGGAATAGTGCAGGACAGTTAGGGGTCTAAATGAATAAGGCGAAACACTTAGAGTCTCTAAAGGAATAGGCCAGGAGAGTTAGATTCTCTAAATTAATAAGGCGAACCCCTTTGTGTCTCTAAGGAATAGGACAAGACTGTTAGGGATCTAAATTAATAAGGCGAAAGACTTAGGGTCTCTAAAGTAACAAGCCAGGACAGTTAGAGTTTCTAAATTAATAGGGCGAAAATATTATAGTCTCTAATGGAATATGCCAGGAAAGATAGAGTCTCTAAATTAAAAAGTCGAAACTCTAGAGTCTCTAAAGTTATAGGCCAGGAGAATTAGAGTCTCTAAATTAATAAGTTGAAACTCTTAGAGTCTCTAAAGGAATAGGCCAGGAAATTTAGTGTCTGTAAATGAATAAGGCGAAACTCTTAGGGTCTGTAAAGCAAAAGGCCGGGACACTTAGAGTCTCTAAATTAATAAGGCGAAACCTTTAGAGTCCCTAAAGGAATAGGACAGGACAGTTAGAGTCTCTAAATTAATAAGGCGAAACTCTTACAGTCTCAAAAGTAATAGGCCAGGAGTGTTAGAGTCTCTAAATTAATAAGGCGAAAATTTTAGAATCACTAAAAAATAGACCAGGACAGTTAGGGTCTCTAAATTAATAAGACGAAATTCTTAGAGTCTGTAAAGGAATAGGCCAAGACAGATAGATTCTCTAAATTAATAAGGCGAAAACCTTAGAGTCTCTAAAGAATAGGCCAGTACAGTTAGAGTCTCTAAATTAATAAGGCGAAATACTTAGAGTCTCTGAAGAATAGGCCAGTACAGTTAGAGTCTCTAAATTAATAAGGCGAAACTCTTAGAGTCTCTAAATGAATAGGCCAGAAAAGTTAGAAACTCTAAATTAATAAGGCGAAATTGTTAGATTCTCTAAAGTAATGGGCCAGGACCGTTAGAGTATCTAAATTAATAAGGCGAAATACTAAGTGTCTCTAAAGGAATAGGCCAGGACCGATAGAGTCTCTAAATTAATAAGGCGAAACACTTAGAGTCTCTAAAGTAATAGGCCAGGATAGCTAGAGTCTCTAAATTAATAAGGCGAAAATCTTAGTGTCTCTAAAGCATAGGCCAGTTGTGTTAGTCTCTAAATTAATAAGGCGAAAATCTAAGAGTCCCTAAAAATGAGGCCTGGAAATTTAGAGTCTCTAAATTAATAAGGCGAATCTCTTAGGGTCTCTAAAGTAATAGGCCAGTTTATTTAGAGTCTCAATATTAATAAGGCGAAATTCTTAGAGTCTCTAAACGAATAGGCCAGGAGAGTTAAAATCTCTAAATTAATAAGACGAAAATCTTAGAGTCTCTAAAGGATTAGGCCAAGACAGTTTGTGTCTCTAAATAAACAAGGCGAATCTCTTAGAGTCTCTAAAGGTATAGGCCAGGACATTTAGTGTCTCTAAATTAATTAGGCGAATATCATAGTCTCTAAAGGAATAGGCCAGGAGTGTTAGGGTCTCTAAATTAATAAGGCGAAATCCTTAGTGTCTCTAAAGTAATTGGCCATGAGTGTTAGGGTCTCTAAATTAATAAGGCGAAACTTTTAGAGTCTCTAAAGCAATAGGCCAGGATATATAGTGTCTCTAAATTAATAAGGCCAAACTGTTAGTGTCTCTAAATGAATAGGCCAGGACAGTTAGTGTAAATAATTTAAAATGCCGAAATTCTTAGAGTCTCTATAGGTATAGGCCAGGAGAGTTAGAGTCACAAAATTAATAACGCGAAATTCTTAGGGTCTCTAAAAGATTAGGCCAGGGCAGTTAGAATCTTTAAATTAATAAGGAGAAATTCTTTGAGTCTCTAAAGGAATAGGCCAGGACAGTTAGGGTCTCTAATATAATAAGGCGAAAATCTTAGAATTTTGAAAGGAATAGTCCAAGACAGTTAGATTCCCTAAACTAATAAGGCGAAACACTTAGAGTCTCTAAAGGATTAGGCCAAGAAAGTTAGAGACTCTAAATTAATAAGGAGAAACCCTTAAAGTGCGTAAAGATTAGGCAGGAAGGTTAGAGTCTCTAAATTAAAAAGGCGAAAATCTTAGAGACTCTAAAGTATAGGCCAGGAGTGTTAGAGTCTCTAAATTAATAAGGCGAAACCCTTTCAGTCTCTAAAGATTAGGCCAGGACAGTTAGAGTCACTAAATTATTAAGGCGAAACACTTAGGGTCTCTAAAGAAATAGGCCAAGAGAGATACGGTCTCTAAATTAATAAGGCGAATATCTTAGATTCTCTAACGGAATAGGACAGGACAGTTAGAGTCTCTAAATTAATAAGGCGAAAATCTTAGAGTCTCTAAAGGAATAGGCCAGGAGAGTTAGTGTCTCTAAATTAAAATGGCGAATCTCTTAGAGTCTCTAAAGGAATAGGCCATGACAGTTAGAGTCTCTAAATTAATAAGGCGAAAATCTTAGAGTCTCTAATGGAATAGGCCAGGACGCTTAGGGTCTCTAAATTAATAAGGCGAAACTCTTAGAGTCTCTAAAGGAATAGGACAGGACAGGTAGAGTCTCTAAATTAATAAGACGAAAATCTCAGACTCAATAAAAGTATAGGCCATGACAGTTAGAATCTCTAATTTAAGAAGGCGGAAAATTCAGAGTCTCTAAAGGACTAGGCCAGGAGGGTTAGGGTCTCTAAATTAATAAGGCGGATCTCTTACAGTCTCTAAACTTATAGACCAAGACAGTTAGAGTCTCTAAATGAATAAGGCAAAACTCTTAGAGTCTCTAAAGTAATAGGCCAGGACTGTTAGGAAAACTAAATTAATAAGGCGAAAGACTTAGTGTATCTAAAGGAACAAGCCATGAGAGTTAGGGTCTCTATATTAATTGCGAGAAATTATTACAATCTCTAAAGGAATAGGCCAAGATATTTAGAGTCTCTAAATTAAAAAGTCGAAACTCTAGAGTCTCTAAGTTCATAGGCCAGGAGGTTTAGATTCTCTACATTTGTAAGGCGAAACTCTTGTGATCTCTAAAGGAATAGGCTAGGAGAGTTAGAGTCTCTAAATTAATAAGGCGAAACACTTAGAGTCTCAAAAGTAATAGGCCAAGACATTTAGAGTCTCTAAATTAATAAGGCGAAACACTTAGTCTCTAAAGGTTTAGGCCAGGACAGTTAGGGTCTCTAAAGTAATAATGTGATAAACTTAGGGTATCTAAAGTATAGGTCAAGACAGTTAGTGTCTCTAAATTAATAAGGCCAATCTCTTAGAGTCTCTAAAGAATAGGCCACGAAAGGTAGAGTCTCTAAATTAATAAGGCGAAACCCTTAGAATCTCTAAATGAAAAGGCCAGGACTGTTAGGGTCCCTAAATTAATAAGGCGAAACATGTAGAGTCTCTAAAGTTATAGGCCAGGACAGTTAGTGTCTCAAAATTAATAAGGCGAATGTCTCAGTCTCTAAAGGAATAGTGAAGGACAGATAGGCGCTCTAAATTAATAAGGCGAACCTATTAGAGTCCCTAAATTATTAGGCCAGGACAGTTAGAGACTCTAAATTAATAAGGCGAAACACTTAGTGTCTCTAAAGGAATAGGCCAGGACAGTTACAGTCTCTAAATTAATAAGGCGAAACTCTTAGAGTCTCTAAAGTAATAGGCAAGGACAATTAGTGTCTCTAAATTAATAAGGCGAAACCCTTAGAGTCTCTAAAGAATGGCCAGGAATGTTAGAGTAACGAAATTAATAAGGCGAAAATCTTAGAGTCTCTAAAGGAATAGGCCAGGAGAGTTAGCGTCTGTAAATTAATAAGGCGAAACAATTAGAGTCCCTAAAGAATAGGCCAGGTGTGTTAGAGTCTCTAAAATAATAAGGCGAAACTCTTAGAGTCTCTAAAGGATTAGGCAAGGAGAGTTAGATTCTCTAAATTAATAAGTCGAAACAATTAGAGTCTCTAAAGGAATGGGCCAGGGGATTAAGGGCCTCTAAATTAATAAGGCGAAATTCTTAGAGACTCTAAAGGAATATGCCTGGAGAGTTACAGTCTCTAAATTAATAAGGCGGAATACTTAGAGTCTCTAAAGTAATAGGCCAGGACAGTTAGAGTCTCTAAAATAATAAGGCGAAAACCTAAAAGTCTCTAAAGTAATAGGCCAGGATATTTAGTGTCGCAAAATTAATAAGGCGAAACTCTTAAAGTCTCTAAAGGAATAGGCAAAGAAAGTTACAGTCTCTAAATTAATAAGGCGAAATATTTAGAGTCTCTAAAGAATGGGACAGGAATGTTAGGGTAACTAAATTAATAAGGCGAAACTCTTAGAGTCTCTAAAGAAGTAGGCCAGGAGAGTTAGAGTCTGTAAATTAATAAGGCGAAACTCTTAGTGTCTCTAAAGGAATAGGCCAGGACTGTTAGAGACTCTAAATTAATAAGGCGAAAATTTTAGAGTCTCTAAAGGGATAGGCCAGGAGGTTTAGAGTCTCTAAATTAATAAGGCGAAAATCCTAGTGTCTCTAAAGTTATAGGCCAGGACAGTTAGAGTCTCTAAATTTAATAAGGCGAAACTCTTAGATTCTCTAAAGTATTAAGCCAGAAACGTTAGGGTCTCTAAAAGATTAAGGCGAATCTTTTAGAGTCTCTAAATGAATAGGCCAGAAAGTTAGGGGCTCGAAATTAAGAAGGCGAAACACTTAGATTCTCTAAAGGAATAGGTCAGGACAGTTAGGTATTCTAAATTAATAAGGCGAAAGTCTCAGTCTCTAAACAAATAGTGCAGGACAGTTAGGTGCTCTAAATGAATAAGGCGAAACACTTAGAGTCTCTAAAGTAATGGGCCCGGACAGTTAGAGTCCCTAAAATAATACGGCGAACCTCTTAGGTTCTCTAAATGCATAGGCCAGGACTGTAAGAGAATCGAAACTAATTAAGCGAAAGACTTATAGTCTCTAAAGTAACAAGCCATTATAGTTAGCGTCTCTATATTAATAGGGCGAAAATATTATACTCTCTAAAGGGGTAGGCCAGGACAGTTAGGGTCTCTAAAATACAAAGTCGAATCTCTAGAGTCTCAAAAGTTATAGGCCAGGAGATTTAGAGTCTCTAAACTTTTAAGTCGAAACACTTGCGATCTCTGAAGGAATAGGCTGGGAGCGTTAGTGTCTCTAAATTAATAAGGCGAAACTCTTAGAGTCTCAAAAGGAATAGGCCAGGACAGTTAGAGTCACTAAATTAATAAGAAGAAATATTTAGAATGTCTAAAGGAATAGGCGAGGACAGTTAGGTTCTCTAAATTAATAAGCCAAACTCTTAGAGTCTGTAAAGTAATAGGGCAGGAGAGTTAGAGTCTCTAAATTAATAAGGCGAAAATCTTAGAGTCTCTAAAGGAATGGGTCAGGACAGTTAGAGTCTCTAAATTAATAAGGCGAAACTATTAGAGTCTCTAAAGGAATAGGTCAGGACAGTTTGAGTCTCTAAATTAATAAGGCGAAACTCTTAGAGTCTCTAAAATATAGGCCAGGATAGTTAGGGTCTCTAAATTAATAAGGCGAAACACTTAGTTTCCCTAAAGGAATAGGCCAGTAGTGTTAGGGTCTCTAAATTAATAAGGCGAAACTCTTAGAGTCTCTAAAGGAATAGGCCTGGACAGTTAGAGTCTTTAATTAATAAGGCGAAAATTGTAGAGACTCCAAAGGAATAAGCCATGACTGTTAGGTTCTCTAAATTAATAAGGCGAAACTCTTAGGGTCTCTAAACGAATAGGCCAGGACAGTTAGAATCTCTAAATTAATAAGGCGAAACTCTTAGAGTCTCTAAAGTAATAGGCCAAGACAATGAGTGTCTCTAAATAAATAAGGCGAAACTCTTAGAGTCTCTAAAGGAATAGGCCAGGATATTTATTGTCTCTAAATTAATAAGGCGAAACACTTAGAGTCTCTAAAGGAATAGGACAGGACAGTTAGATTCTCTAAATTAATAAGGCGAATTCCTTAGTGTCTCTAATGAATAGGCCAGGAGAGTTAGAGTCTCTAATTTAATAAGGCGAAACTCTCAGAGTGTCTAAATGTATAGGCCAGGACATTTAGATTCTCTAAACTAATAAGGCGAAACTCTTAGTGTCTCTAAATTAATAGGCCAGGACAGTAAGTGTAACTAAATTAATAAGGCGAAACTCTTAGAGTCTCTAAAGGAATAGGCCAGGATATTTAGTGTCTCTAAATTAATAAGGCGAAAATCTTAGAGTCTCTAAAGGAATAGGACAGGACAGTTAGTTTCTCTAAATTAATAAGGCGAAATCCTTTGTTTCTCTAATGAATAGGCCAGGAGATTTAGAGTCTCTAATTTAATAAGGCGAAAATTATAGAGTCTCTAAAGTAATAGGCCACGTAGAGTTAAGGTCTCTAATTTAATAAGGCGAAACACTTAGAGTCTCTAAAGGAATAGGCCAAGACAGTTAGACACTCAAAATTAATAAGGAGAATTCATTTCAGTCTCTAAAGTGTAGTTCAGGACGGTTAGAGTCTCTAAATTAATAAGGCGAAACGCTTAGAGCCTCTAAAGGAAAAGGCCAGGAATGTTAGTGTCTCTAAATTAATAAGGCGGAACTCTTAGATTCTGTAAAGGGATAGGCCAAGGCAGTAAGTTTCTCTAAATTAATAACGCGAAAAATTTCAGTCTCAAAATTTTAGGCCAGGGCGGTTAGAGTCTCTAAATTAATAAGGCGAAAACCTTAGAGTCTCTAAAGGAATAGGCCAGGACAGTTAGTTTCTCTAATTAATAAGGCGAAACGCTTAGATTCTCTAAAGGAATAGGACAGGACAGTTATAGTCTCTACATTAATAAGGCGAAACAATTAGAGTTTCTAAAGAAATAGGCCCAGACACTTAGAGTCTCTAAATTAATAAGGCGAAACACTTAGAGTCTCTAAAGGATTAGGTCAGGACAGTTAGTGTCTCTAAATTAATAAGGCGAAACTCTTAGAATCTCTAAAAAATAGGCCAAGACACTTAGAGTCTCTAAATTAATAAGCCGAATATCTCAGTCTCTAAAGGTATAGTGCAGGAGGTTTAGGCGCACTAAATTAATAAGGCGAACCACTTAGAGTCCCTAAAGGAATAGGCCAGGACAGTTAGAGTCTCTAAATTTATAAGGCGAAACGCTTTGATTCTCTAAAGGGAAAGGACAGCACAGTTAGTGTCTCTAAATTAATAAGGCGAAACTCTTAGAGTCTCTAAAGGAATAGGCCAGGACAGTTAGGGTCTCTAAATTAATAAGGCGAAACACTTAGAGTCTCTAAAGTAATAGGCCAAGACAGATACAGTCTCTAAATTAATAAGGCGAAAACCTTTCAGTCTCTAAATAGTAGGCCAGAATGGTTAGAGTCTCTAAATTAATAAGGCGAAACCCTTAGAGTCTCTAAAGGAATAGGGCAGGACACTAAGGTTCTCTAATTAAAAAGGCGAAACGCCTAGAGTCTAAAGGAATAGGCCAGGACAGTTAGAAGCTCTAAATTAATAAGGCGAATCACTTAGAGTCTCTAAAGAATCAGGCCAGGATAGTTAGAGTCTCTAAATTAATAAGGCGAAACTCTTAGTGTCACTAAAGGGATAGGCCAGGACAGTTAGAGTCTCTAAATTAATAAGGCGAAAATCTTAGAGTCTCTAAAGGTACAGGGCAGTACAGTTAGAGACTCTAAATTAATAAGGCGAAACTCTTAGATTTTCTAAAGGAATAGGGCGCAACTCTTAGAGTCTCTAATGGAACAGGCCAGGAAAGTTAGTGTCTCTAAAATAATAAGGCGAAAATCTTAGTGTCTCTAAATTAATAGGCCAGGATATTTAGAGTCTCTAAATTAATAAGGCGAAACACTTAGAATCTCTAAAGGAATAGGCCAGGACAGTTAGAGTCTCTAAATTAATAAGGCGAAATTCTCAGTCTCTAAAGTTATAGGACAGGAATGTTAGAGTCTCTAAATTAATAAGGCGAAACTCTTAGAGTCTCTAAAGGAATAGGCCAGGAAAGTTAGAGTCTCAAATTAATAAGGCGAAACACTTAGAGTCTCTAAAGGAATAGGCCAGGAAAGTTAGAGTCTCTAAATTAATAAGGCGAATCTCTTAGAGTCTCTAAAGGAATTGGCAGGAAAGTTAGAGTCTCTAAATTAATAAGGAGAAAATCTTAGAGTCTCCAAAGTAATAGCCCAGGAGAGTCAGATTCTCTAAATTAATAAGGCGAAAAATTTAGAGTCTCCGTAAGAACAGGCAAGGGGAGGTAATGTCTCTAAATTAATAAGGCGAAAATAATAGAGTCTCTAAGATATAGGCCAGGACAGTTAGGGTCTCTAAATTAATAAGGCGAGAATCTCAGAGTCTCTAAGGTATAGGCCAGTGCAGTTAGGGTCTCTAAATTAATAAGACGAAACGCTTAGAGTCTCTAAAGGAATAGGCCAGGAGAGTTAGGGTCTCTAAATTAATAAGGCGAAATTCTTAGAGTCTCTAAAACAATAGGCCAGGTCAGTGAGGGTCTCTAAATGAATAAGGCGAAAGTCTCAGTCTCTAAAGAAATAGTGCAGGAGAGTAAGGGTCTCTAAATTAATAAGGAGAAATTCTATGAGTCTCCAAAGGAATAGGCCAAGAGAGTTAGAGTCACTAAATTAATAAGGCGAAATTCTTGAAGTCTCTAAAGGACTAGGCCAGGACAGTTAGAGTCTCTAAATTAAGAAAGCGAAACACTTAGAGTCTCTAAAGATCTAGGCCAGGACTCTTAGATTCTATATAATAATAAGGCGAAACTCTTAGATTCTATAAAGGAAAAGGCCAGGAGAATTAGAGTCTCAAATTTAATAAGGCGAAACTCTTGGAACCCCTAAAGGAATAGGCCAGGACATTTAGGGTCTCTAAATGAATAAGGCGAAAGTCTGTCTCTAAAGTAATAGTGTAGGAGGGTTAGGGTCTCTAAATTATTAAGGCGAAATACATTATGTCTCTAAAGGAATAGGCCAAGTCAGTTAGAGTCTCTAAATTATTAAGGCGAAACTTCCAGTGTCTCTAAAGGTTGAGGCCAGGACAGTTAGAGTCTCTAAATTAATAAGGCGAAACTCTTAGAGTCTCCAAAGGAATAGGCCAGGACAGTTAGATTCTCTAAATTAATAAGGCGAAACTCTTAGAGTCTCTAAATTTATAGGCCAGGACAGTTAGATTCTCTAAATTAATAAAGCGAAAATCTCAGTGTCTATAAAGGTATAGACCAGGACAGTTAGATTCTCTAAATTAATAAGGCGAAACAATTCGACTCTCAAAGGAATAGGCCAGGACAGTTGGAATCTCTAAATTAATAAGGCAAAAATCTTAGAGTCTCTAAAGGAATAGGCCTGGACTGTTAGAGTCTCTAAATTAATATGGCGAAAATCTCAGAATCTCTAAAGGAATAGGCCAGGGGATTTAGTGTCTCTAAATTAATAAGGCGAATCTCTTAGAGTCTCTAAAGGAATATGCCAAGACAGTTAGAGTCTATAAATTATTAAGGCGAAATTCTTAGAGTCTCTAAAGGAATAGGCCAGGAGAGTTAGAGACTCTAAATTAATAAGGCGAAAGTCCCAGTCTCTAAAGGAGTAGTGCAGGATAGTTAGGGGCTCTAAATGAATAAGGCGAAACGCTTAGAGTCTCTTAAGTAATAGGCCAGGACTGTTAGGGAATCTAAATTAATAAGGCGAAAGTCTTAGAGTATCTAAAGGAACAAACCATGAGAGTTAGTGTCTCTATATTAATAGCGAGAAAATATTATAGTCTCCAAAGGAATAGGCCAAGAAATTTAGAGTCTCTAAATTAAATATCGAAACTCTAGAGTCTCTAAGATTATAGGCCAGGAGATTTAGAGTCTCTAATTTAATAAGGCGGAAGTCTCAGTCTCTAAAGTAATAGTGCAGGATAGTTAGGGTCTCTAAATGAATAAGGCGAAACTCTTAGAGTATCTAAAGGCATAGGCCAGGAATGTTAGGGAAACTAAACTAATAAGGCAATAGTCGTAGGGTATCTAAAGTAACAAGCAATGAGATTTAGGGTCTCTATATTAATAGCGAGAAAATATTATAGTCTCTAAGGGAATAGGCCAAGATATTTAGAGTCTCTAAATTAAAAATTCGAAACTCTAGAGTCTCTAAGTTTATAGGCCAGGAGAGTTAGAGTCTCTAAATTTGTAAGGCAAAACTCTTGTGATCTGTACAGGAATAGGCTAGGAGAGTTAGAGTCTCAAAATTAATAAGGCGAAACACTTAGAGTCTCAAAACTAATAGGCCAAGACATTTAGAGTCTCTAAATTAATAAGGCGAAACTCTTAGAGTCTCTAAAGGATTAGGCCAAGACAGTTAGGGTCTCTAAATTAATAATGTGAAACACTTAGAGACTCTAAAAGATAGGCCAAGTCAGTTAGAGTATCTAAATTAATAAGGCGAAAATCTTAGAGTCTCTAAAGAATAGGCCAGTACAGTTAGAGTCTCTAAATTAATAGGCGAAACTATTAGAATCTCTAAAGAGGTAGACCAGGACACTTAATGTCTCTAAATTAATAAGGCGAAATTCTTAGAGTCTCTAAAGGAATAGAACAGGACGTTTAGAGTCTCTAAATTAATAAGGCGAAACACTTAGGGTCTCTAAAGGATTAGGCCAAGAGAGTTAGAGTCTCTAAATTAATAAGGCGAAACTCTTAGAGTCTCCAAATAAATAGGCCAAGACTGTTACAGTCTCTAAATTAATAAGGCGAAACCCTTAGAGTTTCTAAAGAATAGGCCAGCACAGTTAGAGACTATAAATTAATAAGCTGAAACTCTTAGTGTCTCTCAAGGAATAGGCCAGCGCATTTAGTGTCTCTAAATTAATAAGGCGAAACTATTAGAGTCTCGAATGAAATAGACAAGGACTGTTAGATTCTCTAAATTAATAAGGCGAAACTCTTAGAGTCTCTAAAGGAATAGGCCAGGACAGTTAGAGTCTCTAAATTAATAAGGCGGAACTCATAGAGTCTCTAAAGGAATAGGCCAGGTCAGTTAGAGTCTCTGAATTAATAAGGCGGAAAAATTAGAGTCTCTAAAGGAATAGTCCAGGACAGTTAGAGTCTCTAAATTAATAAGGCGAAAAACTTAGAGTCTCTAAAGTAATAGTCCAAGAGGGTTAGAGTCTCTAAATTAATAAGGCGAAACACTTAAAGTCTCCAAAGTAATAGGCCAGGACAGATAGAGTCTCTATATTAATAAGGCGAAAATCTTAGAGTCTCTAAAGGAATAATCCAGGACAGTTAGGGTCTCTAAATTAATAGGACGAAACACTTAGAGGCTCTAAAGGAATAAGCCAGGAAAGTAAGAGTCTCTAAATTAATAAGGCGAAACATTTAGAGTCTCTAAATAATAGTCTGGAACGTTAGAGTCTCTAAATTAATAAGTCGAAAGTTTCAGTCACTAAAGATTTAATGCAGGACAGTTAGGGGCCCAAAATTAATAAGGCGAATCTCTTAGTCTTTAAAGCAATAGGCCAGGACTGTTAGAGTCTATAAATTAATAAGGCGAAAGTCTCAGTCTCTAAAGGAATAGTGCAGGACAGTATGGGCTCTAAATTTATAAGATGGAACTCTTAGTGTCTCTAAAGGAATAGGCCAGGCTGTGAGAGGCTCTAAATTATTAAGGCGAAAGTCTCAATCTAAATTAATAGTGCAGGAAAGTTAGGGGCTCTAAATTAATAAGCCGAAGCGCTTAGAGTCTCTAAAGGAATAGGCCAGGAACTTTAGGGTCTCAAATTTAATAAGGCGAAAGACTCAGTCTCTAAAGGAATAGTGCAGAACTGTTAGGGTCTCTAAATTAATAAGGCGAAACACTTAGAGTCTCTAAAGGAATAGGCCAGGACAGTTAGAGTCCCTAAATTAATAAGGCGAAAGTCTTAGAGTATCTAAAGGAATAGGCCTAGACAGTTAGGATCTCTACATTAATAAGGCGAAACTCATGGAATCTCTAAATGATTAGGCCAAGACAATTAGAGTCTCTAAATTAATAAGGCGAATCTCTTTGAGTCTCTAAAGGAATAGGCCAGGACATTTAGAGTCTCTAAATTAATAAGGCGAAACACTTTGAATCTCTAGAGGAATAGGCCAGGACTGTTAGAGACTCTAAAATAATAAGGCGAAAGTCTCAGTCTCTAAAGGAATAGTGCAGGAGGGTTAGGGGCTCTAAATTAATAAGGCAAAAATCTTAGAGTCTCAAAAGGAATAGGCCAGGACAGTTAGATTCTCTAAATTAATAAGGTGTAACTCTTAGAGTCTCTAAAGTAATAGGCCAGGAAATTTAGGGTCTCTAAATTAAGAAGGCGAAACTCTCCGTCTCTAAAGAATAGTGCAGGACAGTTAGGGGCTCTAAATTAATAAGGTGAAACTCTTACAGTTTTTAAATGAATAGGCGAGGACACTTAGAGTCTCTAAATTAATAAGCCGAAAACCTTGAAGTCTCTAAAGAATAGGCCAGGACATTTAGAGTCTCTAAATTAATAAGGCGAAACCCTTAGAGTCTCTAAAGGAATAGGCTAGTACAGTTAGTGTCTCTAGATTATTAAGGCGAAACTCTTAGAGTCTCTAAAGGAATAGGCCAGGACAGTTAGAGTCTCTAAAATAATAAGGCGAAACTCTTAGAGTCTCTAAAGGAGTAGGCCAGAACAGTTAATGTCTCTAAATTAATAAGGCGAAACTCTTAGAGTCCCTAAAGGAATAGGCCAGGACAGTTAGTGTCTCTAAATTAATAAGGCGAAATTCTTAGCGTCTCTAAAGGAATAGGCCAGGACAGTTAGAGTCTCTAAATTAATAAGGCGAAATTTTTAGGGTCTCTAAAATTATATGCCAGGAGAATTAGGATTTCTAACTTATGAAGGCGAAACACATAGATTCTCTAAAGGAATAGGCCAGGACAATTAGAGTCTCTAAATTAATTAGGCGTAACACCTAGAGTCTCTAAAGGTATAGGCCAGGACAGTTAGAGTCTAAATTAATAAGGCGAAACTCTCAGAATCTCTAAACGAATAGGCCAGGAGAGTTAGAGTCTCTAAATTAATAAGGCCAAAATTTAAAATCTCTAAAGTTATAGGCCAGGACAGTTAGAGTCTCTAAATTAATAAGGCGAAATTCTTGGTGTCCCTAAAAAAATATGCCAGGAGATTTAGTGCCTCTAAATTAATAAGGCGTAATTCTTAGAGTCTCTAAAGAAATAGGCCAGGACCTTTAGTGTCTCTAAATTAATAAAGCGAAACACTTAGAGTCTCTAAAGTAATTGGACAATACAGTTAGAGTCTCTAACTTTATAAGGCGAAATTCTTAGAGTCTCTAAAGGAATAGGCGAGGATATTTAGAGTCTCTAAATTAATAAGGCGGAACTCTTAGAGTCTCTAAATGAATAGGCCAGGACAGTTAGAGTCTCTAAATTAATAAGGCGAAAACCTTAGTGTCTCTAAAGGGATAGGCCAGGAAATTTAGGGTCTCTATATTAATAAGGCGAAACTCTCAGAGTCTCTAAAGTAATAGGCCAGCACAGTTAGTGTCTCTAAATTAATAAGACGAAAATCTTAGAGTCTCTAACGGAATAGGCCAGGAGAGTTAGAGTCTCGTTTATAATAAGGCGAAAAACTTAGAGTCTCTAAAGGAATAAGCCAAGACAGTTAGAGTCTCTAAATTAATAAGACGAAATACTTAGAGGATCTAAAGGAATAGGCCAGGACAGTTAGAGTCTCTAAATTAATAAGGCGAAAATCTTAGAGTCTCTAAACTAATAGGCCAGGACACTTAGTGTCTCTAAATTAATAAGGCGAATGTCTCAGTCTCTAAAGAAATAGTGCAGGACAGTTAGGCGCACTAAATTAATAAGGCGAACCTCTTAGAGTCCCTAAAGGAATAGGCCAGGAGAGTTAGAGTGTCTAAATTAATAAGGCGAAACAATTAGAGTCTCTAAATGCATAGGCCATGAGAATTAGGATCTCTAAATTAATAAGGCGAAAATCTTAGAGTCTCTAAAGGAATAGGCCAGGACTGTTAGAGTTTCTAAATTAATAAGGCGAAACCCTTAGTGTCTCTAACGTAATAGGCCAAGACAGGTAGAGTCTCTAAATTAATAAGGCGAAACTCTTAGAGTCTCTAAAGCATTAGGCCAGAACTGTTAGAGTATCTAAAAGAATAAGGCGAATTTTTAGGCTCTAAATGAATAGGCCAGGAAAGTTAGGGGCTCCAAGTTAATAAGGCGAAACACTTAGCGTCTCTAAAGGAATAGGCCAGGAGAGTTAGGTTTTCTAAATTAATAAGGCGAAAGTCTCAGTCTCTAAAGGAATAGTGCAGGACAGTTAGGGGCTTTAAATGAATAACGCGAAACACTTAGAGTTTCTAAAGAATAGGCTCGGACAGTTAGAGTCTCTAAATTAATAAGGCGAACATCTTAGAGTCTCTAAAGGAATAGGCCTGTACTTTTAGGGAATCGAAATTAATAAGGCGAAAGCCTTATAGTCTCTAAAGTAACTAGCCAGGATATTTAGAGTCTCTATATTAATAGGGCGAAAATATTATAGTTTCTAAAGTGGTAGGCCAGGACTGTTAGAGTCTCTAAAATAAAAAGTCGTAACTCTAAAGTCTCTAAAGTTATAGGCCAGGAGATTTAGAGTCTCTAAACTTTTAAGTCGAAACCCTTGCGATCTCTAATGGAATAGGCTAGGAGTGTTAATGTCTCTAAATTAATAAGGCGAAACTCTTAGAGTCTCAAAAGGAATAGGCCAGGACTGTTAGAGTCTTTAAATTAATAAGGCGAAACTTTTAGAATCTCTAAAGGAATAGGCGAGGAGTGTTACGTTCTCTAAATTAATAAGCCGAAACTCTTAGAGTCTCTAAAGTAATAGGGCAGGACAGTTAGAGTCTCTAAATTAATAAGGCGGAAATCTTAGAGTCTCTAAAGGAATGGGTCAGGACAGTTAGTGTCTCTAAATTAATAAGGTGAAACTCTTAGAGTCTCTAAAGGAATAGGCCAGGACAGTTTGAGTCTCTAAATTAATAAGGCGAAAATCTTAGAGTCTCTAAAAGGATAGGCCACGATAGTTAGTGTCTCGAAATTAAAAAGGCGAAATTCTCTAAAGGTATAGGCCAGTAGTGTTAGGGTCTCTAAATTAATAAGGCGAAACTCTTAGAGCCTCTAAAGGAATAGGCCTGGACAGTTAGAGTCTCTAAATTAATAAGGCGAAAGTTTTAGAGTCTCCAAAGGAATAGAACAGGACAGTTTGGGTCTCGAAATAAATAAGGCTAAACTCTCAGAGTCTCTAAACGCATAGGCCAGGACAGTTAGAATCTCTAAATTAATAAGGCGAAACCCTTAGAGTCTCTAAAGTAATAGGCCAAGACAGTGAGTGTCTCTAAATAAATAAGGCGGAAATCATAGAGTCTCTAAAGGAATAGGCCAGGATATTTAGTGTCTCTAAATTAATAAGGCGAAACACTTAGAGTCTCTAAAGGAATAGGACAAGACTGTTAGAGTCTCTAAATTAATAAGGCGAAAACCTTAGTGTCCCTAATGATTAGGCCAGGAGAGTTAGAGTCTCTAATTTAATAAGGCGAATCTCTTAAAGTCTCTAAAAGTATAGTCCAGGACATTTAGAGTCTCTAAATTAATAAGTCGAAACACTTAGTGTCTCTACATGAATAGGCCAGGACCGTTAGAGTAACTAAATTAATAAGGCGATTCTCTTAATGTCTCTAAAGGAAAAGGCCAGGAGAGTTAGTGTCTCTGAATTAATAAGGTGAAATTCTTAGAGTCTCTAAAGAATAGGCCAGGACAATTAGGGACTCTAAATAATTAATGCGAAAATTATAGAGTCCCTAATGTAATAGGCCAGGATATTTAGAGTCTCTAATTTAATTAGGCGAAACACTTAGAGTCTCTAAAGGATAAGGCCAAGACAGTTAGACTCTCTAAATTAAAAAGGTGAATCCATTTCAGTCTCTAAAGATTAGGCCAGGACGGTTAGAGTCTCTAAATTAATAAGGGGAAACGCTTACAGTCTCTAAAGGAATAGGCCAGGAATGTTAGGGTCTCTAAATTAATAAGGCGGAACTCTTAGATTCTGTAAAGGGTTAGGCCAAGGCAGTTAGGGTCTCATAATTAATAACGAGAAAATTTTTCAGTCTCTAAAGTTTAGACCAGAACGGTTAGAGTCTCTAAAATATTAAGGCGAAAACCTTAGAGTCTCTAAAGGTATTGGCCAGGACAGTTAGATTCTCTAATTAATAAGGCGAAACGATTAGAGTCTCTAAAGGAATAGGACAGGAGAATCATAGTCTCTAAATTAATAAGGCGAAACAATTAGTGTCTCTAAAGAAATAGGCACAGGAACTTAGAGTCTCTAAATTAATAATGAGAATCTCTTAGATTCTCTAAAGGAATAGGCCAATACAGTTAGGGTCTCAAAACTAATAAGGCCATACTCTGAGTGTCTCTAAAGGAAAAGGCAAGGACAGTTAGATTCTCTAAATTAATAAGTCGAAACTCTTAGAATCTCTAAAGGAATAAGCCAGGAGTTTTAGAGTCTGTAAATTAATAAGGCGAATGTCTCAGTCTCTAAAGGAATAGTGCAGGACAGTTAGGCGCACTAAATTAATAAAGCGAACCTCTTAGATTCCCTAAAGGATTAGGCCAGGTGTGTTAGAGTCTCTAAATTAATAAGGCGAAACACTTATAGTCTCTAAATGAATAGGCCAGGAGAGTTAGAGTCTCTAAATTAATAAGGTGAAACTCTTATAATCTCTAAAGTAATAGAACAGTACAGTTAGAGTCTCTAAATTAATAAGTCGAAACACTTAGAGTCTCTAAAGGAATAGGGCGAAACTGTTAGAGTCTCTAATGGAACAGGCCAGGAAAGTTAGTGTCTTTAAAATAATAAGGCGGAAATCCTAGTGTCTCTAAATTAATAGGCCAGGACATTTAGAGTCTCTAAAGTAATAAGGCGAAACTCTTAGAATCTCTAAAGGAATAGGCCAGGACAGTTAGAGTCTCTAAATTAATAAGGCGAAACCCTCAGTCTCTAAAGTTATAGGAAAGGAAAGTTAGAGTCTCTAAATTAATAAGGCGAAACTCTTAGAGTCTCTAAAGGAATAGGCCAGGACAGTTAGAGTCTCTAATTTAATAAGTCGAATTTCTTAGAGTCTCTAGAGGAATAGGCCAGGACAGTTAGGGTCTCAAAATTATAAGGCGAAACACTTAGAGTCTCCAAAGGAATGGGCCAGGAATGTTAGAGTCTCTAAATTAATAATGCGTATCTCTTAGAGTCTCTAAAGTAATTGGCCAGGATAGTTAGAGTCTCTAAATTAATAAGGCGAAAAACTTAGAGTCTCTAAAGTAATAGGCCAGGAGAGTTAGAGTCTCTAAATTAATAAGGCGAAAATCTTAGAGTCTCTGAAGGAACAGGCCACGGGAGTTAGAGTCTCTAAATAAATAAGGCGAAAATAATAGTGTCTCTAAAGATATAGGCCAGGACAATTAGAGTCCCTAAATTAATAAGGAGAAAATCTCAGAGCCTCTAAAGAATAGGCCAGGGCAGTTAGGGTCTCTAAATTAATAAGACGAAACGCTTAGAGTCTCTAAAGAATAGGCCAGGAGTGTTAGTGTCTCTAAATTAATAAGGCGAAATTCTTAGAGTCTCTAAAGCAATAGGCCAGGACAGTGAGTGTCTCTAAATGAATAAGACGAAAGTCTCAGTCTCTAAAGGAATAGTGCAGGAGAGTTATGGTCTCTAAATTAATAAGGCGAAATTGTATGAGTCTCCAAATGAATAGGCCAAGAGATTTAGAGTCTCTAAAATAATAAGGCGAAAATCTTGAAGTCTCTAAATGACTAGGCAAGGACAGTTAGAGTCTCTAAATTAAATTGCGAAACACTTAGAGTCTCTAAAGATCTAGGCCAGGCCTGTTAGATTCTATATATTAATAAGGCGAAACCCTTAGATTAACTAAAGGAAAAGGCCAGGAGAATTAGTGTCTCAAATTTAATAAGGCGAAACTCTTGGAGTCCCTAAAGGAATAGTCCAGGACAGTTAGAGTCTCTAAATGAATAAGGCGAAACTCTGTCCTTAAAGGAATAGTGCAGGAGGGTTAGGGTCTCTAAATTAATAAGGCGAAACATTTGGTGTCTCTAAATTCATAGGCCAAGTCAGTTAGTGTCTCTAAATTAATAAGGCGAAACCTTCAGAGTCTCTAAACGAAGAGGCCAGGACAGTTAGTGTCTCTAAATTAATAACTATTCGAGTCTCTAAAGGAATAGCCAAGGACGGTTAGATTCTCTATATTAATAAGGCGATACTCTTAGAGTCTCTAAAGTTATATGCCAGGATATTTAGAGTCTCTAAATTAATAAAGCGAAACTCTCAATATCTCTAAAGGAAAAGACCAGGAGAGTTAGATTCTCTAAATTAATAATGCGAAAACCTTAAATTCTCTAAAGGAATAGGACAGGACATTTGGAGTCTCTAAATTAATAAGGCGAAACTTTTAGACTCTCAAAGGAATAGGCCAGGACAGTTAGAGTCTCTAAAGTAATAAGGCAAAAAACTTAGAGTCTCTAAAGAAATAGGCCAGGACAGTTAGAGTCTCTAAATTAATAAGGCGAAATTCTCAGTCTCTAAAGAATAGTGCAGGACAGTTAGGGACTCTAAATTAATAAGGAGAATCTCTTAGAGTCTCTAAAGCAATAGGGCAGGGGTGTTAGAGTCTCTAAATTAAAAAACGGAACTCTTAGAGTCTCTAAAAAATAGGCCAAGAGAGTTTGAGTCACAAAATTAATAAGGTGAAACCCTTAGAGTCTCTAAAGTAATAGGCCAGGACAGTTAGAGTCTGTAAATTAATAATGCGAATCTCTTAGAGTCACTAAAGGAATAGGCCAGGACAGTTAGAGTCTCTAAATTAATAAGGCGGAACACCTAGAGTCTTTAAGGTATAGGCCAGGACTGTTAGGGTCTCTAAATTAATAAGGCGAAACTCTTAGAGTCTCTATAGGAATAGGCCAGTATAGTTAGAGTCTCTAAATTAATAAGGCGAAACACCTAAAGTCTCTAAAGAAAAAGGCCAAGACAGGTTGAGTCTCTAAATTAATAAGGCGAAACACTTAGAGTCTCTAAAGGAATAGGCCAGGACAGTTAGGGTCTCTAAATTAATAAGGCGAAACACTTAGATTCTCTATAGGAATGGGCCAGGATTTTAGAGTCTCTAAATTAATAAGGCGAAACTCTTAGAGTCTCTAAAGGAATAGGCCACGAGAGTTAGAGTCTCTAAATTAATAAGGCGAAACTTTTAGAGTCTCTAAAGTAATGGGCCAGGAGAGTTAGAGACACTAAATTAATAAGGCGAATCTCTTAGAGTCTCTAAAGGAATAAGCCAGGACCATTAGAGTCTCGAAATTAATAAGGCCAAATTCTTAGAGTCTCTAAAGGAATGGGTCAGCATATTTAGAGTCTCTAAATTAATAAGGCGAAAGTTATAGAGTCTCTAAAGGAATAGGCCAGGAGTGTTAGGGTCTCTAAAGGAATAGGCCAAGATAGTGTCTCTAAATTAATAAGGCGAAACATTTAGAGTCTCTAATGGAAGAGGCCAGGAGAGTTAGAGTCTGTAAATTAATAATGCGAATCTCTTAGAGTCTCTAAAGGAATAGGCCAGGACAGTTAGATTCTCTAAATTAATAAGGCGAAACTCTTAGAGTCTCTAAAGTTATAGGCCAGGACTGTTAGGGTCTCTAAATTAATAAGGCGAAAGCCTCAGTCTCTAAAGGAATAGTGCAGGAGTGTTAGGGTCTCTAAATTAATAAGGCGAATCTCTTAGATTCTCTAAAGGAATAGGGCAGGACATTTAGAGTATCTATATTAATAAGGCGAAACTCTTAGAGTTTCTAAAGCAATAGGACAGGACAGTTAGGGTCTCTACATTAATAGGGCGAAAATATTAGATTTTCTAAAGGAAAAGGCCAGGAAAGTTAGAGTCTGTAAATTACAAAGGCAAAAAACCTTAGAGTCTCTAAAAGGATAGGACAGGACAGTTAGGGTCTCTACATTAATAAGGCGAAACACTTAGAGTCCCTAAAGAATTAGGCCAGAAGGATAAGAGACTCTAAATAAAACGAAGCACTTAGAGTCTCTAAACGAAGCATTTAGGGTCCCTAAAGGAATAGGCCAAGACAGTTAGTGTCTCTAAATTAATAAGGCGAAACTCTTAGAGTCTCTAAAGGAATAGGCCAGGACAGTTCGAGTCTCTAAATTAATAAGGCGAACCTCTTAGAGGCTCTAAAGGAATAGGCCAGGACAGTTAGAGTCTCTAAATTAATAAGGCGAAACGCTTAGAGTATCTAAAGGAATAGGCCAGGAGATTTAGTGTCTCCAAAGGAATAGGCCAGGAGAGTTAGAGTCTGTAAATTAATAAGGCGAAAGTCTTAGAGTCTCTAAAGAATAGGCCAGGGCAGTTAGAGACTCTAAATTAATAAGGCGAAACTATTAGAGTCTCTAAAGGAATAGGCCAGGAATGTTATTGTCTCTAAATTAATAAAGCGAAACATTTAGAGTCTCTATAAGAATAGGCCAGGAGAGTTAGAGTCTCTAAATTAATAAGGCGAAACCCTTAGAGTCTCTAAAGTTTTAGGCCAGGACAGGTAGATTCTCTAAATTAATAAGGCGAAATTCTTAGAGTCTCTAAAGGAATAGGCCAGGACTCTTAGGTTTTCTAAATGAATAAGGCGAAAATCTCAGTCTCTAAAAGTATAGTGCAGGAGATTTAGGGTCTCTAAATTAATAAGGCGAAAATCTTAGGGTCTCTAAAGATATAGGCCAGGGGAGTTAGGTTCTCTAAATTAATAAGGTGAAAAGCTTAGAGTCTCTAAATTAATAGGCCAGGACAGTTAGTGTCTCTAAATTAATAAGGCGAAACTCTTAGAGTCTCTAAAGGAATAGGCCAAGACAGTTAGTGTCTCTAAATTAATAAGGCGAAATTCTTAGAGTCTCTAAAGGAATAGTACAGGACAGTTAGAGTCTCTAAATTAATAAGGCGAAAATCTTAGAGACTCTAAAGGAATAGGCAAGGACAGTTAGAGTCTCTAAATTAATAAGGCGAAAATCTTAGGGTCTCTAAATGAATAGGCCAGGAGAGTTAGTATCTCTAAATTAATAAGGCGAAAATCTTAGATACTCTAATGTAATAAGCCAGGACCGTTAGTGTCTCCAAATTAATAAGTCGAAAAACTTAGGTTCTCTAAAGGAATACGCCAGGAGAGATAGAGTCTCTATAATAATAAGGCGAAACTCTCAGAGTCTCTAAAAGAATAGGCCATGACAGTTAGACTCTCTAAATTAATAAGGCGAAAAATTAGATTCCCTGAAGAAATAGGCCATGAAAGTTAGAGTCTCTTAATTAATAAGGCGAAACTCTTAGAATCTCCAAAGGAATTGTCCAGGATCTTTAGAGACTCTAAATTATTACGGTGAAAGTCTCAGTCTCTAAAGGAATAGTGCAGGACACTTAGGGACTCTAAATTAAAAGGCGAAAATTTTAGTGTCTCTAAAGGAATAGGCCTCGACAGTTAGAGTCGCTAAATTAATAAGGCGAAACACTTAGAGTCTCTAAAAGTACAGAGTCTCTAAATTAATAAGGCGAATCTCATAGAGTCTCTAAAGGAATAGGCCAGGACAGTTAGGTTCTCTAAATTAATAAGGCGAAACACTTAGGTTCTCTATAGGAATGGGCCAGGAGTTTTAGAGTCTCTAAATTAATAAGGCGAAATTCTTAGAGTCTCTAAAGGAATAGGCCACTAGTGTTAGGGTCTCTAAATGAATAAGGCGAAACTTTTAGAGGCTCTAAAATAATGGGCCAGGAGAGTAAGAGACACTAAACTAATAAGGCGAAACGCTTAGAGTCTCTAAAGTAATAAACCAGGACCATTAGGGTCTCTAAATTAATAAGGCGAAACTCTTAGAGTCTCTAAAGAAATGGGCCAGGACACTTAGAGTCTCTAAATTAATAAGGCGAAACTCTTAGAGTCTTGAAAGGAATAGGGCAGAACAGTTAGAGTCTCTAAATTAATAAGGCGAAACACTTACAGTCTCTAAAGTAATAGGCCAGGAGTGTTAGAGTCTCTAAATTAATAAGGCGAAA
>JGI20169J29049_11449615_pt1 | contig 66216 bp, 62 predicted proteins | sample TergutNc150P1_FD_29049 | JGI IMG/M metagenome (IMG submission 29049) | reverse complement strand
AAGTTGTCTTTATTTATCGGTTTGCGGTACAAATACTTACGGAAGCTGGAGGGATTTACCCAAGATGAGCTGGCAACAAAAATTCTTTTGTCCCGGCAATTTTATGGGGGAGTGGAGCGAGGGAAAAGCATGCTTCATGAAGATTCACTCCCATTTTTGGCAACCGCATTGTCCATGCCTGCTAAATATTTGCGGGGAGGCGAAGAAGATGGGCAAGTCCATGCCACGCTGCAACTTTGTTTTAGGCTTCTCTTAGAAGATAAGCTGGAAGATATTTTTAAACACACGGTACTTGAAACACCCATTGATAATCTAGGGCAAGAAGTAATGGCACGGTTGTTGCTGGCTACTGCACATTATGCCCAAAGAAATTTAGATGAGGCAGAGAAGCTTGAACGGGATTACCTTTCTCATTTTCTACCTAGCATAGTCGTGGAAGAAATGCCGGACTATTTCCAAAGTATTTTCTATTTCTTCGAATATCAACGAGCATTTTATCATGGGCATTTTCAAAAAAGTTTGGAGTGCAGTAATTTATTAGAAGCTCTTGCCGAAACCAAATCTGACTTAACATTAATTTTACTAAAAAAAGTAGGCGCTTCTATTAAGCAAGGCAATTATACCCAAGCCGACGCTATTTTAAGGAAGGCATTTAAATTAATTGATGAGAAGTCCAAGCCTTCTATCTTGATTCAAGCATACATTTACAACTCTGCGATATTTGGACATTTTCAAATGTACGATGGTTGCTTAGAAATTCTCGAAAGGATTGAGAATGCTATTGAAGAGCCCAGCCTAGAAAAATACCGAATCGTCGTGGCCCAACAAAGGGGGTATATTTACTCAAAAAAAAACAAACTGGATGAAGCTTTGGCATATTACGAGGAAGCGTTGAGCTACCATTCAACAATCGAACGTCAGGTGGGACTACATGTTTCCTTTATTACCATCACTCTAAAACTAAATGATACAGCAAAATCCCGTGAATATTTGAGCAAAGCCCGGCAACTGGAATTGACTGAATACGAAAAAGCAGTTTTATTTTCCTGTGAAAGTGAAATCCATCTTATTGAGGGTGATGAGGAAGCTTTCCTAAAAATGAAGAAAATGGCGATGAAGTATTTCGAAGAAAATCGCAGCTGGAGAGATTTGGAATACAACTATTCCTTCATGTTCAACTATTTCAAATCAAAAAATAACCATAAAAAAGCAGCTGAATTTGCAGGCAAGAAGGAGAATTTAAAACATGAAAAAAATTAAAACCACTTTGGTAATCGCATTGGCACTTACTTTCGCAACTCCCATCCCAGTTCCCATCATCCCACAGAATGACACCATGATAACCTAAAAAAACGGAGAAGCCGCTTGAAAAGCGTTTCTCCGTTTTTTTCTACCCCTGGTTCGGGTAATAATCCAACCCCAAACTCACTTCTTGTTCTGAAAAATGTTCCAATAGCTTCCCCAGCACTTCCCGAAGCTGGGGCTCTTGTTTGTACTTGATCATGAAATTCATGCGGAAGCGGTTGTTGACCCGGCCGACGGTTGGCATGGTGGGGCCGATGACTAGACTATGGCGCAGGTGATTCCTTAAATATTGGTTCACCTGGTCGCTGGCCATAATCAGCTGGTTGTAATCCTCGGCAGTCATTAGCACCTGTGCCAGATAATAATAAGGGGGATACCCGAATTGGCGGCGGGCCAGCATTTCCCGTTGGTAAAAGCCCTCATAATCGGCGTTCAGCACATGTTCCATCACGTAATGATCGGGGCTATACGTCTGGATCAACACTTCACCAGGCAGTTGGTGCCGTCCCGCCCTTCCCGCAACCTGGGTCAATAGCTGAAACGTCCGCTCGGCGGCCTTGTAGTCTGGAAGATGCAGCATTAAATCCGCAGACAAAACCCCAACCAAGGTCACGTCGGGAAAATCAAGGCCCTTGCCCACCATCTGGGTGCCAATCAAAATCTGGGCTTCCTTGCGCTCGAAGGCTTCAATCAATTTTTGATGGGAGCCTTTTTGGGTGGTGGTGTCCACGTCCATGCGGATGATGCCCGCTTCCGGGAACAGGCCGTCCAGGTATTCCTCGATTTTTTGGGTTCCCGTCCCGAAAAAGCGGACTTCATGGGAATCGCAGGCTTGGCAACTTTTCACCACGGGGCGCTCAAACCCGCAATAATGACATTTCAACTGGTTGTTGCTTTTGTGGTAAGTGAGGGACACATCGCAGTTCGGGCAGCTGACCACTTCGCCGCATTCCCGGCACTGCATGAAATTGGAATAGCCCCGGCGGTTCAGGAGCAACACCACTTGTTCGCCTTTTTCTAAGCGCTTGCGGATGGCATCTTCCAGTGGCGGGCTGATGAGCATGGCTTCTGACACCCCGGCGGATTCCCTGCTATCTACCATCCGGATTTTGGGAAGCGTGGCGTGGGAGACGGCTCTTTTGGATAATGGCAGATAATGATAGACCCCTTTTTTAGCACGGGCGAAACTTTCAAGGCTTGGGGTTGCACTGCCCAAGACAATGGGTGCCTGATGGGAAGTCCCACGGGTTTTGGCAACTTCAAGGGCATGGTAACGGGGCATGACATCCTGTTTATAGGTAGCTTCATGCTCTTCGTCGATGATGATAATACCGATGTTTTGAAAGGGGGAAAAAATAGCAGACCTTGCCCCTACCACAATCTGGACTTCTTTTTTCAGGATTTTTCGCCACTCATCATAGCGTTCCCCAATCGATAGGGCACTGTGGATGACTGCCACTTTTTCCCCGAAACGGGCTTTGAAGCGTGTGGCAATCTGCGGGGTGAGGGAAATTTCCGGCACCAGCATGATGGCCTCCCGCCCCTTTTCCACCACTTCCTGAATCATCTGAAGGTAGACCTCCGTCTTCCCGCTGCCGGTAATCCCATGCAGGAGGTAAACCCCGTCAGCCGCACCCCGAACGGAATCAACCGCCGCTTGTTGCTGGGCATTTAAGGTCAGTGGTTGGCTTTTAGGGATTTTTGCATCGGCATAAGGGTCACGGTACACTTCCACTTCGAGTTCTTCGATGATGCCTTTATCCCGCAACTGTTTGAGGATGGGAGCCCCTACTGCCATTTCCGATTTAGGGATGGGGCTAGCAGCATTTTTCAAAAACTTCAGGACTTCTTGCTGCTTTTTCGCCCGGTTGAACAGTTCCAAGTCGATGTCCGGGACTGCAAGGGCAATGTATTTCGTGGTCTTTTTCCCCAGCTTGTCCTTGACTTCGTAAACGATTTCCAGCTGTCCGGTTAAAATGGCCTGGCGTAGTGGCTTGAGTTCGGATACCGGGACTTGTTCAAAGTCGATGACCGGTTGCCCACGAAAATAAGCCGGGGGATTTGGGGTGAGGGCATGGACTTTTTTGCGGTAGGAGGCCCGGATGGCGCTGGGAATCATGGCTTCAAAACATTTGATGAGGGTGGCCCCGGTTTCAAGTGCCAAATCCTTCCCTAGTCCCAATAGTTCTTCGTTCAAGATGGGCATCACATCCAGCTGTTCCTTGATGGGGCGCAGTTTTTTAAGTTCGCTGCTGCTTTTTAGGTTTAAGACGATGCCCATGAGGGTGCGGGGGCCAAAAGGGACCAAAACCCGCACCCCCGGCTGGACGATGTCCTCCAAACCTGTGGGGACCTCATAGTCAAAAATCCGGTCCACCGCTTTGCTTTTAATATCGACGACGACTTCCGCTACCATCTGGCCACCTCCTCTCTTTGTAAAACAAGGGATGAAGCAAAAGGCGCTTCATCCCTTGTTTAGGTATTATAATTCGTCTAACTTGAAATCTACCACATCATAAAGGATTTCTTCTAAGGCAATCCCTACTGGCTTGACGCTTTTTGCCGTTGGCAGGTCATCTACAAAGTCAAGCTGGCTTTGGCCTTCGTCCACGATTTGGCGGGCACGCTTGGCAGAAATGTAAGCAATTTTATATTTTGAATCTACTTTTTCCAATAAATTATCGATTGATGGATAGCGCATTGACATATGCTCTGACCTCCGGTTTGCCTAAAGTTCGGCAATGTTTTTATTATAGTTTTCTAACACGCGGGCGCTTCTGGAATGCTCGGCTTCAATGATGTGCATAATCCGTTCCTTGGCGTTATCCACCGTGTCGTTGATGACGATGTAATTGTATTCGTGGGCCAGCCCGATTTCGGCTTCGGCTTTCGCCATCCGCTTGTTGACCACTTCGATTTCCTCTGTCCCGCGGCCAAGGATGCGTTTGCGAAGCTCCGGCATGCTGGGTGGGGCGATGAAAATAAAGCAGGCATCCGGCATCACGTTTTTAACCTGCAACGCACCCTGGACTTCGATTTCAAGGACGACATCCTTGCCTTCATCCAATTTTTTCTGGACATAATCCAGCGGTGTCCCATAATAATTGCCGACAAATTCAGCCCATTCAAGGAGCTGCCCTTGGTCGATGCGTTCTAAAAAGTCTTCCTTGGAAGTGAAGAAATAATCCTCGCCGTCCACTTCGCCCTGGCGGGGGTTTCGGGTCGTCATGGAAATGGAGTATTCCAGATTGTGGTTTTCTTGCTCAAAAATAGCGGCCCTAACCGTTCCTTTGCCTACGCCACTCGGGCCGGAAATAACGATCAACACGCCTTTTTCTATTAACCTCACGTCATCACTTCTCCTTAACTATGCTCTTTAAATATAATAGCACAAAAACCGAAAAATTCAAACCATAAGATGAAAAAATCAGCTATCCTTTTCAACCACCGGCCACCGGAAGAATTTAATCGACGGATTCTACCTCTATTTTAGGCAATGCCGCCCGTCCCTATTCAGGGAACCCACCTTTTCTTGTGCCTTGAAAACTGGTATAATGAAGGGACTATTAACTTTGAGTAAAGAGGTGACACCCTATGGCATTTGACGGCTTGATGACCCAAACCGTGGCGCAGGAACTGAAGTCTTCCCTGACGGCGGGCCGCATCAATAAAATATATCAATTATCCAACCATGAAATCCTGATGGCAATCCGGGCGGGGGGCAAGAATCGTAAAGTCCTGTTTTCCACCCACCCAAGCTATGCCAGGATCCAGCTGACCGACCTTAGCTACCAATATCCCGATGAACCGCCTATGTTTTGCATGTTCCTCCGCAAGCATTTGGAAGGGGGTATTATTTATAATGTGGAGCAGGTCAACGACGACCGGATAATTAAATTTACCATCCGCCACCTTAACGAACTGGGTGACAGCATGATTAAATTTTTGTACCTGGAAATCATGGGCAAGCACAGCAACTTGATTTTGACTGACACGAGCCACCGGATTTTGGAAACCATCAAACACATTTCCCCGCTCCTAAACCGTGTCCGCAGCCTTCAGCCCGGAGCGGAGTATGTCCTCCCGCCGAAGCCGCAAAAGGACAACCCTTATGAGGTCACCCAGGAACGCTTTATGGAATTGGTCCAGTTCGGTGAAAACTATCAAAAACAGCTGGTTGCCAACTTTCATGGGCTGTCCCCCCTAATCGCCAAGGAAATCATCCACCAAAGCGTTAGCGACCAAGTGGAGGATTTGTACCATTCCTTCTTAACCGTCTTATCTGAAATCAAGGACCAGGCAAATCCGACGGTGATGATTGGCGCCAAGGAAAACTTTTATTTGATTCCTCTCAGGCATTTAGACGCCCGCCAGGAATCCACTGATTTATGGGGCATGTTCGACCGCTTTTATTTTGGCAAGGACGAGCGGGACCGGATTAAGCAGCACTTTGCGGACATCGACAGGTTTATCCGCTCGGAATACGATAAAAACGTCAAGAAACGGCAAAAATTATATGATGATTTGGAAAAATCAGAAAAAGCCGACGACTTTAAAATCAAAGGGGAACTGCTGCTGGCAAACCTCCATCAAATCCAAAGGGGAGCCTCTGCCGTCCGCTTGCAAAACTACTACGAGCCAGATTTAGCAGAAATCCAAATCGAACTCAATCCTTCGTGGGGTGCCTCTGACAATGCCCAAAAATATTTTCAGAAGTACCAAAAAGCCAAGGCCAGCGTGAGCCACATTATGGAGCAGCTTGAGATTACTGAGCAGGAAATCGCTTATTTCGAAACGCTGCTGACCCAGGTTGGCACCGCTAATATTAAGGACGTTTATGAAATCAAGGAAGAACTGGAGCTTGGGGGGTATCTTCGCCGCCGCCAGTCCAAAAAGCGCAAGGCCAACCAAAAGCCCAATATCGAAAAGTACCTGTCCACGGATGGGGTGGAGATTTTCCTGGGCAAGAACAATTTGCAAAATGATTACCTGACCCATAAATTCGGGCGGCGCAATGAATGGTGGTTCCATGCGAAAGACATGCCAGGCTCCCACGTTTTGGTGCGTTCGGAAGCTGCCGACTTGACTGAGGACACCATCAGGAGCGCGGCCCAGCTGGCTTCTTATTTCTCCAAAGGACGGGACTCCTCATCGGTCCCTGTGGATTATACCCGGGTCAGGAACGTGAAAAAAATCCCGGCGGCCCATCTGGGCTTTGTGACTTATGAAAACCAAAAAACCATTTACATCGACCCTGATGAAACTTTCATCATGGGTTTGAAAAAAGGGTAATCTTATCCCAGGTGAAAGGGAGGCCTTTAGCGTGTCGTCGCTGTGGGCCTCCCTTTTGGCTAGTTTTTTTGTTTGTAAAGGCTTCGGTGCAAAAATTCTTCGTAGACCAGTTCGCCGTCTTTGTTGTAACCGTAAAGGGTCGTGTCGTATTTGCGGAAGCCTTGTTCCGTCAACCCTTTAAACACGGTGCGGGGCAAATAGGTGATGCCGTTAAGCGCCTCCTCGTTGGACCAAAATTCGATGAGCAGCGTCCCCCCGTTGGTAGAGGCATGGATGTAAATGGGGTAATCCAAGGTGTTGACGAAGCGGTAGTCGATGAACCCTTCCGCCATGGTGGCATCCTGCCCCCTCGGCACATAATCCACGATGAGGCTATGGTTCATCCGCTTGGTCGCCTTGATCCCCGCTTTTAGCTGGGCATTATAAATGGTTGAGGACACCTGGCAGATTCCGCCGCCAATGCCAGAGACCGGTTGCCCATTCATAAAAATCGTGGCATATTGGTAACCGGATGCCACATTGACAGGGGATACCTGCTCGGCATAAGAAAATTCGTCGCCGGGCATGAGGATGGTCTTGTCGATGCGTTTGGCTGCAATCCGCACGTTTTGGGTCCGTCCGGCTTGGTACAGAGGGTAATACGAGGAGAAACCGGCGATGCGGCTGTTGATGGACTTTAGGGATTCAAGGTCCCTTCGCGGGAACACTTCTTTTTGTTGGACTTCGATGGCAATGGGGCCAGTTCCATGATCGAGGATGGTTTTTCTCAGTTGCTTTTTGATGTATTCCCTGGAGATTTCCTTGCCGGGATGTCCGGGCTGTTCCACAAATTGGCCATCTTTTAGGGCGATGCTGTTCTCTGCCATGGGGTCATCCATCTTTTGCTTGATTTCACGGATCCATTTGTCCACGACGCCGTCACGGTATTTCAAGGGCAGTGGGCATTCGTAAATGGCGGGGACTTCCCCTGTGCTTTTTTCCAATAACAAAATAGATGCCCGAAACATTTCCACGCCGTCTATGATGGCATCCATGTCCTCTGCGAGTTCAAGCCCCAACTCATACCGGGACGTTTCAAATACACGTGTGCCGCAGCATATTTTCACTAACCGCCCCCGCTGGGTTTTTAAGGCTTTCGTCACCGCCGCCTTGATTTCCTCCCGATTTGCGTTGGTAATGTCCTTGCCTCCCAGTGTGATGGTAGCCTTAAGCGGGGCTTCGGTTTCGCCAGCCAATACCACAGCCCCCTGCCATGACGCCGGCCCCACTCCCCCTATCACCATCAGAAACGAGACCAAAAACGTGATCATACCGGTTTTTCCCATCGCGCGACATCCTTTTATACCTGTTTTTTCTTATTTTCCCGGATTGGGCAGAAATCATACCCTTTTTAAGCAAATAAAAACGCCGATTGGCCGGCGCTTTCTTGTTTCATGTGTTTTCCTCAGGCCATTTGTTCAAGTCGGAGGCGGTGCGGCGGTCGATGACCCTCACGCAGTTGTTGTCCCGGATTTCTTCTGGTTGCCGGTGCTGGACCCAGTCGATTTGCTGTTCCTTCACCACGCAGCCTTTTGGGATGGAATCGATGAACAGCATCGGTGCTTTCGGCTTACTCATTGCAATACCCCCAGTAAATTCCTATTTTCTACACTTTATGCACGCCCCCGCCGAAAAATTCCTAAATCGCTGTCGAATTCTTTTTAAAATATTTGGGAAAGCCACTTATGTTTGGATGGGATATTTGGTAGAATAGAAAGGTATGTTTTGTTAAATGCGACAATTTTTGCGATAAAGGCGCTAGGTCCCTTCGTTTATATGAATGGGGATTTTAGGGCCCCAAGCTAGGACGGGGTGGTCTATTGAAGAATTTTTTATCCCGGCACCGGATTTTGCTTTATAACCCGATGCTGGTTTATTTATTTATTTTGGTGGGCATAGGGCTCATCGGCATCCATTCCGCCTATCCCAATGCGGTCTTGCAATATCCCAATGCTTCTACCTTTGTTTTTCGCCAGCTGCTGAATTTCTCTGTTGGGCTAGTGGCAATGGGTGGGGTCCTCATCGTGGGGATCGACCGCATCCGGGTGCTCAACTGGTACCTTTACGGGATTTTGATGGTGCTGTTGGTCGGGCTGGTCTTTCATCAGCGCGGCTTTCCCATCGTCCCTTTTTCCCATGCCGCCGGCGGCGCTGCCAGATGGTACCAGTTCCCCGGCTTCACCATGCAGCCCGCGGAATTCATGCGCTTCATCCTGATCATGATGGTAGGGGATATCATCCAAAAGCATAACTACAGCCATCCCCACGCCCGGCGCACCTCAAAGACCGACGCCATGCTCATCTTAAAATCGGTAGCAGTCATCATTGCGCCAACCGTGCTAATTTACCTGCAGCCCGATTCCGGGACAGCCATCTTTATTTTGCTTACCACAGCGGTCATGCTCCTGGTTGGCGGCGTCCAGTGGCGTTATATCCTAACCGTGGCCCTGGGGCTTGGGCTCGTCTTAGGGACTTTTTTGTACATCGCTTACTACTATCCCCAGTTTTTGATCGACGTGGTGGGAATCGAGGCTTACCGGGTCGGCCGCTTCAATGGCTGGTTCGACCCATTCGGGACATTCTCAGGCGACGGGAACCAATTAGCCCGGGGGCTTGTCCTTATTGGGTCGGGCGGGATGTTTGGCAATGGGATGCAGGCGGCGGTCTGGTTCGTCCAAGAAGCCCATACGGATTACATCTTCTCCACCCTTGCTTCTGATTTCGGTTTTATGGGCGCTATGGCCATCCTCATTGTTTACGGCCTGTTCATGTTTGAGATCATCAACACAGCAGTCCTAAACCGGGGGCATTTCAACAGCTTTGTCTGCTCCGGTATCTTTGCCTCCCTTATTGCCCAACTTTTTTGGAACATGGGCATGAATGTTGGCTTATTGCCGATTTCCGGGGTCACCCTCCCTTTTGTCAGCTATGGCGGGAGCTCCATGCTGGCAACCATGATTATGCTCGGCTTGGTCTTGTCATCTTATGTGGAAGGGGCAAAAATCAAGCATACCGACTCCAATTACCGGGAGCGGATCTTATACTTAAAGACAAAGGCTTACCTAAAAGACGAGAAATAGACGGCAACGGCAAAGAAAGGATTTATAGAGAAATAAGCTATCGGCCATTTCCTATTTTCCCCTGATATACCAAAAAAGGGCCTCTCCTGAAGGACCCTTTTTTTGCGTATTCTTGGCCTATTGCTGCTTCAAAGCTTTCGCCAGCTGGTCTGGGCAGGAGGTTTCCCGGTGGCGGCAGGGAATGCCCTGAAGCCGGTTGATGACTTCGCCGACTTCCATTCCCTCTACCAGCTGGGCAATGCCCTGGGCACTCCCGGGGCAACCGCCAATAAACTTGACCTTTTGGACAATGCCGTCCTCCACTTCGATTTGGATTTCACTGGCGCAGACGCCTTCTGGATGAAAAGTGATTACCATATCCCATTCCACCTTCCTGTATATTTACAGTATATGCTAGAGGGCTAGGTTTGGGGAATCGGCTTATTGGTAGATGATGGCCTCTTTGGCCTTGATGAAATAGACATGGCTGCTGACTCGTTTTTGGGGGAAGATTTCCTGGACAGCCTTTTGGTAATATTTGATTTGGATTTCATAGCGCTTCTTGAGGGATTCTTTTTGCTTGCCAAAGTCTTTGACGTAGTCGGTTTTGTAATCCACGATAAAGACCTCGTCTTCAAATTCCGCCAACAAATCGATGACCCCCTGCAAAAGGACGGTTGACTGCTTTGACTCCCCAACGTTTACAAGGGTCATAAAAGGGACTTCTTTTTTTATAGCGATGGCTTGTCCCAATTTATGATAAAGGGGGGACTGGGTAAAGGCAAAGATGCCTTGCAAATCAATCTGTTTGGCAAGGGCTTCTTGAAGGATTTCCTTTTGCACAAGGCGGCCCAACTGCTCTTTCAGGCTAGGTAAATCCCAAGCAGCCTGGACAGGCAGATGCTGCATGAACTGGTGAAAAGCTGTCCCCTGCTCCGCTGCGCTTTGGCTGATGGCCTGCATGAATGATGGCCGGTCATAAACCGCCGTTTCCTGCGCTTTTGGGATGCCCGTGAAAGTTGGCACGGTTTCTTCGAGCTTTCGTTGTGAAACGGACTGTTTGGCGCTGATGCCGGTCAATTCTTTAAATGCATAGGGCTTATCGAACGCTTTGCTCAAGTCGATGAGCGGCGGGCCTGGAACGTTTTCCCCTGCTTCTTGCGACAGGGGGGCAGGCTCCAGTGCTTCGGTGACGACCCGCACTTCCCAAGAGGTGCCATCCATTAAAAGGACTGGGTTCGGCAACTCAAAATCCTGGAGGCTTTTAAGTCCCTGGGGATGCCTGATGATGGCAGGCAGCAATAAATCACCATAACTTTTGGCCTGCATCCGGTATGTGGCAGGCAGAAGGGTTTCCCCTTCAGCTTCCACAGAGGCTTTGGACATCGCCAACAATTTTTTTTCTACGTCAAAAACACCGGTGAAAACCAACTTGGATTTGGCTCGGGTCATGGCGACATACAGGAGGCGCATTTCCTCAGCCAGCGTTTCCCTGCCGACAACATTTGACACCAGCTGCTGGGCAATGGTTTTTTGCTTTAGCCTTAGGTCTGGGTCGATGTACTTCAAGGCGACCCCATAATTTTTATGGAGGATGGAGTCCCCCAGTTCATCCCTTTTATTGAACTGTTTTTGGATGCTTGAAACAAAAACAACCGGAAATTCGAGTCCTTTGGACTTATGTATGGACATAATCCTGACCACGTCCTCCGTAGCGGTGACTGTTTTGGCAATCCCGAAGTGCTTCCCGAGTTCCTGCATCCGTTCAATATGGCAAATGAACCCATATAATCCTTTTTTTGTACTTAGGTCGTACTGTTGCGCCCGTTCCAGGAATACGTCCAGGTTTGCCTTGCGAAGCGTCCCATGGGGCAGACCCAAAACGAACTCATAATACAGGGTCTGTTCATAAATTTGGCTGATAAGTCTGGACAGGGTTTCCTGCCCTGAGGCAAAGCGCCACCCCTGAAGGGCAGAGATAAAATCCGACACTTTCCGACCAAGGATAGTTTCAGCATTATTTTCTGAAAAAGCAAGGACACGGCCGTAAAAATAATCATGGGTGGACGATTTTTTAATGGTGGCGAGCTCAATCTCGTCAAATAAAAACAAAGGGGAACGCATGAGCCCCACTAAGGGGATGTCCTGATAAGGGTTGTCGATGGTTTTGAGGCATGACAGGAGGTTGATGATTTCAATGGACGAAAAAAGGTCCGTGGACTGCTCCGTAAACAAGGGGATGCCATATTGGCGGAAAACATCCTGATAGACCCCGACATGGGTCAGTGAACGCATGAGGACCACGATGTCGCGAAATGCCAGGGGCCTGTCAGTCCCTGCTTTTCGGTCATACACGGCCTGGCCATCCGCCACCCAATTGGAAATGGTAGCAGCAATGTGGCGCGCTTCAAGTTCAACCGCGCTTAAGTCGTCGGCATCCCCTTCGTCGATGGCTTTTTTATCCAATAAATGGACTTCCGTCGTATGAAAGGGCTGGCTTTCCTCTTTGACCCCAAGCTTCAATTTGGCAGCTTCGTCATATTGGATTTCACCGACAGGCACGTCCATCACCTGGCTGAAAATGTAATTGGTGGCGTCGATGACCTGGGCGTGGGACCGGTAGTTTTCCATCAGGTCGATTTTTAAATAAGGCGACCCGGCCTCCATATCAGAAGGGTAAGTATCGTATTTCTCCCTGAAAATCCTGGGTTCCGCCAACCGGAATTTATAGATGGACTGTTTGACGTCCCCGACCATGAATACGGGCACGGGGGGCGCAGCGGCTTTAGCGACTGCCATGACGATGGTTTCTTGCATGGAGTTGGTGTCTTGGTACTCGTCGATCATGATTTCTTTGAAGCCGCCATGGGCCTGGATGGCCACATCCGTCGGCACCCCGCCCTCTCCCATCAGCAATTGAAGGGCATGCCACTCCAAATCGGAAAAGTCCAACAGGCCCCGCTCTTTTTTGGCAGCCTGGAAGCGCTCGTGGAATTTTTTGGCGAGGGCAGATAAATGGGTGGCTATTTCTTTGTTTTTGCTAAAATGCTTTTGGTGGGTTTGATTGGAATACCCGAAAAAGTCGCCCTTTAGTTTATCGACCTTGGCCCTGAAATCCTTGCGGGCGCCATTGGCCTGGTCATGGAGCTCCTTGTCGTAATTTTTTTTGCTGAAGGTGGGAAACTTAGGCAACTGCGTGTTATGGTAGTGGCCCCGAAGGACCTCATAGCTCCCGACCGCGTCCCTAAGGCTATTTAAGTAGGCAACGTCCAGCGGTTGGACCTCGGTGGGGTATTTATGGGGCACTTCCCCAAATGCGGCCTGCTGGGCGAAGGATTTGGCTTTTCGCAAATCGGCACTAGCTGCCTCAAGCATGGGGAGGGTGAGTGCCACTAATTCTTTGTAATAAGGCCAAGAATCCAGCGATTCCCCATCCCATTCATAAAGTCCTGAAAGCCCAGATAGCCACTGGTCCATCTTCGGGTTGGCAGCCGCCAAGTGGTAAATCTTTAAAATCATGGTCTTTAATGCCTCGTCGTCCCTGTCGCTGTTAAAACTGTCCACCAATTGGATAAAGGCGGGGTCTTCTGACTCGCTCAAATCGTCAAAAAGGGATTCAAGGACGCTATCGGCAATGAGCCCCACATCGATGTCGTCGGCAATCACATAGGCCGGGTCGATGTCGAGCAAATAATAATAGCGGCGGATCAAGTGGTCGCAAAAGGCATGGAACGTGGAAATCTGGGCACGGGGCAGTTTGGCAAGCTGGCTCCTTAGATGCCCATTTTGCGGCTGTTCCAAGAGCAGTCCCTCGATGCGGTGTCGGATCCTTTCTTTCATTTCCGCTGCCGCCGCTTTGGTGAAGGTCAGTACCAGAAGCTCGTCCACATGGACGCCTTCGCCTAATATTTTTTGGACAATCCGTTCGACCAACACCGCCGTCTTTCCGGAGCCGGCTCCCGCAGAAACGAGGATTTCATCTTTTTTTGCATGTATGGCTTGCCACTGGGGGTCGTTCCAAATGGCATCCTGTGGTTTTATTGGGATCATAGGCTCTCTCCTTCCAACGAATCTTGCATCGCCCCAAGGGCTTCTTCCGGTTTCATTTTCACTAGCGTCCGCGGGGCATTACCGGAAAAATCAGGGTCAAACTGGCAAATTCCGCGGTAAGGGCAATACTCGCAGGCCATTTTCTCACCATAACGGCTCGGATTGATGCTATTTTTCCCTTGAGTGATGGAAGCGGCGGATGACGTGATCCGTGACTTCGTGTAGTCCCTTAAGAGTTTCAGGCTTTCCTCGGGCAACAGCTTATTGCCAGTAGCCGCAAAACTGCCATCTTTTTTCAGGGTGATGGGAACGATGTCCGAACGGGGGCTATCCGCCCCAAGCCTCAAGTCGCTAAGAGCAGCAACCTCATAGTCCTGGGGCAAGTAACCGCTCATTTTATATTCTTTCAGCTGCACCCCAGATAAGAGGTCCTTTAGGTTTTCCTCGCTTAACAGCTCGGTGTTGTCGCTGATGAATGGGCGGTGGACATGGAAGTATAAAAGCCCCCCCGCCTTGGCCGGCACATCCAATAGCTGCAGGGAATTGCTCAATACGACGTCAAGGTAAGTCAAAAGCTGAAGGCTCAGGCCATAATAAACCGCATCCAGCGGCAATTCTTTTTTGCTGGATTTGTAGTCGATGACCCTGACAAATGTTTCACCGTCCTTTTTTGCCACATCGATGCGGTCCACAATCCCTTTTAGGGAAAGCTGGAAACCGCCGCCTAGGGGCTCAGGCTTGAGCCTGATGCCCGAATCCTTTTCACTACCGAAAGGCAGCTCGAAAAAGGCTGGTTTGAATGCGCTTTGCCCCCCTTGATATTTTAAGCCGATGAGGGTCTTGTAAAGGACCTGGGTGAGCCTTGCCGTCAACAGCCGCATCCGTTTGTTGCGCTTTAGGATTTGAAACAGCAGTTGTTCGCTTAATTCGTTAGCTGCCATTTCAGACAGGGCCTTGCATTCTTGCTCCGACAAATCTGCGAAGGTGCGCCCCTCGTTTTCGATGAGGCTGGCGATGCGCTTTAAGGCCTCGTGGTACATTTCCCCAATATGGGGCAGGTCCAGCTTATAAAGTTCCCGTTCCCGAAGCCCCAGCCCATAACGGACGAAGTGGGAAAAGTGGCACTGGTTGAACAACTCGATTCTGGAAACGGAGGCGTTGATCTGTGAACCGTAAATACCCTTAGCCAAGTCGGTGCTGAGGGGGACCGCTTCATTGCTATAACCTAAAATCCGGTCGACCATGCGCCTAATCAGCGGATGCTCTTTTTCATAGTAATCCAGGAGCGGTCCATAATAACTTTTCAAATGAGGGGATTTTTTTAGCACAGCGACCAAATGGGCTACGGAGCGTCCCACCGTGGTCAAATGGGCGTAAATATCCGTGTCGTATTCCCGTCCGATGACTGAAACCTGCGCATCAAAAAACATCCCCAGCACATGGTTGAACAAATAAGACGGCAAATATTCCTGGCCACTGTCGTCGCTGATGGCATAAGACAACGTCAGGGTTTCCCGGGGAGAAGTAAGCACCGTGTAAAGGACAAACAGATCGTCCACCTGGGTCATTTCAAGGCTCGGGGCAAGTTGGATGCCCATGGCGCTAAGGGCTTCCCGCTCCCCTTCCCCAATGAGGCTGCTTTCCGGAAGCGTTGCGGGGATAGACCCTTCGTTAAAGCCAAGCACCATCCCATGGCGGATCCCATAAAGCCCTGGCGACCTTAAATCGTGGACCAGCTGATAGCGCGCCCGTCGAAGCTGCCCGATGGCGACCTGGTCAAGGCTTGGGGGGACCGTGACGAAGGTCATTTTTTCAAGCCCGGCCTTAAAGATGGCAGCAAACCCTTCCGTGGTGGCCAATTCATCGCCGCCAATTTCAACCAACTGCTCAAACAAGGACAGCAACCGGTTCCAAACTTGTTCATGCTGCTTTTTCCTTTGCAGGTCCAGCCCTTCTTGGGCGGCTTCCTCCATCAGGGAAAGCTTCTTCGGGACATCAAGGGTTTCCAGAAGCTCAAACAGGCAAATGGCTTTTTCCTTGAAAGTGGCGGCTTTTTTCATCTCTTCCTCAAGGGCCGCAAGGGGCCCCGCAATTTGCTGGCGAAGTTTTTCTAGCATCTCCTCTTGCAAAAGGTCCGCGTCGGTCTTAACATAATCCCTGCCAAGCCCCCGGTAACGCGACACTTCCCACGGTTGCCCGCCCACCCAGTTTTTCTTATGGATGTTTCTAAAGAGGCAGTAATTTTCCAGGACATCTGCTTTTTCCATGTATTTTTGGAATGCGGGATAATAGGCGCTTTCACCTTTGATGCCACTTACATCCATAAATATCCCCGTTTTAATCAAAGTGAACATCGCCTCATGGCGCCACCCATGAAGGATGAGATCAAAGACATGGTAAAGGAAAGCCATCAGAGGGTGGTGCAGCATTGGCTCTTTGGCATCCAAGAAAAAAGGGATACCATATTTCGGGAACAGTGACGTAATCAAATCATCGTAATCACCCGTGTCCGCCGTGTAGATGGCAATGTCCGAATATGCGCAGCCTTCCTCATGGACGAGGCGATGGATGCGCCGGGCGGCTTCTTCCACTTCTACCCGCTTATTGGCGGCAGCAAAAAAATGGATGCCCTCCGCTTTTTCGGTGCCCCCCCCCTGAAGGAAATTTTTCTCCAAATGAGAGATGGCCCCTTCACCCCTAAAAGTCGCATCGCCTTCTTCTTCCACCGTGTAAGAAAGCCCTGCTTCAGAAGCCAAAGTCTGAAGCCTTGAGACGGTGCGCCTTGGCAGGGAAAATACCCGGGCATCGCTATTTGGGTCATGGGTAAACACCAGCGTCACGGATTTCGCATGTTTCATCAGTTGCAGCAAAATCAGTTCTTCCTGGCTATTGAAAATATGATAGCCGTCAATGTAAAAATCGCTATGCGCAATGGCGGTGCTTTCTTCGATGGCCGTTGCCAGCAGGTCATAATAATCCTCTTTGATTAAATACTTCCCTAGTGCAAGGTCATTGAATTTTTCATAAATGACGGACAGGTCGTGGATTTTTTGGGCAGATTTCATAGATAACCCCGGGGTTGGCGACTTCAGGGCCTCCGCCAGGCTTTGGGGATTTACGCCGTAGGATTTGAATTCCGACAGGGCCTCCTGTACCTTTTCGATGAATCCCGGGCGGCCGCTATAGCCATAAAAAACCTGAAGGTTATCTTTTTGGTCGTTCATGACCTTTTGGAGCAGCAGGGAAAGCCCCACTTCGTCCAGATGATGGCGGGAGAGCCCACCGGTTTCTTGAAGGATTCGGAATGCCAGCCGATTAAAGCTTAAAGCCTGTACCCGCATAAGGCTTGGCAGCTTGCTTTGGGACAATAGCTGGTATTCGGTATGAAAAGCCATCTGATCCGGTATGAGGAAGTAAATCGGGTCACCTGCCGGCTGGGCGTCATTGGCCGCTTTGATTTCATCAAAGATGCGCTTCGTCTTGCCAGTCCCCGACCGGCCCAAAATAAACCTTATAGACATGAATTTTCCCTCCTTAAAAAACACCAGGCAGCCCAACATGGGTACCTGGTGCTTTTGCTTAAATTATTTCAAGGCATCCTTTAAAGCTTTTCCTGGTTTGAATGCAGGATACTTGCTGGCTGCGATTTCGATGGTTTCACCTGTGTGCAGGTTGCGTCCCTGGCGGGCAGCGCGTTCGCGGACTTCGAATGTCCCGAATCCTACTAGTGTAATTTTGTCGTCTTGCTTAAGTGCTTCTTGGATTGCTTCTGTGTAAGCCGTCAAGAACTTATCAGCGTCCTTTTTGGACAATTCGGATTTCTCCGCAATGTTATCTACTAATTGAGTACGGTTCATATTATTACCTCCTGTGCATTGTGGCAAGTTAAAGTTTATCATACCCGCCCATCAGTTGCAAACCTTTATTTGTAAATTTTAGTACTTACGATGTCTATTATAACATTAAATGGAGATTTCAAACAGTTTTTGGGAATATTTTTTCAACTTTGTGCAAAAAATGCTGAAAACCTTACTTTCATCCCTGGCAATCCCATCAATCCACTAGGTTTATGTCGAAAAATGCCGGATAGTACAGCAATTCCCCCTTCCGCCGAGGCGGAAGGGGGAATCCCAAAGTATGTTAGAGCATGATGGCGATTAGGCCGCCGTTGCCTTGGTTGACGATTTTGATCAATGTTTCTTGTAGCTTCATGCGTGCAGATTCTGGCATGGAGTAAAGTTTTGCGGAGATGCCGTCGCGGACAATATCGCTTAGGCAGCGACCGAAGATTTCAGTTGACCAGATAGCCAGTGGATCTTCCTGTGCGTCTTTTAGGATAAAGTCGATCAGGTCTTTGGATTGCTGCTCGGAACCGATGATTGGTTCGAAGACTGATTCAACATCGACGCGGATCATATGGATGGATGGTGCGATGGCTTTTAGGCGCACACCGTAACGGGCACCGGATTTGATGACGCTTGGCTCGCTTAACGTCATGTCTTCAATGGCTGGGTTGGCAATGCCATAACCGACTTGTTTCACCATTTGAAGGGCGCTTGCGATTGGGTCGTACTCTTTTTTGATGCGGGCATAATCTTGAAGCAAGGACATTAAGTCTGCTTTATCATTGATTGGCCCAACAAGTTCTGTCAAAATTTGGTCGTAAAGCTCATCCGGCACCTTGATTTCGATTTCTGCAAGCCCGGTTGAAGCGTCCAGCTGGCTGATGAAGCAGTCTTCGATGATGTCCTCTTCTTTGAACTCTTCAGCCAAGAAGTTGATGTCGCGAAGCTTGTAGAACTCGTTGGCGCTTTGGTTGATGAATTGCAAGAAGCGGGCTTTTAGGCTGTTGTCGTCAGATAATGCCTCAACCCAGCTAGGAAGCTTGATGTTAAGCTCGGATACCGGGAATTCATAAAGCGCCTCGCGAAGCACTGTGTAGATGTCACGGCGGGTCATGTTGTCCACGCTTAATGGGATGACCGGTACTTCGTACTCTGCTTGAAGCTCCTCTTGCAGCCTTAACACATCTTCTGTTTTTGGATGCGTAGAGTTCAGCACCACGATGAATGGCTTGTTGATGGCTTTCAACTGCTCGATAACAAGGTGCTCGGCTTCTAGGTAATCTTCACGGGCGAAGTTTCCGATTGAGCCATCTGTTGTCATCACTACCCCGATGGTGGAGTGGTCTTCGATGACTTTTTGGGTTCCGATGGCTGCCGCTTCCACGAATGGGATTGGCTCATCGTACCAAGGCGTGTTGACCATGCGAGGGCCATCTTCTGTTTCATAACCTACTGCGTTGGGGATAACATACCCGACACAGTCAATCAAGCGGATGCTTGCGGATACTTCCCCTTCCACAGTTACATTTACCGCCTGGTTAGGGACAAATTTTGGTTCTGTGGTCATGATGGTTTTTCCGTTTGCACTTTGAGGAAGCTCGTCGATCATACGGTTTTTGATGGCTTCATCTTCAACCATTGGAATCACCAAGGACTCCATGAATTTTTTGATGAAGGTGGATTTCCCAGTTCGGACAGCCCCGACTACCCCGAGGTAGAACTCCCCATTGGTACGTGCAAAGACGTCTCTCATCAGTTCATTTGTTTCCATGTTACAAACCCCCAATTTCTAAGTTTTATTTTGCCAATAATAGTGTATGTAAGTTATCCCTGGTTCTATGAGATAATTTGAGTAAAAACTTTTTGCCTTAAGGTTTTAGCAGCCGACCGCTTCTCCTTTGGCATTGGTTTTTACGGACCACCAGCGGTTCCTTCAAATTATATGTAGCCTTCCAAGTTAAATATTCCTTTTATTAAAGATTTTTTTAACCGAAGAAGGGGGATACCTACAGCGGGAGCCCTAGTCATAAAGTTCCCTGCAATGACTGACAAAAAGAGAAAATTCCTGCGGCCGACTTCTTCCGTAGCCACTGTCCCTTTACTAGAGTATAGATGTAAATTTTAGAATTATGACAACGAACAAAAAAACAGGTACGAAAATTTGGAATTTCGCACCTGTTTTTTTCATTATTTCATCATTTTCATTAACGCACCCATGTCCTTCGGCACATTTCCACTTAAAATGAGCCCAATGAGCTGTTCTTCCACTTCCGGGGCCAATGGCCTGCCGACCATGCCGGCAACCCCCCGGACCAAAAGACGGACTTGCTCGGCATCGGCAAGGTCCATTTGAGAGGCTGCCGCAGCCATGGTGTTTACATCCTCGGGATTAATGTTGATATTTTGCCCAAACTTGTCAAAAAGATTGTTGAACATACGTTGCCCTCCTTAAAAAGCCATCTGTCACACTAACATCATATGCAGGCTTTTGGGCTTTCGCAACCCCTTATTTGACTTGGTCGAATTCGGAGCGTGTTTTTCGTGTCATCAATTTGGTAATGGCCATGTTGGGATCCATTTTGTTGAAAATAATTTTGTAGATAGTTTCTACGATGGGCATTTCGATGTCCAGTTCCTGGGCAAGCTCATAAGTCGCCTGGCAAGTCCTGACGCCTTCCACCACCATGGTCATGCTGTCAAGTGCTTCTTGCAGGTTGGATCCTGACCCGATTTTAAACCCTGCCTGCCAGTTGCGGCTATGGACCGACGTACAGGTCACGATGAGGTCGCCTAGGCCACTTAGCCCGACGAAGGTTTCTTCTTTGGCACCCATGGCCGTCCCCAGGCGCTGGATTTCCACTAAGCCCCTTGTGATAAGTGCCGCCTTAGCATTGTCCCCGTAGCCAAGGCCTGCAATGAGACCTGCTGCCAGGGCGATGACATTTTTGATGGAGCCCCCCACTTCGACGCCAAGCAGGTCGTCGATGCGGTACACCCGAAAATAATCGGTGTTGAAAAGCGCCTGGATTTCGCTGGCAACCTCAGGATGTGTGGCAGCGCAGGTGACAGTGGTAACCCCCCGCAAGATGACTTCCTCGGCATGGGAGGGCCCCGAAAGGGCAACGAAAGCTTCCAATAACCCCGGGCTGATTTCTTCCTCCACAATTTCAGATACCCGCTTATGGGTGCCTGGTTCAATCCCTTTGCTGGCATTGATAATGGTCACAGGGTGCCTAAGGACACTATTCAGGTCTTTTAAGACATCGCGGATGACCTTCGTTGGCACCGCCAGCAAGATATAGTGGGCATCTTTCACGGCATCCCCTAAGTTTAAGCTTGCCTTCATGGAAGCCGGCAAAGCCACATCCGAAAAGAATTTGGTATTTTGGTGATTGTGATTGATATCTTCTACAACATCAAGGTTGCGGTCAAAGACCGTTACCCCGACTTGGTTGTCGCAAAGCACTTGGGCAAGGGCAGTCCCCCAAGACCCGCCCCCAATGACCGTTAAGTTATTCATGTAATTCTCCTCCATCCGGTTTAAGATAAGTTAGTCCCGCACCCTGGCGATGATGTGGATGGGCGTCCCTTCAAACCCAAAAGCCAATCGCAGCGAGTTTTCCAAGTAGCGCTTATATGAAAAATGGAGCAGGTCCGTGTCGTTGACAAAGATGACAAAGGTCGGTGGCGCTGAAGCCACTTGGGTTGAATAATAAATCCGCAGGCGCTGGCCTTTGTGGGTTGGCGTCGGGTTCATGGCTACCGCATCCATGATGACATCATTAAGGACATGGGTAACCACCCGTTTTTTATGGTTTTCTGCTGCTTGAAGGATAGGATCAAATAAGGTATGGACCCGTCTTTTGGTCAATGCTGAAAGGAAAACGATTGGCGCATAATCCAAAAACTGAAGTTCTTCGCGGATAAGGGTTTCCCATTCCTTCATGGTCTTGTCCGTTTTCTCAATGGCATCCCATTTGTTGACGACAATAATGACGGCACGGCCTGCTTCGTGGGCATAGCCGGCAACTTTTTTATCCTGTTCGATCAGGCCTTTTTCGGCATCAATCAAGACGAGGCAGACATCGCTTCGGTCAATAGCAGCCAGCGCACGAAGGACACTGTATTTTTCCGTGGTTTCATAAACTTTCCCGCGTTTTCTCATCCCGGCCGTGTCGATGACCACATAGCGCTGGCCGTCCTTGGAAAATTCCGTGTCGATGGCATCACGGGTCGTCCCTTCGATGTCTGACACAATGACACGGTCTTCCCCTAAAAGGGCATTGGTAAGGGAGGATTTTCCGACGTTCGGACGCCCGATCAAACTGAACTTGATGACGTCTTCATCGTAGTCTTGCTCTGGCTTATTAGGCATATTCCCAACGACTTGATCAAGCATGTCGCCAAAGCCAATCCCATGGACGGCTGAGACCGCAATAGGGTCTCCTAAGCCCAATCCATAAAATTCATAGATTTGTTCCTTGAAGTTGATATCATCCACTTTGTTGACCACTAAGATAACCGGTTTGGTTGTTTTATAAAGCATGTTGGCGACTTCTTGGTCCGACTGGGTTACGCCATCGCGGGCATTGGTGACGAAAACGATGACGTCTGCCTCTTCCATGGCGATTTCCGCCTGGGCTTTGATGAGGCGCACGAATGGTTCGTCCCCGATTTCAATCCCGCCGGTATCAATGACATTGAATTTCCTTGTCAGCCATTCCCCGCTGGAATAAATCCGGTCACGGGTAATCCCTGGCTCATCTTCCACAATGGAAACCCTTGAACCGACCACCCGGTTAAATATAGTTGATTTGCCGACATTGGGCCGGCCTACGATTGCTACAACAGGCACTGCCATGTTGCCACCTACTTTCCTTGACTCATACTTATAATATGCTCAATTTCTATGATTTTAAATTTCTTCCAATGGAACCTTTTTAGCATGTGTCCGAATCGGGGCTAAAACTTGGTAAGAGGCTGTATTAAAATGAGTCCCGCTCAAGTCAATACAGCCCCTTCTAGATTATAATAAATCTTTTAATGAATCCCCGAACAAGTCGCCCAATGTTTCATTTTCCACTGAGTCCTGCTCTTTGATGTATTTATTGAATTCCGCGCGTTCTGCATCTTCTTCAATGCGGCGGATGGATAACTCAAGATTTGCACGGTTGGCATCAAATTTCATGACCTTGGCTTTGATGGCTTGCCCTTGGTTCAATTCATCCTCAACCTTGGAAATGCGCTTGTCAGCAATTTGGTTGATTGGAAGGAAGCCAACAACGTCTTCCGCAATGGCAACATGTGCCCCGCGGCTGTTCATTCCCGTAACCGTTCCCTCAACGACATCGCCTTCTTTGATCCCGGCTTCAGACCATGGGTTGTTTTTCACTTGGCGAAGGGATAATCCGATGCGGTGCTTTTCGCTGTCAAATGAAATGATCTTGACATCTACTTCGTCACCGACGGAAACTAAATCAGCCATGCGCACAGACGGGTTCCAAGACGCTTCAGAGAAATGCGCAAGCCCTTCGATAAATGGCGCTACGCTGATGAATGCACCTAATTCAGTGACATTCGTTACTTTCCCTTTGACCACGTCACCGACCTGGTTCGGGAAAACGGTCCAAGGATCCGCATCGATTTGCTTGATGGAAAGCCCGATGCGCCCTGTTTCAGGGTTTAGGGAAATGATTTTAACGTTGACAGCCTGCCCCTGGGAAACAACGTCCTCGACTTTCGGGCGGTGCCCCCAGCTTAATTCGGACATGTGAACAAGGCCTTCGACACCTTCAGCAAGCTTGACAAACGCCCCATATTCCGTCAACTGGGTCACTTCTCCGCTGACGACATCCCCAACTTGGTGAACCTTGGAAACTTCTTCAAACGGGGTCGGCATCGCGGCTTTGATGGATAGTGAAATTTTAAGTCCGTCCACTTTGATGACTTTGACTGACACTTCCTGGCCGATGCTAAGGGCATCTTCGATTTTAGAAACCCCAGTGTGGGAAATCTCGGAAATATGGACCATCCCTTCGAGGGCACCGAAACGCACGAATGCCCCATAAGGCTGGATGCGCACGACTTTGCCTTCAAAAACATCACCAATAGCCAATGTTTCAAGCTGGCTGGTGCGGTCAAGTTTTTGCTGTTCTGCAACGACCGCTTTGCGGGAAACGGTCATGCGGCGGTTGCGGTTGTTGAATTCCACAATACGCACGGGAATCGTTTGCCCCACGTAGGAGTCAAGCTCAGATACGTACTCGACATCAATCATGCTTGCAGGAAGGAAAGCCTCCATCCCAACATTGACGATCAAGGCGTTTTTCATGGCACGGGTAACTTTTGCCTGTAAGACTTCCCCATTTTCAAACGCTGCTTTTAATTCATTGAAACGTCCACGTTCCATGAGGGCTTTTGGTGAAAGCAGGATTTGCTCGTCATTGATTTTTTTGATGACGGCCTGGATTTTATCCCCGACCTTGACGACTTCATGGGCATTGTCCACTTTTGCAAGGCTTAATTCGCTTAGGTAAATCGTCCCTTCGGTTGCTCCATTGATGTCAACGGTTACTTCAGAAGGCGTGACGCGCACAACTTCCCCTTCGATGGTATCCCCAACACTAGGAAGGTTGAAATCCTCAAAATTTAATACATCACTCATTGACATTTCTTCGTTTTCTGCTTTGAACTGGTCCACGTTAGTCCCCACCTTTTACAATTTTTAATATTTTATCTACTGCTTCCTCAATGGTTAATTGGGAAGTGTCAATCTCGATCGCATCGGCCGCTTTTACAAGGGGCGCATGTTCCCGGGTCGAATCCAGCTCGTCCCGGTCCTTGATTTCTTTTTTGAGTACTTCCAGGTCGCTGGGGATGTTTCGTTTCAGGTTTTCCTGATAGCGCCTTTGGGCCCGCACGTCCACTGTAGCTGTCATAAATATTTTCACATCTGCATGTGGGAGGACGGCTGTGCCGATGTCCCGCCCATCCATGACCACGGGATTATTGGAAGCATACTGGATTTGCCTGGCTTTCATTTCATCCCTGACTGCTTTATAAGAGGCAACCAAAGAAACATTCCTTGACACCTCCGGGCTGCGGATGGCATCCGTCACCTCTTCGCCGTCAAGGTAGACTTTTTTTTCTTCCGTCAGCTTGATTTGCGTGTCCCCGAGGAGGCGCTTTATGCCTGCTTCATCCTCGAGGGCCAGGCCTGAGTTCAGCGCTTTAAGGGTGAGGGCACGAAACATGGCACCCGTGTCGATGTAGACATAACCCAAGCATCCGGCTATCTTTTGCGCAATCGTGCTTTTTCCAGCCGCTGCCGGCCCATCGATCGCTATAATTTTTTTACAGCTCATGCCAATCACCTCAACAAGTTTCATTTTATCAAACTTCCTAGCCTTTAACAACTGGAAAACGCTTCACCGCCCATTGAAAACGCCAAGGGACCCTAATTATTGGGATTTGCCCCTCAGCCCACTAGCAGCCAGGCAAAAGTCACGGCGATTGCTGCCAGCGAAATCCATACGGTTGCGTAATAAGCCCCTGTTTTTCCCAGCCGCCCGAAAGCATGCCTTTTGGCTGTTTTTTCATAAAATGAGAAACTGCTCAGCCTTTTTTGGAATGGCTGGTTAAATGGTTCTTCGGCAAGCGTGCCACTTTTAGGAAGCTGGGCACCTGCCGCGAAGCCATGGGGATTGTTTTTCCATTCATCCAGGTCCACCTCTGAATTAAAGATGAATTGGATATTCTTTTCAAAGACAGCTTCTTGGAAATTCGTGGTTGTTTGATGTTCATTTTCAACGATTTCACAAAAAATAGCGCCGAGGCTTTCACGGCCCGGTGAAAATTTATTGAGGCGCAGCGCATCATGGGATGCCAATGCGTCCAGATAGTCTAAATCATCATTTACACCTTTCACAGTATCACCAAGCTCCTCTGACAAATTTATAGTTTGTAGCCGGCCCATACTGTCATCAGCCCCATCCGCAGCCAATGCCTGCGGGCTTTGGGGAAGGTTGTCCCCCAAGCTATTGGGTTTTGGCTTTTTAGCCAACTGAACCGTTTTATTATAAGGGATGTCGCCATAAAATTCCTGAAGCCTTGATATGATCCTTTGGCTTTTAAGAGGGCTGCCTAAAAGGGGCAATCCCTTGGAATGCGGGGAAGAAGCCAATGAGGCCTCCAAGTAATTAGAGGGGGCATAGGCCGCATTGATCCCCAGCGGGATTTTTTTATTGAGTTTATAAGCCCCGCCAAGGGAAGATACCAACTGTCGGTTATACATCATGCGGTCACCAGGCCCTTTCTTCCATGTGATAAAATTCGGCAGCCATCACTGTTTTGCCGACCACCCGGTGTCGAAAAAACAGGGATTTTCGCCCTGGGATAAACAAGCCTAGCCCATTATATCATATTTTTATCAGATTTTGGCATTTAAATTTGGTTTTTTTGTTGAATTTTTTCCTGCATTAGGTTTATAATAGAGGATGTAGTTGTGCGCAATTACAATATGAATGGTCTTGAAGGGAGACGTTTATTATGGCTAAATACGCAAAAGTTGCAAAAGATGAATGTATCGCATGTGGTGCCTGTGGCGCAGTAGCACCTGAAATCTTTGATTATGATGATGAAGGATTAGCGCAAAACATCGTGGCTGGCGATGAAAACACAGGTACTGTTGCAATCGACGACAGCTTGGAAGCAGATCTTATGGATGCTGCAGAAGGTTGCCCGACAGAAGCAATCAAAGTTTCTGATTCACCTTTCGCATAAGGATACGCTAATTATTATCCACGAAACCTGTATTTTTATACAGGTTTTTTCCTTTTTCCGAGAAAAAAGGGTTTTTATGGAATTTATAGTTGGTTTTTGTCATCTTCTTGCTTGCAAATGACGGAAAATCAAAAAGGAAGCCGGCCGGCTTCCTTTTTGATTTTCCAGAAAATTTGTCAATAACGGCGCATTTTCCCAAGGTCTTGGGGGCGTTGGGCAACGTGGTGGGGGTCATTGGCGGTTGCCATGAGGGTTTTGACCTCATGAGGTGTCAGCGGCCTGAATTCCCCTTGTGCCAAGCCGTTCACATCAATCGTGCCAAACCGTTCGCGGCGCAGCTTCTTGACGGGCAAGTTGACGGCATCCAACATTTTTTTGACCTGGTGGTAGCGCCCTTCATGAATGGTCAGCCGGACAAGGGATGAATTGTTCTTTTTATCGACAGACACCAACTCCACCGTCGCCGGCTTCGTCTTATAGCCATCAATGGAAACCCCCTTGGTCAGGGGCCTGAGGTTTTCTTGGTTTGCAATCCCTTTCACACGTGCCAAGTAGACTTTATCGATTTCACCGCGGGGGTGCATCATCAAATTGGCAAATTCCCCATCGTTGGTCATGAGCAGCACACCTGCCGTATCATAATCCAGGCGGCCCACGGGATAAACCCGCTCAGGGACAATGCGGTCGAAGAAGTCCGCTACCGTATTCCGGTTCTTGTCGTCAGCGACGGCGCTGATGAAGCCCCTTGGCTTATGGAGGGCAAAATACACTTTTTTCTCCTGCTGCAACGGGATGCCTTCCACTTCCACTTTGTCGCGGACGCCGACTTTGACGCCGAGTTCCTTGACGATTTTATTATTAACGGTTACTTTCCCATCCAAGATGAGCTGTTCCGCTTTGCGTCTTGATGCAACCCCTGCATGGGCTATTACTTTTTGTAGTCTTTCCATCTGCATTCACTCCAGTCCATTGTATTATATAGCAAAATAGGAGGAATTACAAATTTTTTAGGCGTTTATGCTATATTTTGGCTTGATGGGAAGGGAGCTTGCAAGCCGCATTTCAAAAAAACAGGGAAACAGCAACAATCGCCAGGCCAAAAGCAAATAAGTCGGTAATAAGCCCCAGTTTCAGGGCATGCTTCATCTCCTTCAGGCCAACCGCTGCAAAATAAACGGTGATGATGTAAATGGTCGTATCGGAAGAAGCCTGCATGACAGAAGCTAGCCGCCCCACTAGGGAATCCGGCCCGTGGATGTTGATGAGCTCGCTGGCATACCCCACCGTCGCCGACCCGGAAAGGGGCCGCAAAATCATGAGTGGGAGCAGTTGTGGATGCAGGTTGATGCGGCTAAGGAGCGGATCGAGCATAGCAGAAATCGAGTCCAAAATCCCGGAAGCCAAAAATACCTTGACCCCGACAATCATGCCCACTAGGTTGGGAAGGAGGGAGGCAGCGGTCCCGAGGCCTTCCTTGGCACCTTCCACAAAATCATCAAAAGCGTTTGTGTTTTTAATGAATGCCATGACAAAAATCGAAAGCAAAAATACGGGGACGGCGTACAAGCCTATTTGCGCCATATGGCCTGCCTCCTTCCAAGTTTTGGCCCCTTCCCTGAGGAGGTGACCCCTTTTAAGCTGCTGTAAATTTGATGGAACGCAAGCCCGAGGATGACACTGGCACCTGAGGCAAATAGGATGGGCATCAAGACATCTGCGGGATTGGCGGCCTGATAGCCGGCCCGGATGCCGATGATGGTGGTTGGGATCAACGTAAACCCGGCGGTGTTCATGACCAGCAGGGTGTACATTTCAAACGTCGGCTTGGAAGGGTCAGGGCTGGTTGCCTGAAGCTCTTTCATGGCTTTGATACCAGTCGGTGTTGCCACATTCCCAAGGCCGAACAAGTTGCTGACCATATTGGTGGTCAAATATTTAATGGCTGGATGGCCTGGCCCTAGTTTTGGGTAAATGAGCCTGATGAGGGGGCGCAATGCTTTTTCCATCCCTCTAAGGACCCCCGCTTTATTGGCAACTTGAAGGACACCGGTCCAAAAGGTCAGGACCCCGGCAAGGGTAATAATCAGGCTGATGGCATCCCTGGCTCCCGCAACAACGGCCTGGTTTACGTTGATCACGGTTCCCGTGACGATGCTATAGGCAATGCCAACCAAAAACAGGGTTATCCAGATTTTATGGATCATTGGCCATCCCCCCTTCCAAAGATTCGGCTAAAGAGGCGGCCAAACCAAGATTCCCCGGATGTCCCTGCCTGAGGCATCTGGTACACATTGGCAGTTTCTATAATTTCTCCATTCAAGAGGACTTGAAGATTGCCCACCTGTTCGTCTACTGCAGGGCGGTCATTTAACTGAAGGTTGGTCTGTACCACATCGCTGCCATCCACATTCAGGGGCAGGTAAACGTCCCTCCTGATAAATAGCCTTTCGGAGATACCATACCGTTGCTGCTGTTCAACGCTTAGGCTTAACAGCCCAACTTCAAGGACCCGCTTCATTTGAAAATGATTGAAGCCATATTCAAACAGGTTGCGGTGGTCGTTCCAATCGTCGCCCGCCTTTAGGGTGACCGCCACTAGTTCCATGTCCCCTTGTTGGGCGCTGGTGACCAAGGTCCTCCTGGCACGTTGGGTAAACCCTGTTTTTCCTGCAATGGCGAATTCATAATCCCCAGTGACCAAACGGTGCTTGTTGCGCCAGGAATAGGTCCGTCCGTTTTGGGTTGTCGCCCGGTGCAGGGATGTCCCTGCGATTTCCCGGAAAACAGGGTTGTTCATGGCCGTTTGCATGATGACGGCCATGTCCCTGGCAGTGGATTGGTTAAAGGAGGATTCATCCAGCCCTGACGGGTTTTGAAAGCTGGAATTAACAAGCCCCATCTCCCTTGCCCGGTCGTTCATCATGGCAACAAAGCCTTCTTCATCGCCGCCAACGGCCTGAGCAATCGCCATGGCTGCATCATTGCCCGAGCGAAGCATTAGCCCATATAACAAATCCAATAACTTCACCTGGTCCCCTTGTGCCAAATACAAGGAAGAACCCACTTGGCGGACCACGTTATAATCCACTTCTACCCAGCTTTCCAAATCCCCGTTTTCAATAGCGACCAAAGCCGTCAAAATTTTAGTGATGCTGGCAATGTACATCTTTTTATCCGGGCACTTTTCCTGGAGCACCCGTCCTGAAATCTGTTCCATCAAGACAGCGCATTCCGAACTGATGGCAAATGCCTGGGCCTTTTGGGCTGGAATGGCCGACGCAAGGAGCATGCCCGCCACTAAACTTGTCTTTATCATCTTTTTTATCATGAACGTTCACCTCTACCCTAACTCTATGAGGGCAGCCGCTAAAATACCATTCGATAATTTGAAAAGTTTTAGCAGGTTTTGCCGAAGGGAGTACCAGACACCCAAAAATTCTCCGCCTCCCTGCAAGTCTCATTAAAACACAAAAAAAGAAAACGCTTGCTTTTCCTTCGGTCTTGTGCTATTCTATTTTTAACAACAAATGGATATTACCCAGGAAAAACTAAAATTGGAGGTGTTTTATGAAATCTGAAAGAAGTTTTTTCGAAGGTTTATTGAAGTATGTAGTAGTTTGTGGGGTGATTTTCGTCGGGATGCGAGGATTAAATGCTTCTGCAAACGGGCTAGCTGGACTCCAAAGCAATGCCCAGCCAGTTCATGCAGAAATTACTTCCCGTTCGACGTGGGGATTCGTCGAGAGGCAAAACCGATGGGTAGGCCGAGTTTTAAACTCCCGCTCCTTTGTCCATGGGTCAGGCACCGGGCATTCACTAAATGTGACGGTGCGGGCATGGCTAGTGGATGTAACTATGGTTCCGGCACGTCAAACACGTATTAACCAAGCAACTGCTACAAATAGAGGTTGGGCAGAGGTTCATACTATTTGGACGGATGACTTTCTCAATATTTTTGATGCACGCGGAAATTGGGAATGACGGAAAGAGGGGATTGTCATGAGGTTGATTGGATACGCATTTCTTTGTGTCGATAGGAATTGGAAAAAATCCGCCGTTTTGTTTGGGCTGATGTTTGTGATTATCCACCTCATGCTAGCCTCTACCCTAATCCTTCGCACTACCCATTTCACCATTGAGCATCTTTTTACCCAAAGTCCCAACCAGTTTGCATTTCAGCCAGCTCCTGGGGTACAAGCAGATGCACAAGGCATCACTTTGGAGGCAATGGAGGAAATAAAGAATTTGCCTTATGTTCGCAATGCCCGTTTCAGTATTTCAGCTTTCCTGCAAAATTCCACGGGGCTTTTACCCTATGAACCCCAATCCAATTTTTCGCCAATGTGGTGCCCTGCAGATACTTGCCATTTTCTAGCTGAAGGGGTCTCGGAACCTTTATTCTTAGAATTGGAAGAAGGAAACATTGCTTTATTTCACGGCCGGACTTTTACCGATGAAGAAATCGAAACAGGGTCTAACTCAGCTATTATCTCCAGGGATTTTGCCTATGTGAACCAATTGGCAATCGGAGATACCTTGCCCATGGAAACACGGATTTATCATCCGCAGGTTTGGGAAAGCACCACCGTCGATCAAAATGATTATTTGGTTCGTATCGAACCCATTGAATTGGTGATTATCGGCTTATTTGAACCGATATTATCCATTTCCCAAGAGTTAGAGCCCTTCTTCCTTGCTGAAATGAACATGACCTTCTTCATTCCTAACCGCTTTGCAGCTTCGATTTTCGAAACCGCTTCTTATTTGAACCGGCACTATTTCACACCTGAAGAATTGGCGCTGATTCCCCCACATGTTTTATTCCGTGAATCCGGAACCATCCAAACCGGACTTATTTCACTGCATGATTTGCGGGATGCGGAAGCTTTCAGTAATAAGGCATGGGAGTTGCTTCCTGAAAGCTATAGCCTCCATTCCCCTGAATTGATGGGTATTGCAGAAGCAGTAGGCAGCATGAAAACCATTCAAAGGATTGTCAGCCAATTTTTATATGGGACAATCATTGCCAGCTTTATCATTATCGGCCTTACCGGGATGCTTTTTTGTTTGGATAGGAAACAAGAGTTGGGCATCTATTTAGCATTAGGCCGGAGCAAGGGGCATGTCCTTCTCCAATTGTTTTTTGAAAAGCTTTTGCTAGCAACGCCTATTGCCATCCTTTCTTTTTTTACGGGGGGTGGATTGGCATCATGGCTTAATTCTTGGTTTTTGCGAACCCACCTGGAAATTGACGTTGCTACGCCACCACGCAGTTTATGGATTATTGCCAATACCGTTACTGAAGAACAGGTACTTAGCCTGCATCACATTCAGATGGACCTCCCTGCCTTCGCCATCATCTGGGGCATTGCCCTGGCAGCCATCTTTTTAGGAATCATTATCCCTGCTTTTTACGTCATGGGGCTTAGCCCTAAAAAAATATTGATGGCTGGAAAAATTGGTTAATGGCTTTGGCCCCAAATAAACCCTAAGCCCCCAGGTCGTTTTTCGACCTGGGGGCTTAGGGTTTTAAAATGTTATTTGTCTTTTTTAAATCGTTTCTTCTCGTTGGCTAAAATGACGCCTGCCAAAATTTCATTGGCGATTTCCGCGTGGGCGTTGCTGCGGGACGCTTTTGCCATGGCGACTTTTTTACTTTTCGGATATCCGGCCATTAGTTTACCTCCACCAAAATATAGTTCCCAAAACTTCTGGGGCAAGGCTTTGAACCTTGCCTATATCATGGTAATTTTTGGGGCAACTTATTCACCTTCTGCCAAATTAAAGAGGCTGACCTCCCCGCCTAAGTCGAAGTCTTCCCCGATGTCGGGAAGTTCTGGCAATTCCTCTAGGGTTTTAATGCCAAAGTAATCCAGGAAGTCATCGGTGGTCTTGAATAAAATGGGGCGCCCTGGGCCATCTAGGCGGCCGGCTTCTTCCAATAAAGAGAAAGTCAGCAGTTTACGCAAGACGTTGTCGCTGCTGGCACCCCTGATTTTTTCGATTTCATGGCGGGTGATGGGCTGACGGTAGGCGACGACTGCCAAAACTTCGAGTGCCGCGTTGGACAGCCCTTTTTGATTGGGGTTTTGAATGAGCCGTTTTAAATAAGGGGCGTGGTCTTTTTTGGTGGTCATCTTAAAGACGCCTGCCACTTCTATGACCTGAAGGCCACCGCTGGCCAACCCGTAACGCTCGTTCAAATCAAGGAAAAGGCCCTTAGCAGTCGGCGCGTCTACTTCTAGCGCATACATGACCTGTTCCAAGCTGATGCCCTCATCGCCGACCGCAAAAAGCAGCCCTTCTAAAATCCCTAATTGCTCTTGGTTAAACATGCTGCTCACCTTCCCTGCTTGAAATGTAAATGGATTCGTAGTAATCGTCTTGGGAGATGGTGACGGTGCTGCCTTTGACCAGTTCCAAAAGGGCTAAAAACGTCGTCACCACATAATCCCGGTCAAAGGTGTCAAACAAGTCGTTAAACGCTACCCGCTTCTTGTATTTCAACTGGATGGACAAGGAAAGCATCCGTTCCTCCACCGTTATTTTTTGGGAAACGATGGTTGTTTGCAGTGGCTTTGACAATTTTTGGCGCCGAAGGAGTTTCTCGAAAGCCAAAATCAACTGGCTCACTTGCTGGTTATTGGCAGGAAGCTTGACCGACTCATCCAAGTAATCGGTAAAATCAATGGGCGGCTTCGTGTAAAACTGCCCCCGTTCCTCCTCAAGTTCCCGAAGCTCCTTGGACACTTCTTTATATTGCTGGTATTCTATCAACCGCTGGATCAGGGCTTCCTTGGAATCCTCTTCGTACTCGTCCTCAATCTCTATGATTTGCTTGGGAAGCAAGCTTTTGCTCTTTATTTCAATGAGGGTAGCCGCCATGATCAGATACTCCGAGGCTATCTCCAGCTGCATTTTTTCCATAGCGTGGATGTAATCCAGGTACTGCTGTGTGATTTCAGATATTTTGATGTCATGGATATTGACCTTCGATTCTTTAAGCAAGTGAAGCAATAAATCCAAAGGGCCCTCAAAGGCCTCAATGCTGACTTTATATTCCATTGCGCATCTCCCCTTCAATTAGGCCTGCTCCTTATTGTACCATAAAGGGGCAAAAGGTTCATTACCCAATTTAGGAAGCTAGGGGATTCAACGCAAAAAAACGGCTTGATGGCCGCTTTTAACGCCGGTTTTCAAATCCCTTCCCCTTTAACCCCTTGCAGGTCCTGAGTTTTCCTTTTATCCAGCAACTCGACCCCGAATGCCGTCACGTAGGCATCCCCCCAGTCATACATGACTTGCAGGATGGGATAAAGGCTTTTTCCCCAATCGGTGACAGCGTACTCCACTTTTGGCGGGACCTCAGGATAAACGGTCCGCTCGATCAGCTGGTCATCTTCCATTTCCCGGAGCTGGTTGATGAGTACGCGCTGGGTGATGTCGGGCATCAACGCCTTGATTTCACTGAAGCGCTTGGTCCCTTCTTTATTCAGCCGCCAAAGGATCAGCATCTTCCACTTCCCGCCAATCATGGACAATGTCAGTTCTTTATTGCAGTAATACTTCCTATCAGCTCGAGGCATCCTTACCCCCCCTATAAAATATCGAACAAATTTATCCCCTATCCCATCGTATGACAAAAAGCCCAACTTTAGCACGAATCCCCCAGGAAAAGTTTTAGATAAGCATGTTACTTTTCAGCCACTTAGTGACACGGGGGATACCCCTTAAAGCATTTTGTGGGGAATTTGAGTCATGAGGGAAGCCTGCCGGGCATAGATTTACTATGGGGAATTTTGGAGAAAGCGGGGATAAAGATGGACGAAATGACAAACCTTAGGCAAAAATGTCCCATTTGCCATAAATCCCGGACCTGTAGCAACTGTTCCAAAAAAGGCGGCAATGGCAGGACTGGCAGTTGCAAAAGCTGTTGCCGCTGCTACTATGGCCCAGCTGGTCCTACTGGTCCCGCCGGGTTTGGCCCAACAGGCCCGACTGGGCCGCCAGGGGAGCTAGACCTGGGATTTGGCTTTACTTTTGATGAAAATGGCCTCGTCAGTGGCGGCTGGGTCGACCAGCCCCAAGGTTCCACTGGCATCCTCAAAAACCCGCAGGCACTTCAAGGGGCAAGGGGAGCGACTGGGATGCCTGGTCCAAATGGCCCGAAAGGGCAGCCAGGGATATCTGGTCCCACTGGCCCGATAAGCATTGGCCCTATTGGGGCCCAAGGACCCAAAGGGCCTACTGGGCCTGCAGGGAATCCTGGGCCTGCCGGACCCACCGGACCCACTGGCTTTAATGGCCCTACCGGACCCACAGGGCTTCCGGGACCTACGGGAAATCCCGGGGATTTTGATGGGCCTGGGGGACCTACCGGACCCACAGGTCCGCCTTCGGATACGATTGGCCCAACAGGTCCTACCGGCCCCGCAGGTGAAAATGGCCCAACAGGCTCAACTGGCCTTCAAGGCCCCCAAGGTCCAGCCGGGCCTACGGGGCCTGCTGGGGATAGGGGTTCCATGGGTGCTATGGGCGGAACCGGCAATCCTGGCAATCCTGGTCCTGCCGGGCCCGATGGTCCAGCAGGGCCTGCTGGCGATGCTGGCGATATCGGTCCGTCCGGACCCAAGGGCGATCCGGGGCCTCAGGGAAATCCTGGCGCCGGGGGACCAATAGGCACCGATGGCCCGAAAGGGGATACAGGGATACAGGGACCTGCTGGGGCAACCGGAGCAAGTGGTTCCGCTGGTCCCGCAGGCGCGAGAGGGCCATACCTTGCCATTACCTCTTTTACTTATAGCCTGACACCGGATGGGAAATTCCCGACGTCTTTTACGATTACATATAGCAATGGCTGGGTCGATACAGTACCGGTCCAACAATTGGATTATGATACCGATGAGCCCGTTGGTACGGTTGTTGACCCACTCCCTTGCCCACGCCCTTAGCCGATACAGTAAGGAGGTAGAAACCAATGAACCCTAATCTGGCCAATGAATTCAAGTGTGGGTGCGGGCTTTCCGCCCAGTGCCGTTGTGGACAGTGCAAGAAATGCTGCAAATGCTTCGGTCCTACGGGACCAGCCGGGCTGACCGGTTCTGGGCCTACCGGCCCGTTCGGGCCGACGGCCCCAGGGGCAGCTTATTGGGAATTTAGCAGCGATGCGTCCGGGAATATCTTAAGTGCAAACGTGGTCTATCCCGATGAAAGCCATAGCCCTGTCTTGGACCCTACAGTCTTAAAAGGCCCACAAGGGCCGACAGGCTCGCCTGGCGCCCAAGGCATTCCAGGGGCAAATGGTGAGGTTGGGCCCCCAGGGCCAACTGGCCCCCTCGGCCCACAGGGACAGGTCGGCGTGACCGGCCCTACGGGTTGGCCCGGCAGCAGCGGTCCGACTGGACCTACTGGAAATGCCGGGTCAAGCAGCGGTTATGGGCCGCCTGGGCCTACAGGCCCTCAGGGCCCGGCTGGGGAGAAAGGGCCCGGCAGCGGCCCTACCGGGCCGCCTGGGCCCACTGGCCCATTAGGTTCGACGGTGGGACCTACCGGCCCCACGGGCCTGCAAGGTGCATTTGGGCCTATAGGTATGACTGGACCCACTGGGGATACGGGCGATGCCGGGGCTCCAGGGGCAATCGGCCCTCACGGGCCAGCTGGGCAAAATGGGCCGCCTGGCGATGATGGGATACAAGGAAGCCGCGGTCCGGTTGGCATGGCTGGCAACAAGGGGAATGCTGGCCCGCCAGGGGAAAAAGGTGAAACAGGCGATACCGGCCCTGATGGCAACCCCGGGCAGGCTGGGCCTGTTGGCGACAAAGGGAGCACTGGGCCCGATGGCCCGCAAGGCGCTTCAGGTGCCCAAGGGCCGACTGGACCCACTGGACCCACTGGCCCATTTGGCACCACTTACCGCCCTGTCCTTTTTAAATATTACGTCGACCCGGTGACCGGTTTCATTACTAGTTCAGGCGCTTCACAGCAAGACGCGAGTTTTGACTCAAAAAACACTACCGACCAATGCGTAAGTGGCCATGTCCAAGGGAATGTGACTGACCTTGATGGCAATCAAATATAAGGAGGGTGCTTATGAAAACTTGCTGCAATGGCCCATGCAATAAAAACTGTGCTTGCAGGCAATCGCCTTCCTGCAAGTGCTGCCACTGCGTGGGATCCATAGGCCCCACCGGCCCTAATGGTGCCACAGGCCCAAATGGGCCTACTGGACCCATTCCTACTAATTATGATTTTTTAGCAGACGAACAAGGAAACCTGGTTTTTGGCGTTGCCAACTTTGCGGACGGCAGCCAGTTGCCCATCCTCGATCCCCCGCGCTTTAAAGGGCCGACAGGGATTACTGGACCTACTGGCCCTGATGGCTTGCCCGGCAGCCAAGGCAATCCAGGCCCTACGGGACCTACTGGGGACGAAGGGCCTACTGGACCCCATGGCATGGCAGGCCCAGGCGGGGACAAAGGAATCCCTGGGACTCCAGGACCTACCGGTCCCACCGGCATTGCCGTAAATTTTGGTCCTACCGGCCCCACTGGCGATCCAGGCCCTCCAGGCCAGCCAGCCCCCCCAGGGGGCCCGCCCGGTCCTCCAGGACCTACCGGACCAAGTGGGGGAAGCATCTCGCCTACCGGGCCAATGGGTTCCATTGGCAACAGTGGCCCTACTGGCCCTGAGGGAAATATGGGCTACCCGGGATTCAGCGGCCCCGTTGGACCAGCCGGTGCACCAGGGCCTACCGGGCCGGTAGGTCCTAAAGGCCCACTAGGAGCCGTAGGGCCTCTTGGCAATGCCGGTCCTCAAGGACCCGCAGGTGCTGATGGGCTACCCGGTGCAGCAGGTGAAAAAGGGGATCCCGGCCCCATTGGCCCGGATGGCCCGGTTGGCCCTAAGGGAAATCCCGGAACATCAGGCGATGTTGGCCCAGCCGGCCCCAATGGCCCTACTGGAAGCCCGGGGCCAACCGGAGGAACTGGGCTAGCTGGGCCAGTCAACCAGACGACGAATGTAAACATTGTAGTTGATACTGCGACAGGCAGGATTACACAAATTAGCCTCCAACAAAACCGTTCCGCCCAAGGCGCGCAACAAGATACGGTAGTAGGTACCCAAGTATAAAAAACTGAGTGGCAGCCTGTTCTATGGGACAGGCCACCACTCAGTTTTTTGAATGGGATGGGTGTTTGCGTTTTTTACGGCATTTGTACAGATAAGGCGTCGGAACACGGATGATGAACTGCATAAGTTCCCTTAAATTGAAAGGAAGGAGGGGATAAAGGTAAGGCTGACCGAAGCTCCTTAACGTTGCGATAAAAACAAAGCCGATGATGACGGCACCAATGTACCCCCAAAGACCCAGCAAAACAACACCTAAAATGATGAACATCTTAAACATTTTATTGGCAAGCCCCATTTCATAACTCGGGGTGACAAATCCCCCTAGCGTCCCAATTGCCACATAAAAGAGCACCTCTGGCCCGAAAAGACCAATGTCAACAGCTACCTGCCCAATTAAGATGGCTGAAACAATACCCAGGGCTGAAGAAATGGCGCTAGGGGTATGGATGGAAGCCAACCGGATAAACTCGATGCCCAGTTCCCCGATAACGACTTGCAAGATGATATTGATATGCCCTTCTTGCTGTGGGCCAATATAACTTAGGGAAGCTGGCAAGTATTCTGGGTGAAGCACAAACAAAAGCCAGGTGGGCATCATGAAAACAGACATAATCATCCCCCCGAATCGGATAATCCGCAGGAAAGTCCCGACAGCTGGTGTCTGACGGTATTCCTCAACCCCCGTGATGTGGTCAAAAAACGTAACGGGAGCCAAGATGACACTGGGTGACGTGTCCACGATAATGGCAATCATACCACGGTATAAATGGGTTGCCACCACATCGGGACGTTCCGTGTAACGGACCAGTGGATAAGGGTTGAACACTTGGCCCGTTAAAAATTCTTCCAACTGCTTGTCGGTCATGGTCAGGTTGTCCACCTCAACCTCTTTGATTTTTCGCCGGAGAAGGTCCACCGTTTTAGGGTTGGCCAGCCCATCGATGTACATCATCGCCACATCCGTTTGGGATTCCTGCCCCACTTTGAAAATTTCATTTTTTAAATCCCCGGTGCGGATCCGCCTTCTGGTAAGGGCTGTGTTGATAATGATGTTCTCGGTGTAGCCGTCCCTCGAACCCCGGACTGTTTTTTCAGTGTCCGGCTCTGCGGGTCCGCGTCCCGGGTAACTCCGCAAATCAACGATGAAGGCGCGGTCCTCCCCATCCATGAGCCAAACTACCAGCCCGCTTAAAATCTGGAGTTTGACCTGTTCCAAATCATCGGACAAGTCCACCTGAAAATGGGCCAGGTGGTATTTAAGTGCATCGAAGGGATTGCCTTCGATGACCCACCTATCCGACCAATCAAGCATGGAGGCGATGACTTGCATGGTCACCTCAGAGTCGATGAGACCGGTAACGTAGCAAAGCATCACTTGCCTGCCATGGAACGTAAATTCCCGGTGCCCGACATCGAAGCTCTTATCCGCCCCAAGCATATCCAAAAGCGCCTGCCGGGTCACTTCGATATCCCTGGGAATTTTCATTTTGGCATCCATAACCCCACACACCCTTTCTTATCATCTATCATACCGTGGGCCAACTATCCTTTAGGCTTAAAAATAATCGCTGCAAAAAAAGCAAAAACAATAGCAGAAGTTATGCCCACAGCTGTCATGCTGAACATTCCCATGCCAAGTCCCATAAAGCCGATTTGTTTGGACTTTTCCATCGCCCCGTGCATGACGGAATGGCCAAAGCTCATGATGGGAAGCTGTGCCCCTGCACCGGCGAACTTGATTAGTTTATCATAAATGCCGAACACATCCAGCGCTGCGCCGATAGCTACGAAACTGCAGGTGATATGGGCTGGCGTCAGCTTGAAGTAATCCAACATGAACTGGCCGAGGGCGCAGATAAAGCCACCCACCATAAATGCCTTTAAAAATAACATGGTTCTCCTCCTTAAAAAGCCGATAGATTGGTTTACTCCGCCTCAGAAACAAGGGCGACGGCATGGGCGATGCAAGGGATGCTTTCTTTTTGCTGCATAATCAGGGGATTCAAAAGGGCGCCTGTTGCCAAAACCAAGACCCGTTTCACCTTTTGATGCTTCAATAGGTCGCATAAATACCCAAAGGTAACCACTGGGCAGCATCCAGCGCCGCTCCCGCCTGAAAACACCTTTTGTTTATCGGAATAAATCAGGTTCCCGCAGTCTGAATGGATGTCCTCTACTTCAATCCCTTTTTGCTTTAGGATATTTATAAAGACAGGCGTTCCGCATTTGGCCAGGTCTCCAGTTACGATCATGTCATAATAATCCTCATTAAGTCCCAAATCATCCAGATGCTGCATCAGGGACTGAGCCGCTGCCGGCGCCATGGCGCTCCCCATATCATTGGGGTTTTTTTGCCCTGCGTCCACAATGATGCCAGCTGTTGCCGATTCGATGCGGACTGGAGAAGGCTTTCTTGACACTAAAGCAAGCCCTGCGCCCATGATGGTATTTTGGGCTGTTTCAGGTTTTGGGCCGCCGTATTCCACAGGGTTCCTGAATTGGCGTTCCACTGTCATCGTGTGGCTGCTGGCACCGGCGATGACATGATTGGCCTGAAAGCTGTCCACTAAAACAGCACTTAGCAATAGGGACTGGATGCCCGTTGCGCAAGCGCCGTACATTCCTAAAAACGGGAGATTGAATTCCCTGAAGGCGTAATGCGACGGAACCAACTGATTGACCAAATCCCCGCAAAGTGCCAGGCAGATGTCTTTTTCATGGAGCCCGCTTTTATTGAAAAGCGTCTGAAGTGTCCCTCGAATCAACTGGATTTCTGCCTGCTCCCATGTTTTTTGCCCCATATAAGGCTCATCGTAGCGGACATCAAAAAATTTGCCGAGGGGTCCTTTTGCTTCCAAAGGACCGACGGAAGTGGCAGTTTCTTGGATATAGACTTTATTTTCAAATCTCCAGGATTGTTTTCCAATTTTCATGTAGCGGTCCTCCCCTTAAATATAAAGCTCAATCTGCTGTGCCAAATATGAGATATGCTCCAGCTCCGGCACGAAACCAAACTCAGACAGCACATAGCGGATAATGCCGAACACATACGCAGATACAATTGAAAAGACGATGACCGCGCCGGCAAGGCGCATCAGATTGGAGGCAATGCCTAGAATAATCCCCTCATGCTTGCTTTCGAGGGCCGCCGACGTAAGGGAATTGGCAAAGCCTGTAATGGGCACAAAAGCGCCGGCCTTGGCTATCTGCCCAAACCGGTCATAAACGCCAAATCCTGTAAACAAGGTGGTTAGCAAAATCAGGGAGACGATTGACAAAGTCGTGGATGTGTCACGGACGATGCCGAACCAATGGACATACATTTCGGTAAGCAGCTGCCCCACCAGGCAAATAGCCCCACCGAAAAAAAAGGAAATCAACATATTGTGGATGTACTTGGGCTTTACCTGGCATTCCTTGATAATATCATCGTACTGTTTCGTCTTCATGGCCATCACGATCCTCATATCATAAAGTCATTGGGGGATATTCTTTACTAATATGAGGATTTTAATTGGAATTTATGAGCCAAATAAAAAAATAAAATGACAGTGCGAAGATTTTCACACTGTCATTTTATCTTTTAAGTCGTTCAGCACCTTTTTTTCAAGCCGCGAAACCGCCACTTGGTTGATTTCCAACCTTTTTGCCACCTCTGACTGGGTGTACCCCAGGTCAAACCTTAAATAAATAAGCATCTTTTCGATGGGGTTCAACGTGGAAACCAATTGTTTCAGTACAATTTTTTGATCCAGCTTCATGCCCTCGTTATGGTCAGGGATACGCTCAATCATCGGCATGTCCTCACGCTCGTAATTGTCAAGGGAAGCTACATTCATCGGCGCGTTGAGCGCAAGGATAATCTGCTCTTCCGTCAATTCCGTTTCCCTGGAAAGCTCCTTAATAGTCGGTTCCCGTTCAAAGCGCTTGGTAAGCCGGTCCCTGGCCTCTTGGATGCGGTGCAGGTTGCTTTTGATGCTACGGCTGATTTTAATGGGGTTTTGTTCCCGGACAAATGCTTTTATCTCTCCGATGATCAAAGGGATAGCATAGGTGGAAAGCGTCGTCTCATAGCTCGGGTCAAACTGGTTGATGGCTTTTAAGAGCCCCATGCAGCCAATTTGGAAGAGGTCATCTTTTTCCACTTCCATATGGGTAAATTTGTGGACGACGGACCAAACCAGGTCCATGTGGTTCATGACAAGGATCAACTTGGCTTCTTCGTCGCCGCTTTGGGATTTTTGGATCAGTTCTCTAATCTCATTTTTTTCCATAAGGGCACCCTCGCTTTAACTGGTTTTAAGAAGCGATTCCTTCGTCGCTGGATTGGTCGCATAAGAGGACCTTCTCAAATGTTATGGAGGTCCCCTGGCTCACGGATGAGCTCACTTCGAAGGCATCGGTGAATGACTCCATAATCATAAACCCAAGCCCGCTGCGCTCTTCATCCGCTTTTGTCGTAAATAGCGGCTGCTTCGCCTCTTCCACATTTTCAATCCCGCGGCCACGGTCAGAAACAGTCACCCGGAGTTTATTCCCCTCAAGGCTGGCTTTTAGGTCGATGACGCCATTTTCATCGCTTTCATAACCGTGGATGATGGCATTGGTCACCGCTTCGGACACAACGGTCTTGATTTCCGTCAGTTCTTGGGAACTTGGGTCAAGGGGGGCAATGAAGCCCATGATGACAAGGCGCGCAAACCCCTCATTGATGCTTTTCGCTGGAAAGGTCAAATTGATTTCGTTGGTCATATTAAGCAATCCCCCTTATAATTTCTGCCGCTTCCACTTCGTCATCAACAATTTTGATGATTTGGGAAAGGCCAGACATTTCAAATGTTTTCTTTACCAATGGGCGAAGGCCCAATACCATTACCGACCCATTGTCTTTTTTTACTTGATTGTAGCGGCCCAAAATAATGCCAATCCCCGAACTGTCCATAAAGTCCAGCTGTTTAAGGTTAAAGACAAGATGCCTGATATTTGAATTTTCCATCACCTCATTTAAGCGGTTTCGAAGGGTGCCCGACGTATGGTGGTCCAACTCCCCGCTGAGGTTGACGAATAAAACCTGGTTTTCTGAATGCAGCGATACGGTTATACTCATAAAATTCCCCTTTCTTTGTGTTGATGCTGAAGGCTTTGGCTTAATCGTACCGGACTTGGCGGCAGCCTCTTTGTTCCTTGATTCAATTTTACCTTTTTCTTATGCCATCTGACAGGCCTTCGACAATAATAGGGGGAAACTCCAACCGATTGCAAACAGGCAATTCCACAGATTAAAATGACATTTGTCAAAGTGGCAAAAAAAAAGCAGAATCCCCATGCATCTTGGCCGGGGATTTTGCTCCGATTATTGTTGCTGCCCAAAAAGCAGCTGGGAAACCATATAGGCAAACAAGCCTAGGAAACTATTTTTTTCAACCGTTTCAGAAACAGTCAGGCCGATGACACGGTATTCCTCGCCATTGTAGAAATAGCGCAGCTGGCCGACTTCGGTCCCTGGCTCGATGGGAAGCTCCACATCCGGGAAGAGCTCAATTTCGTGGCGGGTTTCTTCCTCAGCGGCGGCGCGGTTTTTCAGGACGCTGATGGAGTCCATGGTCACCACGTCGAACTGGCGGTTTTTGGCAAGCATGTTATAGCCTTTTTCGACCACCACATCCAGATCCACCTTCCGGACCAACTGGTAGCTGTCGAAGGCATGGCTAATGAGGACGGAAGTTTCTTCATTGCGGACCGTTGACTTGGTGGCTCCCATGACGACGGTGACGACCCGCATCCCATCCCTCATGGCAGTCGCTGTCAGGTTGTAGCCTGCACGCTGTGTATAACCGGTTTTCAGCCCGTCGACCCCAAGGTTTGCTTTCAATAATTTATTGGTGTTGACCAACCAGGATGGCGTTTCCCTGTCCGTGCGGAGAAAATCTTCGTACATGGACGTGAAGCGGGTGATGTCAGGGAAGTCCTGGATGAGCGCCCTGGCAAGGATGGCCATGTCATAAGCGGTGGTGACATGCCCGTCTGCCGGCAAGCCGGTTGGGTTTTTAAAGACCGTGTTGATCATCCCCAGGGTTTTGGCCTTCTCGTTCATCATTTCAACAAAGCGTTCTTCAGAGCCGGCGACCCGTTCCCCTAAGGCAGTAATGGAATCATTGGCGGAAGCGATGGCTACACTCTTGAATAAATCCTCGACGCTCATCTCTTCCCCCGGCGCCAAGAAGATCTGGGATCCGCCAAGGGAGGCTGCATGTTCGCTGACACGGAGTTTATCCTGCCACCCCACCACCCCGTTCTCAATGGCTTCCATCACTAAATACATTCCCATCATTTTCGTCATGGAAGCAGGTTCCAGCTGGACGTTCATGTTGGTTTCGTATAAGATTTTCCCCGTTTCCACTTCCATTAAGATGGCGGACTTGGCATCATTGGTCAGGCCTTCCGCCCGCACCGGCACCCAGCCCACCGGATTCAAGATGAGCGCTACCAGCAATCCTGCGACTATTTTTTTACTTTTCATTGATTACACCTCGGTTTCTTGTTCGTGTTTATTAACAAATATGAAACCGACGGGGGCTTTATAACGAAACCAGACAATTTTACGGCTTTATGCTAACCCCTCCTTCGTTTTTCGGAAGCAAGATTCCAGGCTTTTTGTCATTTATTTGCAGTACCCTTCGGATTTTGGGTGTTTTTAGTCCATCCCATAAAATGGGGACGAAAAAAGCCACTTCCGGGGAAATGGCTTTTTTGCTTGGGGCCGTTAGTTTTTTGTCACATCAATTATAGCCTAAATCAGGAAATGATGTCATAGATTAAAGTAGGAGCCGAAACAGGTGCTTCTTGGATACAATAAGCTGACCTGGACATGCGAAGCGCCTCTTGGCAATCCTGGCCATTGACGTGAAGCAGCGCCAGGGCATCGCCCTTGGCTATCCGGTCGCCTACCTTTTTAAGCAGCACAATGCCAACGGCCATATCGATGCTATCCTCTTTCGTGGCCCGGCCAGCCCCAATGGTCATAGCGGCAACCCCGATGGACTGGGCACCAATGCTTTTCACAAATCCTTCCTGGTCTGAAATGACAGGGACTGTCTGACGGGCTGTTGGCAGCTTGGCTGGGTCGTCAATCTGGGACACATCGCCACCCTGCCGTTTCACAAACTCCTTAAAGGTCGAAAGGGCAGCTCCGGAATCCAGTATCCCACTTAAGGTATCGTAGGCAGCCTCGGGCGTTTCGCTTTTTCCTGCCAGCACCAACATCCAGGCACCTAGCCTTAAAACAAGCTCCTGAAGGTCTTTAGGCCCATTGCCTTTTAAGGTTTCGATGGCTTCTTTGACTTCAAGGGCATTGCCAATGGCAAAGCCAAGAGGCTGGTTCATGTCCGTCAAAAGGGCAGCGGTTTTTTTTCCGGCATCCTTGCCAATCTCCACCATGGTACGGGCCAATTCCCTGGCATCATCAAGCGTCTTCATAAATGCGCCATTGCCAAACTTCACATCCAAGACGATGGCATCGGCACCGGCTGCCAGCTTCTTGCTCATAATGGAAGAAGCAATCAGAGGGATGGACTCCACCGTCGCCGTCACATCCCGAAGGGCATAGAGGTATTTGTCCGCTGGGGCCAGGTCCTGGCTTTGCCCAATAATGGAAAGCTTGATGTCGTTGACCTGCTGGATAAAATCCTTCATGGCGATTTCAACTTTCATGCCATCGATGGCCTCAAGCTTATCGAGGGTCCCTCCGGTAAAGCCCAGTCCCCTGCCGCTCATTTTAGCCACAGGCACCCCGGCGGCCGCCACCAATGGTCCAAGGATCAGCGAAGTCTTATCCCCGACCCCTCCCGTGGAATGCTTATCCACCTTGATTCCTTCGATTTGGCTCAAATCGATGGTCTCTCCACTTCTTACCATGGCTTGGGTCAAAAAGAGGCGCTCCTGGGCGGTCATTCCCGTAAAACAGACTGCCATTAAAAAGGCAGACATTTGGTATTCAGGGATTTCTTGCCGGGCATACCCGCGGATGAGCCAGTCAATCTCTTCTTGGCTAAGTTCTTGCTTTTGTTTCTTCTTTTGGATCAAATCTACCATTCGCACATGCATCACCTAATTTCATGAGAATCTACCTACTTAATTATACACTTAAACCCATCGTCCATTTGTCATTTCTTAAACACTAGAAAAAATAATCCATTTCACATGAATATTTTCGCCCCAAATTGATGAGAATGAATTGGAGGCTTCTGTCTTTGAACCTTTACGCAATGAGGTGACTTTATGTTTCGACAGCATCAGATAGTTTGTGAAAACAAACGGCTTGTGATTTACCTATTTTTAACTGAACAGGAAGTCGACTTGGACACGATGAAAACTATTTTCTCCTCCCTGACGGCAGCCAAGATGCAGCAGCAGGCTTGCCAATACTTGGAGCAAAACAACATCCGTTTTTATGGCACTAACATCCGCGTCGTTTACAAATCGACCATTATCCGGGATTTCCAGCTACAAGAACCTTATTTATCCTGTTGCCCCCAAGCGGCAACCAATGTGGTGAATTTCAAATAAAAAGGGTGAAGCCCCTAGTTGCTTCACCTTTTTTATTGGGCATTTCCCATCCTTCCAACCAACCCCAAGTTGTCATTCCCAATCCTTGACGGAATTCAGGTAACCGACGAATTGACCCATCCCTAAATCATGGGAGGTTGCTACCTGCCCCATCATCCAGTACGGGTTTTGGTGGGTAAGATGGACATCTGGGTACCTTTTTTTTGTGTCTTTCATTAGGGGAACCTCCAGTCATTCACATAAATAACCCAAGGACAAGGAGGACAGTCAGGACCACCAAAAAACCAAAGGCCGCCCTGGCGAAATTGCGGCGGTTGGGATCGCTTTTTTTGCGAAAGGACAAGATCCCCATCACAATGAGGTTGATTCCCGGAATCAAGCCCACCAGGATAAGCACCAGCCATTCTTCGATCTTAACCGGTTGCAGGCCCACGGCTTCGAGATTTCCTTGTTTTAGCATCTGACATCCTCCCTTCGGGATTTTCAGTACTTAGTCTTTGCGGAATGACAGATTTTATACCCCTAATTTCCCCTCAGTGGATTTTTAACGATGGCTTCTACTTTTTTGGCGATTTCAGCGGTGGACAGGCCAGCATATTCCTCAGGCGTTACCGGCGGGTGGATTTGGACGTCAACAGTAGTCATCCGTGGCCATCTCTTTGAAACTTCAGGTGTATTGAAGATGGTCACCGGGAAAATATCGGCGCCAGCTTTTTGGGCGATCTTGAAGCTCCCTGCTTTAAATAGCCCCTCCTCCCCCCTTACAACCCGGGTGCCTTCTGGGAAAATAACCATCATATGCCCCTCTTTAACCGTCTTGGTGGCATTTGAAATGGTCCGCACGGATTGACGGGGGTCTTTTCGATCCATGAACTCGCAGCGGATCAGTTTCATCCCCCGACTGATCAAGAAAATATGGTCCAATTCTTTTTTTGCCACATAACCGTGGGGGCGCTTGACGCCGCTTAATAAGACGGGAATATCCATCAGGCTTTGATGATTGGGAAATAATGCGGCCCGCTCAACCCCATTCAAATACTCCAGTCCCTTAGCATTTACACGGATGCGAAAAATAAGGGGGATCAAAAAACCAGTGACCCACGAGATAAACCGGTTGCGCTCGTCTTGGGATTTGCGGTCCAGTTGGATGAACCTGAGGTTGAGCCACAATACGAAGATGAGGATAACTGCCAAAAATGCCAAGAAGGCCCAAAGGACCCATAACCAGATATTAGCCATTGGGATTGCTCCTTTCGTAAACCGCAAACATCAAGCCCTCGCTTTGGCGGCTGCGGATTTCCTGCCACTGGGAAGGAATGGTCTCGGGAAAATAGGCGTCCCCTTCATATTCCCCCTCCACATGGGTGATGTAAAGGCGCTGCACATAAGGAAGCACCTGGGTGTAAACACTGCTTCCCCCAATAATGAACAATTCTTTTTCAGCAGGGTAATTTTTTAGGAAACCTTCTAAATCGGCCACGACATCCACTTGCTCATGGGCGTATTCCAAGGAGCGGCTCAAAACGAAGTGGTGGCGCCCCGGAAGGGGCTTGTTGCCGTAAGACAGGATGGATTCAAAGGTATTTTTCCCCATGAGCAGATCGTGGCCCATGGTCGTTTCCTTAAAGTATTTCAGGTCCTCGCGAAAATGCCAAGGAAGGCGGTTGCCAGCCCCAATCAGGCGGTTTTTATCAAAGGCGACGATGAGTGAGATCATATTATACACTTACCTTTCCTTTAATGAGTGGGTGCGGGTCATAGCCCTCCAATTGGAAATCATCGTAAGCAAAATCAAAGATGGACGTAATCTCCGGGTTTAGCATCATCTTAGGAAAACCTTTTGGCTCCCTGGACAATTGCTCTTTGACTTGCGCCATGTGATCGTTATAAATGTGGGCATCCCCTATTGTATGGACAAAATCCCCAGGCTCAAGGCCCGTCACGTGGGCAACCATCAAAGTAAGCAGCGCATAAGAGGCGATGTTGAATGGGACCCCTAAGAACATATCCGCGGAACGCTGGTATAGCTGGCAGGAAAGTTTCCCGTCATTGACATAAAATTGGAAGAACATGTGGCAAGGGGGCAAGGCCATCTTATCCAAATCCCCCACGTTCCAGGCGTTGACGATGAGGCGGCGGGAGTCTGGGTTGTCCTTGATTTGCTGGATGACCTCAGATAGCTGGTCAATGACCCGCCCGTCTTTGGCTTCCCAGCTGCGCCATTGATGGCCATAAACCGGTCCAAGCTCCCCGTCCTCGCCAGCCCATTCGTTCCAAATCCGCACGCCATTGTCCTGAAGGTATTTCACATTCGTGTCCCCAGCGATGAACCATAACAATTCATGGATGATGGATTTGAGATGGACCTTTTTTGTCGTCAAAAGGGGGAACCCTTCCGATAAATCAAAGCGCATCTGATAACCAAATAAGCTAAGCGTCCCCGTCCCTGTCCGGTCGGTCTTTTGCGTCCCCTGCTGCAAGATATGCGTCAATAAATCCAAATACTGATACTCCTGATGTTTTTTCATGGTTTCTCTCCTTTTTATTCAATAATGCCAAAGTAAAAGTTCCGGCGTTTATGCTTTTTAAGTACGCTAAATCCCAATTCCTCCAAAGAATTCCCACTGTAACCGGATTTGGCCACGACCCGGATGCGTGCAACCCTTTTTGCTTGTGCAACATGTTCCGGGGTGATAAGGTCCTTTGCGGCAATGGAATGGATGACCTGAATGCCATGGGAAGTGGATACATTCTTTTCAAACATGAAATCAAAATAAACCACATCCATGCTATTATCAGGCAAGGTTTTTAATAATTCCAGGTTGTTTTTATTTTCAACCTGGATGCGCCCAATCAGTCCGGACCAATCAGGATGGGACTGGGAATAAGTTTTCAGCCCTTGTGTGGTGAGCCAATAAACCGGTCGGCTGCGTTCTGCACCAAAGACACGCCCTGTTGGCCCAATGGCGTAAGCGGCTACTAAGGCGTCCGATGCCAGGCCGATGGTAGCATCAAACACCCGCATGCCGGCTTCAAGGCCACAGGCCGTCACAAAACTGTCTTTTTGACCCCTTTCAAGTTGCTTAATCCTTAAAAAAGCCATGTTGGGATGAAAGAAGACCCCATGTTCGTCCCCATTGTAATAATTTAAGCCCCGGTGGGCGTTTACCACAAATAAATGGGGGGATGCTGTTTTAAGAAGGGCTCCGATCGTCCTGCGGTTTCTTGGTGTGTAATCTATATTCATGGCGGTTGCCAGGCTTTTGGCTTGGTCCACTAAAAGCGGGGCTTCATCCAGGGAAGTCGTTATCAGCAAGCTTTCATCCCCTTTCGTTTTGTTACTGTTTTTATTATACCAAAAATAGAGAAAAAGTTCAAAACCAGCCGTCATTAGATAGTCCGCAAAATCAGCCATTCCTTATTTTTGGGCATGAAAAAGGGGCCGAACAAGGGGGGGGGAGGAGTTCGGCCCCTAGAGAGGGGAATAGTATAATTGCATTGATTTTGGCAAAAAAGGTGCCAAATATTATCCATGCAGTCTCTTAAATGAGGGGATGTAAAAAAATTAAATGAAAAACAATAATGAAAGGAATGTAATGCAAGATTCGGGGGGGAATCTTGATTACATATAAAATTATATCAAAGTTTGTCGATAAGATGTGTTCTTTTTGTGTTCTTTGTCAGAAAATGCCGAGAAAGCGTTATTTCTTTTCATTTGTAAAAAGAAAATTAATTTTTTTTTGCAGGATATTTCTACTAATGGCGCTTATTAATAACAGTGTGACACGCACTGCAACGAAAATAACCAATTGAAAGGTGGTGAAGCAGTGCCCGCTTCTGGCTGGTACTGTGAAAAAATGTTTCAAAATACAATTATTGTAGGCCGTATGACCCGAAATGCCGAGCTCCAAAAAACTCAGGAAGACCGCTCTTTTACCAATGTCACCCTGGCTGTACAGCGCTCCCATAAAAATCTGGCCACAGGCGAATTCGAAACCGATTTTATCAATGTGGTCTTGTGGGGCGCCAACGCTGACAAGGTAGTGGAATACTGTGGGAAGGGCTCGGTCATCGGCATTCGCGGCAGACTGATTACCCGAACTTATGAAGTGCCCAACTTTAAGGCCATCCGGACAACAGAAGTGGTGGGCGACCGGGTTTCGTTTATAAATACCCGCCGCCCGGCGGACGGGACGGTAGATGCCGACACCGATTTGACTGTAAACCTGCCTGCTGACGAGGACGTTTTGGCGGTCTGACAACCTAAAAAAAGGTACGGCCTCCCTTTTGGGGGCCGTACCTTTTTTTAGGCTTTTTTAGGGACCAGCTTGTAAGTGCTCATGCGCTCAGGAATGAAGTAAGACTTGGCCATGTCCTGAAGTTCATCAATGGTAATCTCGTTGATGACATCAAGGATGGAGAACAGGTCTACGTCATTGAACATGTACTGGGTGAACTGGTTGGCAATAAACTCTACCGAGTTAAGGGCACTCAGGAAACGGCCCATTTTTTTCTTTTTGATCCGTTCAAACTCTGATTCATTGAAGTCGATGCTGCCGGCTCCCTGAAGGGTTTCAACGAGGCTTGCCGCTAGCTTGTCGGGATACTTGGTGTCGCCCCCCACAATGGAAAACCCGAATGAGGGCTCGAAAGTGGTCTCATAAGAGAAGCTGTCATTAATGAGGCCTTTATTTAGCATAGATTCGTAGTAGTCAGAAGAACCACCAAACATTAAATCGAAGATGATCTCAGCCGTAATATCAGCCCGTAAAAGCTCTTTGCCACTGCGGCCGACGACGGGGTCTTTAATCCCCACAAAAACCTTTGCAGTCCCGATTTCCATCTCTTCTGTCCGTTCTTTTACCGCAACCGCAGCCCCTTCTTTCGGGTATGACCTTGGAATTGGCTCTTGTTTGACATAATCTTTGGCTGCCTGATTTTCCTTAATTAAATTCAGGGTATGGGCAACATCCATCTCCCCGATGACAAACATAATCATGTTGGAGGGATGATAGAAGGTATGGTAGCATTCATAAAGGAGGTCGGCTGTAATGTCTTGGATGGACTCCACCGTCCCTGCGATGTCGATTTTAACGGGATGCTCGGCATAAAGGTTGTTAATGATACCAAAGTAGGCCTTAAAGTCCGGATTGTCATCATACATACGGATTTCCTGGGCGATGATCCCCTTTTCCTTTTCAACCGTTTCCGGAGTGAAATAAGGGTCTTGCACGTAATCCAGAAGGGTTGTCAGGTTTTCATCCAGGTCGCTGGTGCATGAAAATAAATAAGAGGTCCTGGTAAATGAGGTAAAGGCGTTGGCAGACCCGCTGTGCATAGAGAATTTTTCAAAGACGTCATAGTCTTTCTTTTCAAACATTTTGTGCTCTAAGAAATGGGCGATCCCATCGGGGACATGTTTCATGGCAGCTTGGCCGATGGGTGAAAATTCATTGTCGATGGAACCGTACTTCGTCGTGAATGTGGCATAGGTTTTATTGAAGCCCGGTTTGTTGATGAAGTACACATGAAGCCCATTATCCAGTTCTTCAAAGTAGATGGTTTCTTTAATATTGGGATGTTTTTTTTCCTGCATTTATTCCACCTCTTTCCCCGTTAAAAAATAAATGGTATCCGTTTCTATTTTTTTTGCTACTGCTGTAATCTGCTCTATGGTAATGGAATTGATGGCTTTTATCCATGATTCGACGGTAAAAGGGATTGGCAGCATTTCATTGAGTGTTTCATGGGCAAGCATCCCAGCTGCCTGGTCCAAGGATTCAAGCTTGGAATTGATTAATGATTTCTTCGACAGTTCCAGTTCTTTTTCAGTAAATGCTCCGGTTTTCATGTCGGTTAATTGTTCCTCGATGATGGCCAGGGCTTTCTCGTAATTTTTAGGTTCGATGCCTGAGTACACATACATCAGCCCTTTAAAATTATCAAGCCTTGATGCGCAGTAATAGCACAGGGAAGATTTTTCACGGACATTCATAAAGAGCTTGGAATGGGCATAGCCCCCAAACATGCCATTAAACACAAGGAGCGGCAAGTAATCCGGGTCGTTGATGCGGGTGTGGGTCCGGTAACCGATGTTTAGCTTCCCTTGGGCGATGTCTTGGGTTTCTTTGACAATTTCCACTTGCCCGATTGACTTTTCTTCCAAGTCCAGGGTGTCTTTGGACTTGACCGGGGTTTTCAAGTTTAAATGCTTTTTGAACAGGCCATGGACCTTGTCGGCATCAATGTCCCCTACGACAGCAATTTCCAAAGCATCTGATTCAAGCATTTTTTGGTACTCTTCGTAAAGGTTATGGGCATCCACACCCGGGAGGTCCTCAATATAGCCTGAGGAATTGATGGCATACATTTCTTCTTGGCACATATTTTCTATTAATTTTTGCAAGGCGTAGGATGTTTTATCATCATACAGTGATTCAATGTATTCTTCTAAGAGGCGCTTTTCAGTTTCGACCACGGTACGGTCAAAAGCCCCATCCCTTGCCAAGGGGTTTAAAAGCATTTCTTTAAATAATAGGATGGCTTCTTCCATCAGGGGTTCGTTTCCTGGCAAGAATGCTTCGTTGGCCAATGAGAGATAAAATTTTATGTTATGAGCCTTGCCTTTTTTCTCAGTGGTTGCGGATAACGAAGCTCCATATAAATCTTCGAGGGCCGTGTTGAATTTCTTTTTCGTAGGGAATCTCTTTGTTGAAGAACGTAGGACATAGGGAATGAGCGAGCGCTTCGTCACATTTTCCCGATTGATATCTGAATGGAAGGTAAAAGACAGCAGGTTCGTTTTAAACTTCTCAGTTTTTACCGTTGTCAGCTTATACCCCAGGTCATCAAAATGACGGATTTGCATTAAATCACCTCTATTTCTGTCAGAGGCGGCCTTTGAATTTTCATGTCAAAGGCCGCCCATGGCGTCATAAACCTGTCAGGTGCCAGGCATTATTTTCTAAATTTTTAGTGCTTTTAAGCCAGTTCCAAAGCAATTTCCATCATTTTAGTAAATGTGTTTTGGCGTTCTTCAGCCGTGGTTGCTTCGTGGGTAACGAGGGAATCTGAAACCGTCAGGATGCAAAGGGCATTGACCCCAGCTTTGGCGGCATTCATGTAAAGGGCAGCCGCTTCCATTTCAACGCCCATGACGCCCATGGCTGCCCATTTTTTCCAGGCATCAGGAACCGCATCATAGAAAATATCGGACGACAGGATGTTCCCCACTTTAACCTCGGTGCCTTTTTCTTTCGCGACATGGACTGCTTTTTCTAAAAGTTCCCAAGATGCGATGGGGGCATAAGTCCCCGGAAGCTCGTACTGGGAGGCAAAATTGGAATTGGTACAGGCCCCCATCCCAATAATCACGTCCCGGATTTTAACATGTTCTTGAAGGGAACCGCATGAACCGATGCGGATCAGGTTCTTGACACCATAAAAGTGGATCAGCTCGTAAGAATAAATCCCGATGGATGGCATCCCCATCCCCGAACCCATGACCGAGATCCGTTTCCCCTTATAAGTGCCGGTATAGCCTAGCATGCCGCGGGTCCCATTGAACTGGGCCACATCCTCCAAGAAATTATCGGCGATAAATTTGGCACGAAGGGGATCCCCCGGCAATAAGACGGTTTCTGCAATTTCGTTTTTGTTGGTTGCTGCAATATGTGGTGTTGGTATCATCGTGTGTCATTCTCCTTTTTATTCGAGCCAATCACACCACTCCAGGCCAAAAACTGACCTTCCAGCCTTGCGCAAGCGGGTGGGATTGGCATCCTGATTAGTAAGCTGTTTCGTTGGTTTTCCCGTCCATGAGGGAGACTCCCCCTGAGGTCCCGATGCGGTTGGCACCGGCTTCGATCATGGCATCCATTTCAGCCCGTGTCCGAACGCCGCCGGAAGCTTTGACGCCCATTTCGGAACCCACTGTTTTTCGCATCAGCCGCACGTCGTGGATGGTGGCGCCCCCAGTTGAAAAGCCAGTGGAAGTCTTGACAAAAGAAGCTTTTGCCTTGACTGCCATCTCGCAGGCTTTTGTTTTTTCTTCGTCAGTCAGCAGGCAGGTTTCGATGATGACTTTGACAGGTACCCCGCCTGCCGCTTCAACGACACCGGCGATGTCGTCGAAAACCTCCAACCAGTCCCCGTCCCTGGCCGCGCCGACATTCATGACCATGTCGATTTCAGTAGCCCCTGCTTCGACCGCGCATTTCGTTTCGAAGGCCTTGGCTTCTTTGATAGTCGCCCCTAAGGGAAATCCAACGACCGTGCAGGTTTTGACATCGCTTCCCTTAAGTTCCTTGGCGCATAGCCCGACCCAGTAAGGGTTGACGCAGACCGAGGCGAAATCATATGCCTTGGCTTCTGCGCATAATGTCAGGATCTGTGCTTTCGTTGCATCCGGTTTCAGCAATGTGTGGTCAATGTATTTGTTCAATTTGTCCATGAGGTCCGCTCCTTTTTTCCATAGTATGCCCAACTGATTTTTTTTTTTGCGTAAAATGCTGCCTCAATCCATTCTTTTGAACGTGGGGGATGGGCCATCCTCCAATCGGTCAACCAGGTTCCCAAGCTTCATCAGGAGGCACACCAATAAGAAGGCAAGGTAAGGCCCCCAGATGAAATGGACGTGATAGGAAAACAAGAAGGTGGCAACCCCTAAGAGGATGGCATATGCCAATTTGCTCCCGAAAGGAAGATGGGCCTTCAGTTCCCAAGGCATAAAGAACACCCCTACCATGAACACACTCCCATTGAGCAAAAACAAAGGGAGCCGCCAATCGGACGTTCCGAAAAACGCAAGGGCTGCAGCACTGAACACGAAAAAAAACAAAAGGGACCAAAGCATAGGCCCATATTTTCGGTTGGCAAGCATCACGGCCCCGGCAAGGATGGGCAAGAGCAGGTTAAAGCTAAGGGGACCGCTGGCAATCCCGGCCGCAACCACCGTCACCGAGTAAAACTCCCGCCGGAAGTCCGCAAAGTCCCCTCCCAGCGCCTGAAGGTAGGGCGCGCTCAAGAAGGGTGCCTCATGTGAGAGGGAATGGCTGGCAAAAACCAATAAAAAATAAACGGCGACCGTCGAAAATGACAACGGGAGCTTTAACTGGTTTAAAAGGGACAGCAAGACAGCGGCGCCTAGGAATAACCCGGTGGGGACGAAAAACGAGGTCATCATCAACAAGAGCAAAAGTGCGGCAGCCGTGTGATTGCAACCGGCTTTCCTGTGTTTTCGGATGGCTGAAAAAACCAGGTCCATGGCGCCCCCTACTGCCATGGCGCCTAAAAACCCCAGCCCTGAAAACAACAGGTCCCTTAAACTTTCGACCGGTGCTTCCCAGCTTCCGATGGTAGAAAAATATATATAATTGACAGCCATCCCTGCCGATGCCAAAATAAATAGCACCATGCTGAGGTCCAGCTGCCCGTCCCTGTCCCTAATTGTTAGCCGCATCCTGCCAAGCCCCCTTTTTTATCTAAATAAATACGATATAAACGCAAAAATTATTTTTTTTGATGGGAGCCACAGCATCCCTTTATCATTTTAACACATCTTGGGAATTTTTCCCGCCTTTTTCACACAAAATTAAATATTTCCGAATAATCGCCAACTATCGGGTCATAATAGGAGGGACAAGCGGAGCATCATCTACGATTTGCCGGTATCAGTTATCACAACTTTGTTATGACATCCGTATATCCGGCATTCCAGCTTAGACCGTTCCGTTTGCCACCTATATCATTGTTCAGAAGGAATTTTGCATATAGGTGCCTCGTCAAGTGGGAAGTCGGCATTTTAAATCCGAACACTTCTGATTAGGGATTCCGCGTTTTCGGGCGGTGTTGAATGCCTTTCCCTGAAAGGACTCCTAAAACCCGGAACCGGTTGCCCACCTTGCTATCCAGCGGGGTTCCCGCCGATTCCCCCCTTAACGAAAAAAGCCAGGCTGCTGTGAAGCAACCTGGCTTTTCTTTGTGTTTATTAATAGAGTTCAAATTCCCCGACAATGTCGAGTCCAACCTTGCGGATACGGTAACGTCCGGGTTGGAAGTCGAATACTTCGGTCCTATTGATAGCTAAGTCAAATGTGTGCACTGCGAAACTTCCCGGTTCGAGAATCAATCCTTCTTGGGTAAAACCGATTCTGGCTATAAAGGGAACGGACAACCATTGACCCCCATCAAAAAATTCAATAGCATATTCCCTGCCATACATTACTTCGTTTTTACCCTGATTATGAATGATATACGAAATCCTATCCGAATCGACAGAAAAGCGAGCTTCCCCCAAAGTGATAAATACTTCTTCGGAATTTAAGTTAGTTACAAGCGGCGGTGCGGGTTGCAAATGGGCATGGTAGATGAAATCCCCCCGCAAGTAGCCTCCATTTTCTTCCTTGATAAAAATCGGTGTCCAATTCCCTAACCGCCATTCGTATAGCCCTGGCTGGCCTTCGACGGGTTCGAACAAATGAAACTGCTCATTAAATGAATGTTGGCTTAACTGGCACCATTCGTAATACAACTCTTCCCCGTCTACCGTCACCCTGCGGGAATAAAACTCAACGTTTCCGCAGGATGGCGGCGTGGCGACTTGGTGTTGCCCCATAAAAGAAGGGGGCCGGGTATCTTCCGTTGTCGGAGTTTGCTGGTTACACCCTGCCAAAATCCCTAATGCCAAAGGCACAAGCCCCCCCATTTTCATAAAAACGCCTCCTTTATCCTGGCTTGATTATACCATACCAGGGCTTCACCACTCCCTGATTACACACTTTTACCACAAAAATTAACCAATTCCTACATTGACCGTCGATTCATGTCGTGATACTATTATTTTAAGAACAAAATTCAATAAATGTTCTTAAAGGAGGTTTGACCACATGCCACAAAAACCTGTGCTTAAAGAGGCGGATAAATTACAGATTAGGGCCCGGCTCCTGGCTGCCTGTGAAAAAAGGTGGGCGAGCCATGGATACCGCAAGACGACCATCCGGGGGCTTTGCCAGGATGCGGATACATCCATCGGCACTTTTTATACCCTCTACCCCACGAAGGAGGATTTGTTTTTGGACACCAACACCCATATTCACGAACGGATGTGGGACAATGCTTTCAAGGCTGGGGAAGGCATCGAAGGAATCGCGGGATTCACAGCTGTCATCAAGGAATTTTTGCGGGAACAGGACAGATTCCCCCTCTTTCACACCCTGGACCCGGAGGACACTCATGCATTGGTTTCCAATCTGGATGATGAGCAGTTAGCACGTATCCAAACCGACCACAAAGTGATTTTTCAGGAGTTGATGCTAAACTACCGGCTTCATTTGAAAGTTCCTGAGGGGGACGCTTTCTTGGTTATCGAAGTGCTCCTCATGTCCTTGGTGGGGCGGATGCGGCTGGGGCTTGAAAGCGTTGAATTTTACAAAGCCTTCGACTTTATGGCGGACCGGCTCATACCGGCGTTATTTAAATAATCTATTTTTGGGAGAGATCATCATGAGAAAATTACATAAAATCGGGGCGGGCCTTGCGCTGGCGGCCTCCGTCTTGTCATCACAGTTAAACGTACTGGCGACCATTGAAAATACCACCCCTTCGGGCATCCCCTTTTCCCAGTTGCCGGAGGCGGTGAAATCCCTTGTAGCAGCGCATTTGGGAAGCACCATGCCGGGCGCGGCCATCGTCATCGTTTCGGAAGGGGAAATCATCTTCTCGGAAGGGTTTGGCTATGCCGATATTGAAAACCAGATGAGCGTTGACCCTGCTACCACCATTTTTGAATGGGGTTCCACCAGCAAAATGTTTCCATGGGTGGCTGCCATGCAGTTGGTGGAACGGGGCTTGCTGGACCTTGACCGCCCTGTAGACGATTACCTGGATGGTGCATTCGAGTTTGAAAAGCCGTTTACCATGCGGGACTTGATGAACCATCAAGCAGGGTTTGGGGAAAATATGCTCGGATTTGTCTTTGACTATGCTGAAGTGGAAAGCCCCCTTTCCCTTCGGGATGCCTTGCTTCAAGGAATGCCCCAACAGATTTTTGAGCCGGGGACGGTGAGTGCCTATTCCAATTTCGGTACGGCTTTGGCAGGCTACATCGTCGGGGTTATTGCCGAACAGGAATTTTCAGCTTTTGAAAGGGAAAACATTTTGTTGCCGGCGGGAATGGATAACACATTAAATGCCCCCGATTGGTTTGGCAACGAACCATTCCTGCAACATAAAGCCATCGGGTATGTGCCGGATACAGATGGGTTTTCAAGGACCATCTGGGCTCACATCCCCATGTATCCCGCCGGCCAGTTAAACGGGACCGCCGAGGATTTAGCCCACTTCGCCCTCGCCTTGACACCACCAAGTGGGGAAGCCGGCCCGTTCTTTGAAAACCCGGACACTTTAACCACTTTATTTTCACCGAGCCATACCCTGGCAGAAGGCACTTTCCATGGGTTCATGGCACAGGGCGGGGAACTTCCATCATTCGGGCATGGGGGCGATTTGATTGGCTTCATAACCAGCATGGTGGTCGTTCCCGAAACCCGCTTCGGGTTCGCCGTCGTTGCCAACACAGGCGGGGTGACCGACCCGACCACTGGGCGGATGGACATCCGTTTCGACCTGGAAAACCTGCTTTTGGGAACGACTGAACCGCCTGCCCCAACAAGCGCCCCGAATTTGCCAAGCGCCACCGAGGTTGAGGGCAATTTCATGCGGGGGCGGAGCATGGCGGGCACATTCCTCGAATTTCTTGACTTTATCTCCGTCCCAAGCGTGGTGGTGGAAGCCATTGCCGAGGACACCATCACCTTGACCATGGGCCCTTTCGGGTCTGCCACGTTCCTGCAAACCGAGCCTTACCTGTACCAGCGGGTATCGGCTGAAAACCCTATCCTTGGTTTGATGTTTGGGGACGTCATCCGTTTCTCCATGGATGAGGGTGCTCCTACCCAAATCCACATCGGAAACGGCCTGGACTTATTGCCCCGCACTGCTTTCAGGAGTAACTTTTCCTTGATTTCAAGCGTGGTGGTGCTTATGCTGGCCATCCCCTTCTTTTTAATCGCCCCGATGGTTGGCCTTATTAAAATTTTGAAGAAGAAGCGGGTAAACCGCCTGAATGCTGCCCTGCTTTTGACGGGGACGCTCCTTATCGCCAACAACGTGTCCAGCATCATCCGCATTGCTGCCATCAACATGTTCAGGGCGCCATCAGAGATGGCCATCCATGTTTGGCTCAACTGGTTTTTGGCTGGAATGGCGGTCATTTTCATTATCGCAGCAGGGATTTTTAGGAAGGGAAGAATCTTTTATGGCATTACCGCAACGCTGGTGATACTCCTCATCAACCTTTTACAGCAATGGAATTTCCTAGCATTCTTTTAAAAAAAGCTGTGAAAATCCCTGTCCTTATTTTCAATTTTCAAGAAGCCGGAAACAAAGTTGTCATTTGCATTTGGGTGTGATACAATAGATTTATTCTAGTATATGCGTAAGGTGATTAGTTCTTTAAATCCGAACATTTTTGATGAGGGAGCCTGTATTCTGGCGCGGTGTTGAATGCCCGACTTTAGCCACTTGTGGTTACCACTCGGGACTCCTAATGCACCAGAGAGGGCACCCACCTGCTTAACAGCGGGTTTACATCCTAACACCTACGGTATACCGGATGGCAGGCCTTCGGGCCTGTTTTTATATGTAAAAAAGTTCCAATCCCCCGGGGGATTGGAACTTTTTTACGGTTGCCAGTACAAATTTTCTTCATCTTCAGTGTACTCCGGCTCCCGCACCCCCGGGACGGCAATGCCGCTCCAACGGGGGTCTTCCTCGTAGTTTTTTTGCAGCCAGCGGGTTGGCTCCAAAGGCACCAGCCCGTTAAAATGAAAACTGCGAAGGCGCGGGGGTTCTTCGTTCCCTAAATTGATGGACATGAAGCGGTAGCTATCAGCCAAGGCCCCATTATAGGGGTAAAAAACGTCCAGCGGGAACCAGTACCACGGGGTCATCCCCGGAGCCGAGACCCCGGTGAGTACCGTGTTCATCATGTGGATGTAATCCATGGGGTTGGGCGACTGGAAATCGGCTGCCCGGTCCATGAGGAACTGCATGACCGAGGACATCTGCCCCACGGATAGGTTCGTTTCGATGTTATTGCCAAGCACCGCAAAAAGTGCCAAAAATTCGTTGATGTTTCGGGTGTTGCCCAGGACTTGGCGCAGGATGGCTTCAATGACAAGCTGCTGGTGGGCCGCCCGCCCTAAATCCTGATTGGCCAATGAGTGGCGGTGGCGGGCTAATGCTAATGCCTGTTCACCATTTAAAATTTGCCTGCCAGCTTCCACTTCGATGAGGTGGCTCCCGAACTGGCGCCGGCTATTTTGCTCCGTAAACGAAATGGGGACATCGACTTCAATGCCGCCCAGGGTATCCACCAGTTCCACGACGGCTGCAAAGTTGACCGTGACATGATAGGAAATATCCATGCCAAACAGCCCTTCCACTGCGTCCACAACTGCCTGCACCCCGAAATTGCTGGCATGGTTGATTTTATCCCGGCTGTAACCGATGGCTGGGATATGGGCGAAGGTGTCCCGTGGGATGGTGGTCAAGGTGACGGACAGGTTTTCGGGGTTGATGGTGGTTAATATCAGGGTATCCGCCAACCCGTCGAAATCGTCCAAGGAATCTTTGCCTATCAGCAACAGGGAGAAGGGCGAGCCCATCAGGGAATTGCCGCTGGCCAACGTTTCTTCCACCGTCACGGTGATGTCCTCCAAGACAAGGGTGTCGCTGGCGATGTTTTCAAAGCCTTCCCTGCTTTCAAGGAGGGCCTGGAAACCACTGCCGATAATAACAGCGTCCAGTTTCCCGTCGTACAAATCCTGTACCATGGAAATCGGGGACTCGTAAGGGATGATTTCATGGGTGCCAAGCAGCCCCGCATCTGCCAAAAAGCCGTACACAAGAGTGCTGATTTCCTCAGTCAAAGGGATGACCCCAATGCGTCCCCCGTTTAAATCTCCGGTTTGGAGCAGCCCTTCCCCAGCCATTACCACCAGGCTGTAGTTTTGGGTCTGCTGGTTGACAATCATTTGGTTGAGGGTCCAGTACACCCGCATGTTGACATAGGTGAAGTAGGCAGAACCGACTAAAAAAACACCGGAAAGTACGCCAAGCACTCGGGAAAGCCGACGTTTGCCTGCCCGGATAGACCACCATCCCAAAAACATCAGGAACAGGGTCGAAAATCCCAGCAAGAGGCTAAGGAGCAGCCGCAGTTGCCCGGTAATCCCCGAGTAGCGGTTTAAATAATAGATGGTCAGGCCGATGGGGATAAGGGGCAAGAACATCCAAATTGCCAATATTTTTTTAGCCATAAGCTTCCTCCTCATCAGGAGCCATCATGGAGCGGATCGATAAATAGCCATCCTCGTGGGTCAGGTAAAACACCGCTTCCCGCTGAAAATCCCAAAAACCGCCACGGTAGGCCCACTGGGCTTCGACCCGGATAACCGGCAGATAGGTTGTCAATTCCTCCAAAGTCTCGGGATCCATTTCCACTTCAGCCCATTGGTAATCCACGTCGACGTTAGTGATAGAAACGCTGTTTACTTCCATAAGCCCCTCAGGGCCTAAGGTTTCCAGGTACTGGTTCAAATACAGGTAAAAGCCATCGATGGCCGCCTGCCTAAAATTTTGGCGGATGTCGGAGGCGATGAACTGAAGCCCGCCTACATCGTGCCGCCCCTCCTTGTTGGACCAGGTGAAAAAGTCCGCCACGAAGTTTTGCACCACTAATCCCGCAAGTTCACGGGTATCAGCCCCGTTTTCTTTGGCTTGCAGCAACTGCCCGAAAATCCCCTCCTGAAATTCGGTGGCCTGCTGGGGGATGATGTAATGAAACTTCTCATCTTCTTCTGCCAGGTGGAGATTGCTCTGCCTTTCCTCGTTTTGAAAGGCTTGGGAGAGGTTTTGATAAAGCATAAAGCCAATCACCAATGTCCCCGCCAAAAAGAGAAGGCTAATCACGAGGAAAGGGTCTTGTCTTTTTTTTACATCCATAAAATTCCCTCCATTAAGAGCGGGTGCAGATATGAAGTTCCTCAAGCTGTGCGTCGCTCGGTTTCCCTGGGGCTTCTGTCATCAGGCATGATGCCGAGTTGGTTTTCGGGAAGGCCACGACGTCGCGGATGCTGTCCGTCCCAATCAGGGTCATAATCAGGCGGTCAACCCCAAGGGCAATCCCACCATGGGGAGGAGTCCCGTATTTTAGGGCTTCAATCAGGAACCCGAATTGTTCTTGTTGGTCGCTTTCTGAGAATCCTAGTGTCTTAAACATCCGGGACTGGATTTCAGGGTTGTAAATCCGGATGGAACCGCCACCGACTTCGTAGCCATTTAAGACGATGTCGTAAGCCTGTGCCAATGCGTCTTTTGGGTTGCTATCGAAGGTGTCCACATGGGCAGGGTCCGGCATGGTGAATGGATGGTGGGCTGCAAAGTATCGCCCTGCTTCTTCATCGTATTCATATAATGGCCAGTCCACAACCCAAAGGAAATTATACTTGGACTCATCAATAAGCCCCAATTGTTTCCCTAAGTACCCGCGAAGCATGCCAAGGCTGTTTTCAACGATTTCTTTTTTATCGGCAACAAATAACAGGAGGTCCCCTGCTTCCGCCGTGGCGGCCAGGTTGATTTTAGCAGCATCTTCCGTAGAGAAGAACTTGGCAATCGGCCCGTTCCAGCCATCCACCGTCACTTTGACCCAAGCCAGCCCCTTCGCTTTGTATTTTTTCACGAAATCGGTTAACTTATCAATGTCCTTGCGGGAAAATTTCTCGGCCGCCCCTTTGACGTTGAGGGCTTTGACCATGCCGCCGTTTTTGACCGTGTCAGAAAATACCGAGAAACCACAATCCGCTACTTGCCCGCATAGGGAAATCAGTTCCATGGCGAAGCGGGTGTCCGGCTTGTCGGAGCCATAACGGGACATGGCTTCTTCATATGGCATGATGGGGAAGTCATAACCAATTTCCACGCCCATGACGTCTTTCATCATTTTTTTCAGCATGGATTCCGTCATGGCCATGATGTCTTCCTTGCCCATAAAGGATGTTTCAACATCCAACTGGGTAAATTCCGGCTGGCGGTCGGCGCGAAGGTCCTCATCCCTGAAGCAGCGGGCCACTTGGTAATACCGTTCAAAGCCGGCAACCATTAAAAGCTGCTTGAAAATCTGGGGGCTTTGTGGCAGGGCATAAAACTCGCCGGGATGGACACGGCTTGGCACTAAATAATCCCGTGCCCCTTCCGGTGTCGCCTTCGTCAAGTAAGGGGTTTCGATGTCAATAAACTCGTTATTGTCCAAAAAGTGGCGAAATGCCGATACCATTTTGTGGCGGAGCATGATGTTTCTTTGCATCACCGGACGGCGAAGATCTAAGTACCGGTATTTCAGGCGGGTATCTTCCAACGCATCGGTTTCGTCCGCAATAATCAACGGTGTCATAGCCGCTTCGCTTAGGATGACTAGCTCAGATACTGCCACCTCGATGTCGCCTGTTGGCATGTTGGGGTTCTTGCTTTCCCGTTCAACGACAGTCCCTGTGATGGAAATGACAAACTCGTTGCGGGCCTTGTTAGCCGCTTCCATCAACGCTTCATTTGCCGTTTCCGGATTGACGACTAGTTGGGTGATGCCATAGCGGTCACGAAGGTCAATAAAGACCAAACCGCCAAGGTTACGGGACTTTGCTACCCAACCTCTTAATTGTACGCTTTCACCTACATGATTTATTCTCAATTGTCCATTATTCAAAATCAATCATACCTTTCGCAACGCTTTCGGCAAGGGTTGGAGAAATCCACCCAACCTTGCCCCAGCTATTTATTTTTTTACAGATGGGGGGAATGTTTTTCTTCCCCTCATCTTATCCTTGGCAACCGCAGCTTCCGCCACCCCCACAGCAGCCACCGCCACCGTGTCCGTGACCGTGGTCATGCCCATGGCCGCCGCAACCGCAGCCGCCGCTGGCTTTTTGCTGTTGCTGGTCTAGGATGATGTAATCCACGATTTGGTTCATGGCGATGGTTTCTTGGATGCCGGTTTTGGTGCTTTTAATGTTGACCAGTCCTTGCTCCAGTTCTTCTTCTCCTAGAATAACCAGGTATTTGGCATTGTAGCGCTCGGCTTGCTTGAATTTGCCTTTCATGTTTTTATCCAGGTAATCGGTTTCGCATACCAACCCACGGCTCCGTAGGTCAAGAAGCATACGGGAACCAAAGGTTTTAGCAGAATCGCCTAAAAGCATTAAATACACATCCACGGAATCTTCCCCCGCTAGTTGGATGCCCTCTGCTTCCAGTGCCAAAAGAAGGCGTTCAAGGCCCATCCCAAATCCGATGGCCGGTGTTTTTGGCCCGCCAAATTCGCTGACCAGGTTGTTATAGCGCCCGCCCCCGCAAAGGGTATTTTGGGAACCGAAACCTTGGATGTCCGCTTGGATTTCAAAGATGGTATGGGTGTAATAATCAAAGCCGCGGACAAGCCCTGCATCGTATTCGTATTGGATGCCCATGGCCTGAAGGTATTTTTGGACGGATTCAAAGTAAGCCAAGTCCCCTGGGATCAGGTAATCCATAATCGCCGGGGCTGTCTTCATTACGTCTTTGTCGGCATCTACTTTACAATCCAGTACCCGCAGTGGGTTCTTGGCCAATCGTTTTTGGCAGTCGGAACATAATTCCCCTTCGTGCCCTTGGAAATGATTTAAGAGAGCCGTGCGGTAATTTTGGCGGCTTTCTTGGTCCCCTAAGGAATTTAATTTAACTTTGACGGATTTCAAGCCTAAAAATTCGTACAGGGTGACCGCTAGGGAAATGACCTCGGCATCAATGGCCGGGTCGGCGCTTCCTAATACTTCAGTCCCAAACTGGACGTGCTGGCGGTAACGGCCTTTTTGCTGGCGCTCATACCTAAACATAGGGCCGATGTAGAATAATTTTTGCACAAGCCCAGATGTGTGCAGCTTATTTTCAACGAATGAGCGCACGGCACCCGCTGTCCCTTCCGGGCGAAGGGTCATGGGACGGTCGCCACGGTCCGTAAAATCGTAAGTTTCTTTGGAAACGATATCTGAAGTTTCCCCAGCTGCCCGGTGGTAAATCTGGGAGCTTTCAAACATTGGCGTGCGGATTTCCTTATAATTGAACACAGCGCAGACCTCACGGATCAGCCGTTCAACATTTTGCCATTTTTCAGTTTCCGCCGGTAAGACGTCGTAAGTTCCTTTTGGTTTTGTAAACATATTTTATACCCCTTTCGATTTTAGTCCATCCAACTTCGGACATAAAAAACGCCCTTAGAAAAACTCTAAGGACGTAATAAGCTACGCGGTGCCACCTTAATTGCGAAAACCGGGTTTTCGCCACTTTGAAGAGTTAACGCCTTCCTACGGATGCCCTTTGCAAAGCATCATCTCCCGGGTGTCCATTTGAATTTTCACGCAAGGGCTTTCAGCCATGGCCCTATTCTCTACGCCGCTTCATTTCAAAAATTCCCGTTCGCCGACTACCATTATTATAGTTGCTGTTTTTAATTTTAAACCAATTCGACGGATTTTACAAGTATTTTATCAAATTCCATATTGACTACGAAAACGGCATTTTGTTCTGGGGGGATGCACCACAGCTTTTCAAATGAGGCTGAAGTTTGTTTTTTTAAGGCTTGCCCCACCAGGATGTGCGAAATAGAGTCCGTATATCTCTGTTTAACAGTTTTGTCTGCTAGAAGACACTGTGTCCAATGCGAATAGCCTTCGGACGTTTCCCCGCAGGCAATGAAAATGATCCGTGCTCCTAGCTCGCCGTCCAGTGTCAATTCGCAGTTTGAACCATCGTATTTTTTTCGGTAAAGTGAAGCTTCAAATCCTTCCGTGCAGTAAAATATCCGTATTTTTTGATCTACAACTGAATGAAGTGTAAACGATAGGAGGTACCTAGAGCGCCCGGGACGCTTTTTGAGTCAGCTTCTTACTCACTTCATTTCACGACTATGTTGACCAACTTCCCTGGCACCACAATCACTTTGGCGATGTTTTTGCCGGTGGTGAAGTTTAGGACATTTTCGTGGTTTAATGCTAATT
>JGI20169J29049_11449617_pt1 | contig 78439 bp, 88 predicted proteins | sample TergutNc150P1_FD_29049 | JGI IMG/M metagenome (IMG submission 29049) | reverse complement strand
TATTTTTAGGAATGTGGGGCAGCAGTCCCTATTAAAACTTCGGGAAAATTGGCATAATTTCAACAGGTGTGGTAAAATTAAGGAAGAATTGCATCGGTTGCCCTTAAAGGCGCACTTTTGCCATCAGGAGGTTTTTTAGCATGTTGACATTTGAAGAAAAATTAGCCATCATCGAGGGGTTCCCCCAGCTATCCAAAAAAGAGGTTTCCCTTGGGAGGCTAAATTTCCAATACGACAAATCGGTATCCGAGAAAAAAAACGTGGTCTTTCACCTGCACCCCAATGGGAACGGGTTCGTTTACGCCGGCCGTATCCCCGGGCAAAAAAAAGACGCCAAGGGATATGCCAACATACGTGACTTTTCCAAAAGCGAGCTCACAGAACTTATCCAGGCGTCCATTGATTCCTTGTCCGAGCCGGCCTCTGAAACGTTCGTTGAGGAAACATATGAAAACGACAATGGCTTCACCCTCACCTTGGTTAAAGAAGGGGACCTGTTCAACGTCTATGCGGGCGAAATGCTTGACGGGACATTCCTGACCCACCCCGGGGCGCTTTCATATTTGGCACAAGAAGGCTTTAGGCGAAAATATTATTAACCCACCAAGGAAGGCCGGTACGGTCCTTCGCCTCAATCAGCAATGGCTGATTGAGGCGAAATACACGATTGGCGTTCTCTTTTTTTATGTCGATTCATACACTATAGGGTAGGCGTGCCACTTTCTAAGAGGCGGTGAACCCAAATGAAAAATTCGACGCTCATCTTTATGCTGTCCTTGCTTTTAGCCCCTTACCTCATCTTGCAGTCCATCCCACTTTACTACCACATCAGGTATTTTCGCCATCGCCACTCCCAAGGGGACGACAAAAAATAAACACCATTAAGCCCGACCATCCCTCAACCTTTGGGGCTGGCCGGGTTTCCCCTAAAAAGCACTGCGAGCCGGCCTCGCAGTGCTTTTTAGGGGATTGCTATTTTTCTTGGGATTGAGCCATGAGGACCAGGGCATCCCGTCCAGTAGTCCCAGGTACGATACCGATTTCCTCGGCTGCAAGGGTCACTTTTGCCAGCGGGAAATCCAGGAGATGCTCGATGGAGCGCACCCCTTCGGCGCGGCCAGCGATGATTTTTCTTTCAATCAGCTTCGGCGTGTTGTTGAAAAAATCAATGTCAAGCGCCGCGCACATAATGTAGCCCACGTCATTGGCAACAGCAAATAACGTGGTTTTGGGCAAGAATACTTCATAGGTCAAAAACTCGTACCCTTCAATGACAATCTTGTTGACGTTAAACATCCAATCACCCCTGCATGAATTTTACCTTACCCTCTACTCTATTCGACACGTTCCAAGAATATGACCGTTGTTTTAGCATACATCCCAAGCCCTAGCCAGGTTGCTACTTCCGTCCCTTCATAAATTTTGGGGCAAGCCATATAATGAGAGTAGGTAAAAAAAAGGAGTGAAACAAATGCCCAACTTATTGAAACGCATTTACAAGGCCGTCAAGGCAGAAATCGACCAGACCTTAGAGGAAAAAGACATCAAGCCCGGGGAACTGCTAAGCGAGTTCCTAAAAAACTGTGAAATCGAAGTGGCGAAAATCGAAGCCCTCATCAAGCGGCAGGATGTCATCAACACCCGTTTCCATAAAGAACGGGACGAGGCATTGTCCAAAGGAAAAAAACGCCGCAGGCAGGCCGAAGTGGCCGCCAAAGCCGGCGAGGAAGAACTTCAAAAGCGGGCCAATGACGAGGCCCTGTATTACGAGGGCCTAGCTGCCGAGTTGGACGTAAAATGCCAAAAAGCCCAGGCGGATTTGGAAAAACTCCGTGAAAACTTAAATGAAATGAAGAAAAAAATCAAAGAGGTGAACTTGGAGCAGTTGGAACAAATCAGCAAGGACAACATCGCCCTGATTTCCAAGCGCCTAAAAGAGGCTTATGACAGGTTCACTACTTCCCAAAGCCCCGCCCAAGAACCTGAGCAAGATGTACAGGTCAAGGAACTTCCTGCACCAGAAGATGATTTGGATGCCCAAATTGCAGCCTTGGAACAACAAGAAGCCACTGACGAAACATAGGCTTAATAAAAACCAATGAAAATGCAAACTGGCAAGGGAAGCAGCTTCCCTCGCCAGTTTTTCGTTCTTTTTTTACCCTAAATCCAACTTGGCCAAACTGTCCCCATAAGGAGGATAGCAGATGCCCTGCTCCGTGATGATGGCGGTTATCAATCCGTTTTCCGTTACGTCGAAACTCGGGTTGTAGACCACTACGCCCGCTGGTGCCATGGGCTCCTCGTACCATTTTTCTGTCACTTCAAAATCCGGGCGCAGCTCAATGTGGATCCTGTCGCCGGTTTCGCATGATTTGTCAATGGTCGAAGTCGGGGCGCAGACATAAAAGGGGATGCCATAATGCTTGGCCATTATCGCCACGCCCGAGGTGCCGATTTTATTGGCGGTGTCCCCATTGGCGGCAACCCGGTCGCATCCCACCAATACTGCCCCTATTTTTCCTTCTTTCATGACGATGGAGGCCATGTTGTCGCAAATCAGGGTGGTATCCACTCCCGCTTCGCTTAATTCCCATGCCGTCAAGCGGGCCCCTTGAAGAAGCGGGCGCGTCTCGTCGGCAAATACCTTGAACCCATACCCCCGTTCCTGCCCCAGGTAGACGGGAGCCAGGGCCGTGCCGTACTTAGCGGTGGCGATGGCCCCTGCGTTGCAGTGAGTCAAAAGGCCCATCCCTGGTTCAAGGAGGGCCAGGGCATGCTCGCCAATGGACTTGCACATTTCCTCATCCTGTTGGCGGATTTGCTCGGCTTCGTCCCTAAGGGCTTTTAGCGCATGCCCAACGGTTTCATGCGGCTCTGATTGCAGGCGTTTCTCCATTTTGTCAAGTGCCCAAAACAAGTTGACCGCTGTGGGGCGGGAACTTGCCAAATAATCCTTGGCTGCTTGGAAATTTTGAGCCAGGGCTTCAAAACTGTCTGCCCCCGGCCACTTCGTCCCAAGATATACCCCATAGGCGGCTGCAATCCCAATAGCAGGTGCCCCCCGTACTTTCAAGTGGTAAATCGCTTCCCAAATTTCCTTCAGCCCTTTAAGTTCCAAAAATTCCGTGCGCCTGGGCAAAAGAGTTTGATCCAGGATGATAAGGGCATTATTTTCGTCGTCAAGCCGTACTGATTGCATAGCTAGCTGCCTCCTTTGTCAAAATAGCGTTCTAAACTAGATGGAAAAAAAGTGGCGGAAAGCCACTTTTTTATGCTGTCAATTCCCTTGTTTGGAAATCCCCTGCAAAGAGGCTGGCATGGGATTTGATGGTTTTTAAGAACTGGGTGCCGTCCAAGATGGCCGCCCGTTCCATTATCAGGGTTTTTCCTAAGGCAAGGCAAAACTTTTCCGCAAGGATCCTTTGGGACAAGCCCTCGATGGAAGTAATGTCCTTCACCTTGGCGATCCCAATAATGCGGCGGGCCAGTTCATGCCCAGCAACACCGAAGGCATCCGCCATGATTTGGCCCAGGTAGTATTCCTTAAACCCAGCGTACTTTGCCGTAGGTTCCGTCGCCACCGATTCCCATGTTTCCAAAAACTTGGACTGGAACCCGTCGGTGATTTCTTGCAAGGTAGCTTCCAAATAATGAGAAAATTTAGCATCATATCCCGTGGCGTGGTTGTTGGCATAAGCAAAAATCAAGTTGGCCAGGATGTTGCCCAGATCGTAGCCTGCAGGTCCATAAAAGGAAAACTCGGGGTCAAATACTTTGGTGGAATCAGGCCTCACAAAAATGGATCCAGTATGGAGGTCGCCATGGACGAGGGACTGGCTGTGGGACATGAAGCCGAATTTCAGCTTGGCCGTTTCCAATAACAAAGTCCCGTCGTCCCAGATAACCTCCTGTACGAACCCCTCCATGCCAGGGGTTATTTCATTTCTTGGGCACGGATAGAATGGCTCCGTAAAAACCAAGTCTTCCGTAATCTCGCAAAGCCCGGGGTTGGTAAAGCTCTTGGCCCGTTCTTTTTTTTCTGGATGCCCTAGCACCACATCGGAGGTCATCAGCAAGGTGTTGACCAAAAACGTCGTGATGTGGCTTGAAAACTGAGGAAAGGTTTTTTTGTTTAGCAAGGCAGTCCGAAGGATTTCATGGTCAGACAAATCCTCCATGATGGTGCAATTCAACGCTTTGTCGAAATGGTAGACTTCCGGGACGAATCCCGGTGCCAATTCAGCCTGAAGTTTTAAGATTTCGCTTTCAATGCGGTTTCGGTCGGGGGATACCTTGAATTCGTCGGAAATCCTGGCGACCAGACCCGATTGCTTTAAAATAATGGACTTGCCCGTTTTCACATCTTCCAGCCGGTAAACATAATTGAGGTTCCCGTCCCCGATTTCTTTACATGAAAGGTCCGCCCCTTCCTCGAAAAAGGAAAAGTTGCGGATATAGTCGATGACTTCTTTTTCAGTTGCTAACATATGCTCACCCCTCATTTTTTCCTAAAATAAGTCAGGCACAAGGCCAAAGCCAGGACAACCCCTTTGACGATGTCCATAGCAAAGAATGGGACGGATACCATGACCAGCCCGTTGGAGAGCACCCCTATCAGCACAGCTCCAATAAAGGTGCCAAAAGCATTGGGCTTGCCCGCGCCAAGGACTGACAAGCCAATATAAGAAGCCGCCACTGCGTCCATCAAAAACGGGGCCCCGGAATTGATTTGGGCCGTTTGGACCCGGGAGGCCAAAACGATGCCGCCAATGGCCGCAAATGCTGCCGAGAGCAAGTAAGCCAGCACCCGGTACTTCACCACTGGGATTCCCGACAAGCGGGCCGCTTCCGGGTTGCCGCCGATCATGTACATGAACCGCCCATGGACGGTGTATTTCAAAAAGACGTGGACGGTTATGACTGCTACCGCCATGATGACGATAATCCAGGGCAATTGGCCAAGGTAACGAAACCCCTCGGGTACCATCCCTTCGGCAAAACTGCCATCGGGCATCACCATGTTTTGGGAGATGGTGGCCCCCCTCGCATAGGTCTGCGCAACCCCTTGGACGATGAACATGGACGCAAGGGTAAGGATCATGTCAGGAATTTTAAACCTGACGATCATCAGGGCGTTGAAAGCGCCAACTAAAAGCGCCGCCCCGATACCAACCAAAATGGCCACCCAAATGGGCTGGGAATGCCAGACGAACATGCTGATGGTCAGAGAATTGGTCAAGGTCACCACGGATCCCACCGATAAGTCAAGCCCTGCCACTGTTTGGGATAGAGTAATCCCAATGGCGATAATGGTGACGATGGAAATGGCCCGCAAAATATTAAGCAAATTAGCCACTTGCAAAAAATGGGGGCTGGCAAAGGAGAAAAACACCACCAGTAAAACAATGGTCCCAATCGTCCCGTATTTGTAAAGGCTATCCACCACACTTGCCCCGTTGTATTTTTTTGCTGATTTACTAGCCTCCATAGCTTCCACCTCCCGCAGAATAAAATAACAGCTCATGCTCTGATGTCTCCGATGCCTCAAATTCTTGGACCAAGCGCCCGTCATAGGCAACATAGATCCGGTCCGTCAGCCCTAAAAGCTCGGAAAATTCACATGTGGCATAAATAATCCCCTTCCCGGCGGCAGCGAGGGCTCCCATCAAGGCAAAAATATCCTTCTTGGCACCTACATCCACCCCTTTCGTGGGTTCGTCGAAAATAAACACATCCGCATTGGTGCCCAGCCACTTTCCGATGGCTACTTTTTGTTGATTCCCGCCCGATAAGGTCCCGGCTGCCACATGAGGGGCCGCGGCTTTAATGCCAAGCTTTTCGATGAGTGCCAAAGCCACCCCGTTTTCCCGTTCTTTTGCTAAGAACCCTAAGGCATTTGAACGGTTCGGCATGGTGGGCGCCGTGAGGTTCAAGAGCACCGATTCCAGGACATGGATCCCTTCTTGGCGGCGTTCCTCCGGTACGAGGGCAAACCCTTGCCGGCATGCGTCATAAGGATTTTTAATGGAAACCGGCTTTCCTTTTAAGAGGATTTCCCCCTTGCTGGGAGCCGCTCCGAACAGTGCCTTGCAAAACTCCGTTTTACCGGCTCCCACAAGGCCGCTGATCCCTACAATTTCCCCGGCCCGTACTGTGAGGGAAAAATCCTTCACGAGGCCGCCATCACCGAAATTCTTCGTTTGAAGCAAGGCTTCCCCTACTGATTTTTCAAATTTAGGGAATTGGTTTTGCAGCTTTTGCCCAAGCATGGCTTCCACCACTTGATCCGGGGATGTGGCTTCTGTTAAATAGTTTCCAACGAAAGTGCCATTTCGCATGACTGTAATTTCATGGCAAATAGAAAAAATCTCAGGCATCCGGTGGGAGATGAAAACGATGCCAACCCCCTTTTTCGCCGCTTGGCTGACCACTTCAAAAAGGCGGTCCGTCTCATGCTGGCTCAATGGTGCTGTTGGTTCGTCCAAAATTAGGATGCGACAGTCGCCATGAAGGGCCCGGGCAATCAATAATAGCTGCTTTTGAGCCAGGCTTAAATCACCGGCCAAGTCCTTTAAGGGCAACTCGATCCCAAGGGGGACCAGCATCTTCGAGGCATTTTCATATAGCCTGCCCCAATTGAGAAGCTTTTTGTGGCTGGACGCCAAGCCGTCCACGGCAAGGTTTTCCGCCACCGTCAAATAAGGGATCAAAGCCGTGTCCACTTCTTGGTATACCATCTGGATCCCTACGTCCCTGGCGGCTTTTGGGGAGCCAATGACGACTGGTTTGCCGTCCAGTAAAATCTCCCCGCCGTACCCGCCATAAGCCCCCGACAAAATTTTCATCAACGTGGATTTCCCTGCCCCATTAGCCCCTACAAGTGCCTTGATTTGCCCAGCTTTTAAGCAAAATCCGGCACCCTTTAAGGCCATAACACCGGGAAATTCCTTGGAAATATCCCGCATTGAAAGCATTAACGGTTCGCCTCCCTAAGGACTGGCATCCAATCGGCTTCAAAATCACCGGACTGGCCCCATCCTGGAATCAGATCCGCCAGGTTGGCCATATTGACCATGGTATCCACAGCATTCAATGCCTCTTGGGAAATAAGGGCTGCTTCAAGGTCGAACGTGCTTGGGGTATCGTAACCCGCCAACTTCAAGGCAATCAAGCGCATGTTGATGGCACCGATCAGGCGCGGGTCAACGGCAGCTGTGTAAGCCCAAGGGCTGTTTTCCTCTTGCATGACCCCAAGGGCCGTGTTGGATACGTCAATCCCAAAAATTTGGATTTCCTCACGGCCAGCTTCCGTCAAGGCACGGGCAGCACCGAGGGCAAAGGCATCCCAAGTTGCAAAAATAGCATCGATTTCCCCTACCGGATGTTGGAGCAGCATAGCCGCCACCGCATTTTGGGTTTGTAGCGACGTATCTTCCGCCGCTACCCCAAAACGCCCCACTTCCACTAGGCCGGGATTATTTTGCAGCACTTCTTGGTAAACATTATTGCGGCGGACCATCGGGGCAAAGCCATCCACCCATAAATAGATAATATTGGCATCACCGCCCGTTGCTTCAAGCAATGCGGACAAAGCCTGGCTTGCCAACCCTTCATCGTCTTGGGATGTCAGGGTCGCACCAGGCAAGCCAGCGATTTCCCCATGGGAATCAAATGCCACGACAGGAATACCCGCTTCAGCGATTTGGCGGATATAACCCAGGGTCCCCTCGTCATCGCCATGGGAAATAATAAATCCGTCATAACCCTGGTTGATGGCTTGGGACAAGGCATCGTGGAATTGTGCCGTGTTGCCATTGGCCGTAAAAGTAGTGACGTCAAAGCCAAAAGATTGCCCTTCTTGTTGGGCTCCTGCCAAAAACTGGGCCGTATGGTCATCGCCACCAATCATGCGAAGCACCATGATGCGGGGTTGTTCACCGGTTGTAAATACTTCCGGCACCCCTTCCAGGTCCGCCGTTGGGTTAGGCCCGTCAGCCGTACTGCAACCCAATAAAAACGGTGCTACGGCCAATGCCGTGCCCACAAATTTAAAGATTTTTCTAATTTTTGAATTATACATTGTTATTCCCCCTGATTTCCCCCAGGCAAAGCCTGGGTCATATGTTGATAAACTCCAAGGACCGCAAGTCCTTAGGGTCTATTTTCCGTAAGAGCGCCAGTTCCTCCATAGTGGGCAGCGGCGTCCATTTTATTTCATCGTAAAGTAGTTTAAAACCGGTGTTTTCCTGAACTTCTTCTAAAGAAGACGTGGGATGGATGCTGTCCAAAAACAATTGCCCACCCTTATTTTCAAAAATACATAAAGGGGTGACAATTTTATAAACATTGCCGCCCGTCGTGACGAAATCCAGTTTGTCAACAAACGTCCGCTTGTCATGCTTGGTGCGCCATAGGATGCATTTTTTTGCGGTGGGAATCAATACGGCGCTTCCCGCACCACCGGGGAGCCTGACTTTGGGCTTATGGTAATCCCCAATGACCGAGGCGTTGACCCGTCCCTGGGCATCAAATTGGACACCGCTCAAGAACGCGACGTCAAGACCGCCGCGCATGGATAAATCAAATACCTCCCCCAAATCAAAAGTCGAGGAGGCACTTTGGAATAAACTATCGCTTGCCGAAGAATAAACAGCTTTGGGAGTCATGCAAAAATCAACCGCCCCCGCAATATTTAAATGGGTCAGGCGGGGGGCATGCCCTGTTTTTGCAAGCTGGGTCGCCACCATGGGCAGATGTGATGCTACCCCGTGAAAGACCCGCTCCCCATCCATAAGCATATTGGCAATGGCACATGTCATAATATCGCTAATCCTAGCCATATCCCCATCCCTCCCCCTTTTTCAAATAAGCAGCCAGTTCAGCATTTTCCAAAGCCAAAAAGGTTTTGAGGGCCGGCTCGTCCACGTCATAAAGCTTATAACAGGATGTGGGTTTTGCCCCTTTGGGAGCCACCACGATGCTGTCCACCAAAAACCCGGGAATCGCTATCTGGTGCGCCTTCGGCTTCAGTAGCTGCGCGGGTATGATTTTTTCAGTCGTCAAAATAATCTTTTTAGCCGCCCGGCTAAGCAAAACATCTTCAAATTTCGGGCCTTCGATGATGGCATTCCCTTCTTCGTCGCATCCATGGACATGGATAACGGCCACATCCGGGGCGAGGGCTTTCACCAATGTCACTGGTTCTTGGCCGCCAAAAGGATCTTCCACTACCATAAAATAATCATTGTGGGTCAAGAGATCCCCGGTTTTTAGCCCGGCCACCGGCATAAAAGGCACGTTCATGGAAGCGGCACGCAGGGCGCAAATGACGGTGTAGCAGGCATGCTCATTAGCAATGACCTCACCCGACTCCACCCCCCGGCGGTAATGGCCGGCAAGCCCAAAATAAGTTTCGTAGCTGACAAAGCCGGCATCCACGACGGACACCGCCTTAGCAGCGCAAAGCAGGTCAAGCTCATGGGCGGCCGCCGTCTTAATGAGGCGAAGCCCCCGCTTTTGCTGGCGGCAAAGCTCTCTTACGAAAGCCATAGGCGCACGGTTAAGGGCATTGCCCCCAATGGCCAAAGCCGACCCATTCGGAACCATGGCGGCGGCTTCAGCTAATGATTTAAGTTTTACCATGGGTAGCCTCCTTGTTTTTCAGCCTTTCGCAAAGGGGCGCGTCCAGCTTTTTATTATTTATAAGCATTACAAGCCACATGGACTGCATCCCAGACCCCGGCGAAAGGTGGCGCATAAACGAAATCGACCATGCCAATCTCGTCCACGGTCATTTCATTGTGGATGGCAATAGCAAATACGTCGATGCGAAGCACCGCCCCTTTTTCACCCAACATCTGGGCCCCAAGTACTTTTCGGGTTTTCTTTTCCACAATGAGCTTCACCCATAGGGGCGTGGGATTCGGGTAATAGGCGGGATGGTCCTGGGTTTTGACAAAGACCGTCCCGATGCCATAGCCGCATTGGCGGGCTTCGTTTTCCGACAACCCCGTCCTTCCCAGTTCCAAATCGCACACTTTAATGCCGGCACTCCCAAGAGTCCCCACATATTGCAAGCGGCTTCCTGAGATGTTTACCCCGGCGATGCGGCCGCCTTTGTTGGCATTGGTCCCTAGGGGCAGGTAATCATTATCCCCAAGGACCCGGTGGTATACCTCTGCGCAATCGCCGGCAGCATAAACATCCGGCACCGATGTTTCCATCTGGCGGTTGACCACAATGGAGCCATTTTTCCCAAGCCTGATGCCGCTGCCTTCTAAGAATCCGGTTGCAGGCTTGACACCAAGGGCGAGGACTACGAGATCCGCCGGGTATTCCCCAATGTCTGTGACTATTTTTTCCACTTGTCCGCGGCCTTCAAAACGCTGCACGGTTTCTGACAAATGAAGTGACACCCCTTTCTCCAGCAAGTGCCTCTCCACTAGATCGGTAACTTCACTGTCAAAAGAATTTAAAAGGCGCTGGCTTCTTTCGATGACACGGACGTTTTTCCCAAGCCTCAGCATGGCTTCTACCACTTCAAGGCCGATATAGCCACCGCCTACCACCACTACATTTTTAAAGGCCGGGGTCAGGGATTCTTTTAGCAAAATCCCATCCTCCAATGTTTTCAGGGCGTAAATATAGGATAAATCCCTTCCCGGGAAAGGTGGCAAAATGGGGGTGGCACCGGTTGCTATCATGAGCTTTCCATAAGTTTCAATAAATAGTTTCCCCGTGGACAAGTCCCTAATCAGAAGTTTTTTTTCAAGGGGGATGACTTTGACCACCTCATGGTGGAGATGTGTTTTAATGCCGGATGCTTCAAATTCTTCGCGGCTGCGGGCAATCATCAAGCGGTAGTCGGGATTTTCCCCGGAAACGTAATAAGGAAGCCCGCACGCCCCGTATGACAAGAAACCGCCTTTTTCATAAACATGGATGTCATAGGACGGGTCGAGCCGCTTTAGTTTAGAGGCCGCCGACATTCCTGCGGCGACCCCTCCAATAACGATTAATTTTTTCATGGTGAAAACTCCCCATCGACGATGCCCACAACCAAAGCATCGATCGGGGCAGGCTTTCTAAGGGCTGCCTTGACGGCTTGGCCTTTTGTGACAAGGACAGTTTCCCCAACACCTGCGCCAAGCTCATCGGCGGCCACCAACCGGGTTTCCCCTACTTGGATGACCAACAGCTTATAACCTTGCAGTTCTTCATATTTTCGGGTGGATACCACGTTGCCCACCACTTGGCCGACGATCATGCCTTGCCACCAACTAGCCTAAAGATGGGATGAGCTTCGTCACGTCGGAATGCGGGCGCGGGATGACATGTACCGCTACGACTTCACCAATACGCCCTGCTGCCTCTGAACCAACTTCAACCGCTGCCTTGACTGCCCCGACATCCCCTTGGATAATAACAGAAACTAGCCCTGATCCGATTTTTTCCGTACCGACGATTTCAACATTGGCGGCTTTTAGCATGGAATCTGCCGCCTCCACTGCTGCTGTTAAACCACGTGTTTCAATAATTCCCAAAGATGCATTCATATTTTATTCCTCCTAATAGTATTTAAATGTATTTCATGATCTCCCCGTGAGGGTTGGTGATGCAAAGGGCCGACTTGACATCGGGCAATTCCCTGCCGGAAACGGCCTCGATGGCGGCCTGGACCTGGTCGATTTTGCCTCCGATAGTGAGGATGACCAAGCGCCCGCCCAAATAATTCTCATGGCCCAAGAGCTTGATGGCGGCCGACTTGCACATGAGGTCTAAAACTTCGAGGGCCTTGGCAAAGTGCTGGACTTCCACAATACCGATGCTGTCAACCTTCGCCATCCATGCCACTTCCTTCCCATGGGCCTATCAACCGCTCAAGCCCTTCATACGGCCTGGCGATGGCTTTGGCTGCAACAACTTGCCCGATCCGGCTTGCCGCCTCGGTCCCAAAAACCAAGGCCTCTTTGACGGAAGCCAAGTCGCCGCAAACGATGACCTGTAAATGTCCATCCCCGTCCGCTTTGACAGTGACCAATTCCACATAAGCCGATTTTACCATAGCGTCGCAACCAACGACGGCGGCCGCTATCCCTTCCACTTCCAAAAATCCAAGGGACTTTAGCATTTTTTAACCACCTTCCCCCGGGCAATGAGCGGCTGCAATGATTCCGCTGCGTTTGCGATAAAATGGGTCTTGATTTCATGTTCATCATTATACAACCTGGCGGCCTTGTGGGCTGCGTCAAGGGCTGCCCTGACATTTGAAACGTTTCCTGAAAATTTCACTTGTACAATAATGGGAATGCGGGCACCGTCGCCTAAGAGCGGGTTGTTGACATCAATCCCCTCAATAGATACTTCCGCCGCCTTGCAGGCCTGATCCATGGCATGCATGGCTGTCCCGTATCCGTGTACTTCTAAAAATCCAATAGCTGCCATAAAGATCACCTACTTGGAAACCAGGACAGACCGCCGCTTGCGGGTGAATGTCCTGGCCGAAGTCAGCCCCTCGCCGGTGGGGCCGGCAATGGTCATCGTACCGAAGCCTTCCGCCCCAAAACCAACGCCTGCCAAAGAGGAGGCGTTTTTTACAAAGATGGTCGTCTGGATCGCATTTTCAAAACGATTCAGGTTGGCTAGGTTTTGGGAGTGCATAACGGCCGTATGCCGGTTGCCGTGCTCTGCCTGGACGGCATGGCGAATGGCTTCGTCCAGGTCTTTGACCCGCACAATTGGCATAATGGGCATCATTTGCTCGATTTGCACAAACGGATGGTCAGGAGCCGCCTCAAAGATTAATAGTTGCTCCGTCCCTTTGCCGTCCATTGCCCCAATCCCCTTTAAGATGGACCCGGCACAACGGCCAATCCAATGCTTGGAGGGTAAAAAGCGGCGGCTATTTTCTAATGTACAGCCAGAGGCATCACCAGCTTTATTTTCCTCAAGGACAAGGCCCATGACCCGTTGGACCTGCAGGCTGTCAAGCATATACGCCCCTTCGTTTAAAAGATGGAAAATCAAGTCATCGGCAACCGCATCCAGGACAAACACTTCTTTTTCGGCAATGCAAAGCAAGTTATTGTCAAAACCGGCCCCAAATATGATATCTTGCGCCGCCTTTTTCAAATTTGCCGTTTCGTCCACAATGACCGGTGGGTTCCCAGCGCCTGCCACAATGGATTTTTTGCCCGACAACTGAAGCTTCTTGCCAAGGCCTGGGCCACCGGTCCCTACCAACAGGCGTACCGTGGGCGATGTCATCAACTCTTCCAGCGTTGCTGTAGTGGGATTTTGCACCATCGTAATTAAATTGGGGATTCCTCCGCTGGCGACAATGGCTTCATTAAGCATGCCCACCAAAAAGCTACAAGACTTTTTGGATGCTGGGTGGACGTTAAAGACGACAGAGTTCCCTCCCGCCAGCATGCTAATGGCATTATTGATTATGGTTTCCGTAGGGTTCGTTACCGGCGTCACGGCCCCGATGACCCCAAAGGGCGATGTTTCCAGCAACGTCAAGTTGCCGCCACTGGAAAAAGCCACAGTTTCTAAATCTTCGGTGCCAGGGGTTTTCGCAGCAGCCAATTCATGCTTGGCTACTTTGTGGGCCAGCACCCCAAAGCCCGTTTCCTCAAAAACCAGTTGCGCCAATTTTTCTTTGTTTTTTAAAACCACTTCCCGAATCGCCAGGATTGTTTTTTCCCGCCCGGCCTTGTCGTAATTGACGGCAAAGGCCTTTTGTGCCATATCGGCGGCCATGATTGCATCCGACATGGCATCATAAACACCCGGAAGCTTGGACACTTGCGCTTCTTTTGGGGCGACCGCTGGGACCACTGGCAAAAACGGCTTGCCTATTTCCCCTTCATAAACTGGGCGGTCATTGGTGACCAGGGGATAAGCCGGCGGCTCATGGATCGGGGAGGCCGCCGTTGCCGGGATAATGGCCTTCATTTGGACCGGTTTGGCTATTTCCATATTTTTAAGGACCGACTGGACGATGCCCTGAAGGTCGGATTCCGTTAATTTAAGTTCCATGTTCAACCCCCTTGCTGCATCGCCTCCAAGATGTTAGCCGTCACTTGGCGTACCACTTCTTGGATCGCTTCTTCTTTGCTGATGGCCGCTTCGGGCTTGGCCTCCATTTGGCAACTAGGCGTGCCACCGGTTTTAATCCCCATGCCTTCCCTTATTTTAATCAGGTCGGTCACTTGGTTGCAGTCCAATTCATTGGCATTTTGGATAATATTGCCCGTGTACATGGTCATCAAGGCATAATGCTCCAAAGATTCCATCCTGTAATATGCCTGCAACAGGTCCTCGCCCCATGTCAGGGCCCCATGGTTTGCCAAAAGCAATGCGTTATGGCCACGGCAATACGGGGCGACCGAGTCGGGCACTTCCTCAGTGCCCGGTGTTGCATAAGGGGCGACCGGCACCGTCCCCAGCAAGACGACCGCTTCCGGGGAAATCGGCTTGTCAAGGGGAATCCCCGCAATGGCATATGAAGTCGCAACCGGTGGGTGGGCATGGACAACGGCCCCCACGTTTGGATTTTCCTTATACACCCGAAGATGCATTTTCACTTCCGAAGACGGTTTCAGCCGTCCTGCAAGCACTTTCCCCGACAAGTCCATTTTCACCAGCATGTCGGGGGTCATAAACCCTTTGCTAACCCCGGTTGGGGTCGTTATAATCGTATCCGGCCCAATTTTGACTGATATATTGCCGTCGTTGGCCGCCACGAAATTTTTATCGTATACCCGCTTCCCAATTTCGCAAATCAATTTTTTAGCATCAAATTCAGAAGGGAAATTTTTCTTAGCCTGCACTTGTACCCTCCCTTTCATAGCTGCCAGCCAGTTTTTTATAAGTATCCCACCGGCTTCCCCCCAGCACAGGGCCGGGGTTTGGCCCGGGTCGTCATCTGGAAAATAATCCGTGGGGACCTGGGGGTTGGCACCTTTTTTTAAATCCCTGAAATACTCGTTGGCCAGCGTATCCGCATCATACTCCGGGTGCCCTAGCAAGAATAGGTGCTTTTTGCTTGCATCGGTTACCATATGGCTTCCGGCTTCCTTGGAATAGGCCAGCACCTCAAGTTCTTTGTTTAGCCGAAGCCCGGCTTCATCAAGTTCCGTCCACCGTGAATGGGGGACTTTAAAACCATCCTTCAAGCCATTTAAATAAGGATGCCAGGTTTTAGCAAGCTTATGGGAAAAAACCCCGGAAATTTTTTTGCCCAGCGTCCGCTTCCCAATCCCAAAATGATGGTAAAGGCCTGCTTGGGCGCCCCAGCAAATATAAAGCACTTTCTCCACATTGGCCAAGGACCAATCCATGAGGCCAGCCAATTCCTGCCAGTAAGTCACTTTGTCGAAATCCAAAGTTTCCACCGGCGCACCCGTAATAATGAGCCCATCGTACTTAGCCCCCTTGATTTCAGTGAGGGATTTGTAAAACCGGTTTAAATACCCCGGTTCCGTCAACTTGGACTGATGGCTTTCCATACGGATAAAATCCACCTTGACGGGGCGGCCATCCTTCCCAAGGAGCCTTAATAGCTGAAGCTCCGTCGTCGCCTTGGAAGGCATCAAATTGACGATGGCTACCCGGATTGCCACTTCGCCGTGGCTGACTTCGACCCGGACGCCCTCAGCCCTTAGCTCCTTTACAACAGGCAGCTCCTTGTCGAGGACAATCATGTAAAGCTGGCCGCTACGGAAATCACATCGGCCATTACCGCACTCGCTGTAGGCTCCTTGCCGGCTCCTTGTCCGTAAAACATCACCTCTCCAAGAGGGTTGGCCCGCACGACAATGGCATTATTCACCGAAGAAACAGTGGATAAGGGGCTGCTTTTGGGTACTTTCACCGGCTCGACACTTGCTTTCGGCTGCCCATTCTCAATCCATGCCCGGCCCACCAACTTAATGGAGGAACCTTCCGCCTCGGCGGATTCCAAATCTTTTAGGGTCAATGCCGAAATACCAGTAGTGGGGATATTTTCAAGCCCGATGTCTTCTCCAAATGCCAAGGAGGCCAAAATACTTATTTTTCGCTGGGTATCGAACCCCTCGATGTCTGCTGTTGGGTCGGATTCGGCGTAGCCAAGCTCTTGCGCGCTTTTTAGGGCTTTCTCAAAGCTTAGGCCATGCTCCTTCATTTGGGTCAGGATGTAATTGGTCGTCCCGTTTAAAATGCCGAACACTTCGGTGATTTCATTGGCTGCCAAACAGTTTTGCAACGGGCGGATAATCGGGATCCCGCCACCGACACTGCCTTCATATAAATAACTCACGCCCGCAAGGGTTGCCGCTTCTTGCAGCTCCTTGCCATGGGTTGCCACCAGTTCCTTATTGCTGGTCACCACATGGATGCCTGCCTCAAGAAGGGACTTCGTGTAAGTAAAGGCCGGTTCCAAACCACCCATGGTCTCGACGGCCACCTGGATATTGCCATCGTTTAAAATATCGGTGAAATCTTTGGTAAACAAATGCTTGGCATCGTGTTCCTTGTCGCTTCGCACCAAAATGCGGCTGACATTTACGTCCTTGCCCACTTTTTTCGTTACGGTTTCCTTGTTGTTAAGGGACAGTTCGTACACGCCTGAACCGACAACCCCAAACCCTAATATGGCAAAATTAATCATGGTAAAGCCCCCTTCGTCATTTTTACACTGCCTCTGGCACATTTCCCGCTTTTTAGGAAATTGTCCGGTCCCGTTTTTTAATGCAAAAAAGCCTTTTAACCCTAGATGGGAAAAAGGCTGGATGTACGGCAATCAGTACATAAACATTTTTCTCATCTTTCAAACAGCCGCAGCCACTTGTAGGATTTGGCACCTTTTCCATACTGGATGGTTGCCGGGCATCGTCGGGCCTATTCCCTCCGCCGCTCTTGATAAGACTCTATTGTTGAGCTAATTATACAAGCCCCGCAGCCGCAAGTCAACAAATTCTTGCAAATTCTACACTTTTTGCTAAAATACTGCTGTTTTTTCCACTTTTTGAAATGCCCCTTCCAAGTCGCCAATGATATCCTCGACCGCTTCGATGCCAATGGACAGGCGTACCATGTCGGCACTTACCCCCGCAGATATCAACTGGCTTTCATTAAGCTGGGCATGGGTCGTACTGGCAGGATGGATGACCAAAGATTTCGTGTCCCCAATATTGGCCACCAGATTAAAGAGGGCCAGGGAGTCGATAAACTTCCGCCCTGCTTCCACCCCCCCCTTAATGCCAAAGGTCAGGACAGCCCCTGCCCCCCGAGGAAAATACTTCCTTGCCAGCGCATGGTTGGGATGGCTCTTCAGCCCTGGGTAGCTGACCCATGACACCTGGGGGTGGCTTTGCAGGTACATAGCAACGGCCAGTGCATTTTGGCTATGGCGTTCCATCCGCAAATGGAGCGTCTCCAGCCCTCTTAGGAACAAAAAGCTATTCATGGGCGCCAGGCAGCCGCCCAAATCCCGCATCACCTGGGTGCGAAGGCGGGTGATAAAAGCCATAGGCCCTAAGTCTGTGTAACGAAGCCCCTGATAGCTTGGGTCTGGTTCCGACAATAGCGGAAACTTCCCGCCTGCATAATTGAACTTGCCTGCATCAACGACAGCCCCGCCCATGGCCTGGCCGTGACCGTCGATAAACTTGGTCGTGGAATAAACAACGATGTCGGCGCCAAAGTCAATGGAGCGGTTGAGGTAAGGAGAGAACGTAGCATCAATAATCAAAGGGAGGTTGTGGTCATGGGCAACTTTGGCCACCGCCTCAATGTCAAGCACATTGATTTTAGGATTTCCCAGCACTTCTGCAAAGAGGGCTTTTGTCTTGGGGGTAATCAGGCGGGCAAAGTTCTCGGCCAACCCGTCTGCTGCGAAGCTGACGTTAATGCCAAATTTAGGGAGCGTATGGGCAAACAAATTGTAAGTCCCCCCATAAACGACAGAGGAGCAGATGATTTCGTCCCCCGCTTGGCACAGGTTGGCAACGGTTCCAAAAATGGCAGCATGTCCCGATGAGAATGCAAGGGCACCCACGCCCCCCTCTAGGGCCGCCAGACGGGATTCAAAGGCGCTGCTTGTTGGGTTTGAGAGCCTTGAATAAATATTGCCCTCTTCTTTCAAGCCAAAGAGATTGGCCGCATATTCAGCATTTTGCAAATCATAAGCTGCCGTCTGGTAAATGGGCACCGCCATGGCACCTGTTGCCGGGTCTTTATCAAATCCGGCCTGCACCAAGATGGTTTCTAATTTTGGGTTACTGGGCAACGACATGGTGAATCCCTCCGTCTCGCGAAATGGCAGGGCCAAGCCCCGCATCCACTTCTTTTGCCATCAAGTATATCACACTTTGTCGAAGATATGCCATCGATTTGCACCTTTTTAGAAGCAAATAACTGGGAATCAGCCAGGGAAATGTGCTACAATATAACCATCGTGGGAGGTGCCAGATGGAAAAATTAATATGCATGGGCTGCAAAACAGCGGTAACCGGATCAGTCGATACCGCTCATTACCATTTGTACAACTACTGCGAGCAGTGCTATATGGAAGCAACCGGGGCAGAGGACGACGAGTCCTGGGCCAAAGGCTGCTAATGCCTAAAAACACCCCACGGATTTTTCCGTGGGGTGTTTTTAGGCATTAGGCTTGAAAAACCTTTTATAAAAATGGGCCGCCCCAATATGTCCCGGGATATGGGTATTGGGGCTGTGAGGGCTGTGGGGCTGGTTTCTTTTTGATGAATTTCTCATTCATGATGAGGGCGACGATGAGGAAGACGACGATGGCGTGGACTTCCTGCTGTTTAAGTTTCCCCATCTGCCATCTCCTCCTCTTCGATGTAAAGCCCATAGGCAAAGAGGGCTTCTTCGTCATCGGTTGTTACCGGCAAAAAACCGGATTGTAGCAGTTCCGCCACATAGATGGCGTTGTAAAAAATGGCCATGATGATGTTTAGGAGCACCCCCAGATGAAACCTTAGCAAAAAGTGGCCCCATGAAAGGGTGTAGCCTTCCCAGATGGTTGGCAAGACCCAAGCACCCACCATCATGGTGAGGCCCCATTGAAAATCCCATCTGAAAAAAGGGACCATCCATCCAAAAATCAATGTTGTCCATGAAAAACCCAGCGGACAGGTCCTTTGGATCCCTTCCCGCTTCAACCTGATATTCATCCTGCATCCCCCCGTGTCAAACCTGCATCAAGACGGTCCAGCCAGGGCAACCGCGCCCTTTTTTGAAATGGACTGCGAAATTTTAAGCCTTGTTACTCCATCATATGACAAAGGCCTGCGAATTATCCTAAAAAAGAGGCCGCTACTCCTTTCTTTTTGCTATTTCGGCTTGGATTTCAAGCGGGGGAGAAGCTTTTTAGGGTCGACGGCTTTTAGTGCGATGACCAAAATGAGGTAAATCACCCCGGCAACCAGGGCCGAAGCCCCCACTGCCACAAGGAGGCTGCCCCCGGCTAACCCGTTATACAAAACACTTGCAGCAAACGCCATAAGGCCACTGGCGCCCAGCACTTTGGCAAGGGGTGCCAAAAGGGCGGAAAATCCCAGCTCCCCCAATTCTTTTTTAAGGAAATAAACCATGAGGGCAAGCCCGATGAAAGCGGACAGGGTGTTGGACATGGCCAGGCCCACAAGGCCGATGAGGCGGGCAAACAACAAGTTCAGGGTGATGTTCAAGGCAACGCTGATGATGGCTGCCACCATCGGGATGCGGGTATTTCCCAGTGAGAAAAACACCCGGCTGAACAAGGTTTGAAGCCCTGTGCCAAGGAGGGCCGCGATGTAAAAGAACATGATGCCTGCCGTAACAGCCGCCTCCTCTTCCCCAAAAGCCCCTCGCAAAAACAGCAATGAAGTGATGGGCCCCGACAATGCCATGATGCCAAAGACCGCAGGGACCAAGAACAGGCAGACGCCCAAGATGGATTCCCGCAGCTCCGCCTTGACCCCGTCGATTTCTTTGGCGGCGGCAAGCCTTGCGATGGCCGGGAAAAAGACGGTGATGACCGACGTGATGAAAATCCCTTCAACCGCCGTCATGGCGCGCCCAGCGTAAACCAGGGCCGATACCGAGCCTGTGCCGAAGGTGCTCCCAAGGGATTTGTCCACGATGATGTCAAGCTGCTGCACCGAATCCCCGATAATGACAGGAAGCGCCATGAAAAGCATCCGCCTAAGCCCTTGAAAATCCCTGGATGCTGCCCCGCCCGCCCCAATGGAGTGCCCGCCCTTTTTTGCCAAAAGCCATAAGTACAGGCACTGGGCCGCCACCGCAGCGACGCTTCCGAATGCCAGGCCATAAACCGAATGCCCTGACGACCAAAAAATGGCTGAAATGATGACGATATTGAAAGGGATGCCTACCAATGAAGCCAAGATGACCTGCTCCCGAACCTGAAGCCATGTGGAAAAATAACGGGACCAGCCAATAAAAAAAACGCCCCATAAGGTGATGCGGCTAAACCTGAGCGCCAAATCCATGGACGCTTCGTCAAAGCCGCCGGCAAGCACCCTTAAGATGACGGGAAGGACAAGCATCGTCGCCAAAAAAACAACCAAAGACATGAGGCCTGTCAGCCAAAAGACCTGCCTCGAAAACCGTTGGTGCCGTTGGTCCAGTTCCTCTTGCCGGTAGATGGGGATGAAACCGCTGCTGATGCCTGCCAGCAAAAAGCCCATAAAGAGGGTTGGCACGGATTGGGCAATCAAAAACGCATCGCTGGCCCGGCTTGCCCCATAAAAATAGGCCAGGGCCATTTCCCGTCCCAGCCCGATGAAGCGCGAAAGGAGCGTTAAGGCCATGAGTACGAGCATCGTCCACTTCATCCGCTTTTCTTCCCAATGAGCTTCAATGAATATTCAATGCTGGGGCCGATGAGGAAAATCCCGCTTAAAAGGCCCAGCCCATAAGATGCGCCGAGCAAAAGCCCCACCCCTACAAATAAAGCGTCCTGCACGATGCGGATGGATTTTATGGAAAAACGGCTGCGCTCGACGATGATGAGCATGATGGCCTCAGTGCTCCCTGCCCCAAGGCCCGCCGACAAATAAACCGCCAGCCCAAAGCCGATGACGACGGGGCCAAGGACGATGAGCAGGATGCCCATATCCGGTAGGAACCGGTCGAGGCCCAGCCCATATAAAACATTTAAAAAGACTCCCACAAAAATACTGTTAACAACGCTTCCCAAACCGATTTTTGAACGGTCAACGAAAAAAACGGCGCAAAGCACCAAGAAGCCAAAGGACATGCTGAGGGTGCCAAAGGTGCTACTGCCCAAAAATTCTCCCGTTTGGCTCATAATCCCCTGCAAGAAAACACTGAGCGGGTCCGCCCCCATGCCAGGGTGAAGGAAGATGACGATGCCCACCGCCACCAAAAAGGTCCCCAAAAAGGTCTTAAAAATTCTCCAGATCATCCAATTACCTCAATTCATTTATTAAGTTGCGATGCTTTGGTCGCACTGCCTTGAATTTCAAGGAGCTTGACATACACGCCATGGGTTACATGACAATCCGACAAGGCACGGTGGGCCCTTCCCTGTGCCGGGACTTCCAGTTTTTTCGCCAGTTTTTGAAGGCCATTGCCACCCTTTTGCTTAAACAGCCGCCGGGCGATTTCCAAGCTGTCCACCAGTTCGTTTTCAAGGGCTGTCCCAAGGAAATAATTGAAATCCTCATTCAAGAATGCCATGTCAAAACGCTTCAGGTTATGGCCCAGGACCACATCATCGCCAATAAAGGAAAGGAGCCCGGTGAGGGTTTCTTCTATAGGATGCCCATTTCTAAGCATCTCCATCGTAATTCCCGTCAATTCAGTGATTTCTGCCGGAAGGTAGTCAAATTCCAGGCGGCGGTAAGGCTTGACCAGCCAAGAATATTCCCCGACCGGTTGCCCGTCCCTGATTTTGATGGCGGCAATTTCCGTGATGCGGTGCCTGCCAGCTTCAAGCCCAGTGGTTTCTATGTCAAGTACGGTGTAATCTTTTAGCATATTTTGCTCCCCTTTCCAAACATACATTATACCACATTGAAAAAAACAGCACAATGTCCATTGAGCGGCCCCATGCTTCCTAGAGCTGGAACCGTTCAGCCATTGCGCTGCCCATAGCATTCTAAATTAGATTGAGTTGAATAAATTATCCTCGGCAATATCTTCCGCAAGCGACACTTCGGCCTGTCCCAAGCCCGCGAGGGCAGCTTCCGCTACCGGTATATCTGCCGGGTTGCCGTTTTTTTGCATGGACTGCAGCTGCTGGTTTAGCGCATCATAATTTTTTTGCAGTTCTTCCAGCTGCTTTTGCACGGCATCGTCCGCATTTTGGGCCCGGAAGATATCGCAAACGAGCCGGTGGTTAATCCGCTGGTTGAGCAAAATATCAATCCCGTCACGCAGGCTCCCGATAAAGCGGTTCACCACAAAAAGCTCCTCCAGGTTGAACTGGGCATTGAAGATAATGGCAAACACCGTGACCAAAACGATGAATTCAATGGGATCCAGCGTCGAGATGCAATAAATGAAATCGCTGTTGGTAAAGCCGTATTTATAATCGTCCGGATTGGACTGGTCCTTGCACACATTCGGGCTGCCCCCGCAAAAACAGCCCCGTACATCCTCTTCATCCAGGTCCAACCCGGCAAAATCCTCAGGTTTTATCCCTTCAAAAAAGCTGCTGAAATCCTCGTTGCTTTCAAAGGGTTCCCTAAAAGCCCCTTCTAAAAACTCCTGCCACGATCCCTCTTCAGGCTTCCTGGCCTTCTTTTTGCGCTTAGGGCCTTCAGGGGCATGGCCCGATTGCCGTTTATTTTTCAAAAGGGATCCCCTCCCTCACCTGCATCTAATGTATCTTATGCCAAAACCAGGCGTTTGTCAATCAATGCAGGGCGAATCCCCTTCCCTACAGTCCAAAAAAAGAAATCCCATGTTCATATACCTACCAAAAAAACGCCCGGAAATTTTGTAAAAATCTGGTGAAAACAAGGGGTGCACCTGAATTTCGGCGTGTGCACCAGTCCGAAGGCCAGTCCGAAAAAACAGGTCGGACAGGGACGGGCGTTGTTTCATACGCCCTGTATGGGCACAGGTTTCAACTTGGTTCAATCCCAGGAAATATTGCGCTTCGCCTTAATGGGATTTTTGGGCAACGAAGCGGCAAAGCATATTTCCCACAAAAAAAGGTTTACCTGCGGGATTATCCAGGACCAACCAGTCCCGAAACGTATCCCACAAATAAACCTTAAGGGCCCATCTGCCAAAATTTTAGATGCTGTTGTGGAGTTCAAAGTAGAACCCGCGTTTTTCCAAGAGCTCGCGGTGGTTGCCCTGTTCGATGACGCTGCCGTCTTTCATGACTAATATCAGGTCGGCTTCTTTAATGGTTGAAAGGCGGTGGGCGATGACAAAGCTGGTGCGCCCCTTCATGAGGGTCTTCATGGCACTTTGGATCTGCTTTTCGGTACGGGTGTCCACGCTTGAGGTCGCTTCATCCAAGATCATGACCTGTGGGGAATGAAGGAGCGCCCGGGCAATGGTCAGCAACTGCTTTTGCCCTTGGGAGATGTTGGACACTTCTTCATTCAACACCGTATCATAACCTTTAGGGAGCGACTGGATAAAGTGATGGGCATGGGCGGCCTTGGCTGATTGGATGATGTCAGATTCCGTGGCATCCGGCTTGCCATAAGCGATGTTTTCCCGGATCGTTCCATTAAAGAGCCAGGTGTCTTGGAGGACCATCCCGAACAAGGTGCGCAGGTCCTGGCGCTTTAAGCGGGTAATGTCAATGCCATCAATCAGGATACGTCCCTGGTTGATTTCGTAAAAACGGAGGAGGAGGTTGATGAGGGTCGTCTTTCCGGCGCCCGTTGGCCCGACAATGGCGACCATCTGCCCAGGCGCGGCTTTTAAGTTCATGTCTTTAAGGAGCGGCCTGCCTTCGCTGTAGCCAAAAGCGACATTTTCAAAAACCACTTCCCCTTTCGGTGCTTCGATTTTAAGTGGCGAGGCATCGTCCGGCCTGATTTCTTCTTCGTCCAACAGCTCAAAGACACGCTCTGCCGAAGCGACGGACTGCTGGATCATATTGGCGATTTGCGCCACGCCTGCAATGGGGTTGGCAAGCTGCCGGTTGTATTGGATGAAGGCCTGGATATTCCCGATGGCAATCTGCCCATTGGCGACCAGCGCCCCGCCCAAGACTGCGACAGCCACAAACCCCAGGTTGCCAATCACATGGGTGACCGGCCAGACAATCCCCGAGAAGTACTGGGCTTTCCATCCTTCGGCAAAAAGTTCTTCATTGATGCCCTCAAATGTTTCGATGGATGCCTGTTCGTGGTTGAAGGCCTTGACAATCTGATGCCCGGTAAACATTTCTTCAATATGCCCATTCAAATTCCCGATGATCCTTTGCTGCCGGACGAAATACTTTTGGGAATTTTGGACTAATGCTTTCATGGAGAATCCGCTAATGGGAACGATTAGTATGGAAACCAGCGTCAATAAGGGGCTGATTGCCAGCATGATCACCAGTACGGCAAGGATGGTGACCGCCGAGGTGAGCACTTGGATGACGCCTTGCTGAAGGGTGTTGGAGATGTTCTCGATGTCGTTGGTGAACCTGCTGATCAGTTCGCCGTGGGTTTGCGCGTCCACGAACTTAAGGGGAAGCCTTGACACTTTCTCATCGACATCCTTCCTTAAGCTATAAACAACTTGCTGCGATACTTTGGCCATAATGAATTGCTGGGCATAGCCAAAGAGGGCAGCCCCTGCTTGCAGGGCAATAAGGATGAGGATGATGTTTCTGATATAGGAAAAGTCGATACCTGAAATCCCCAGCCCTTCGGTCACCGGACGAAACAGCTCCGTCGTGGCACGCCCCATTATGGCGGGTGCAAGTGCCATTAAAATGACCCCTATGATGGCCGAAACCACTGTCAAAAACAGTGACAGGCGGTGGGGGGAAACGTATTTCCAGAGGCGGATGAGGGTTCCCCTGAAATCCTTGATTTTATCAACTCTTTGTCCATGGCGCTTAGGTCCCATCTTACTCCACCTCCTGAGTACTTTGATTTTGGGAATCGACAATTTCTTGGTAAATGCCGCAGCGCGCAAGCAACTCTTCATGTGTCCCCATATCTTCGATGCGCCCATCTTCCAAGACGATGATCTTATGGGCATCTTGGACCGTTGAGACCCGCTGGGCTACAATGATGACAGCCGCATCCCGGGTCACTTCTTTCAACCCTTCCCTTAAAACCCTGTCTGTTTTGTAATCAAGGGCTGAAAACGTGTCGTCAAACAAATAAATGGAGGGCTTTTTAATAATGGCCCTCGCAATGGAGAGGCGCTGTTTTTGCCCCCCGGATAAATTGCTCCCCCCTTGGTTGATGTGTGAATCGATGCCTTTTGGCATCTTGGAAACAAAATCTTTCGCCTGGGCAATGCGGAGGGCTTCTTCAATATCATCATCCGAGGCGCCCGGTGTCCCAAATTTCAAGTTTCCTTTCAGGCTCCCGCTGAAAAGTAGCGCTTTTTGGGAAGCATAGCCAATCACTTCCCGCAATGCCCCTTGGGGCAAGTCCCGTACATCCACGCCGCCAACCCGCACCGTACCCCCCGTTGCATCAAAAAAACGCGGGATGAGGTTTAAGAGGGTCGTTTTTCCTGAACCTGTACCGCCGATGATGGCAGTAATTTCACCGCTTTTGGCAGTGAAGCTGACTTGGGACAGGGTTTCTTCTTGGGCATCGCCATAAATCAGGCTGACATTTTCAAAGGCGACATCAGGGTGCCTTGGCAAAGTTTTTGGCTTTTGGGGGTCTTGGAGCGGGCTTTGCATCACAAGTATTTCCTGGATGCGCACGGCCGATGCCTGGGCCCTGGGGACCATGGAGATGACCATGGACAATAATAGCAGGGAAATAAGCAGCTGGGTGAAGTACTGGATGACAGCCATCATGTTCCCTACTTCAAGATGGCCACTGGCAATGCGCTGGCCGCCAAACCAGATAACAGCCACAATCGCCAGGTTCAAAAAGAGGTTCATCAATGGCATCATCAGGCCCATGATCCGGTTGGCGCGGGTGGAAACTTCGGCGAGCCCGTGGCTCGACCTGTCAAAACGGGCAGCCTCATCCTTTTCTTTGTTAAAGACCCGGATAACCCGGATGCCGCTGAGCTTCTCCCGGATGACCAGGTTGACAACATCCAGCCGGCGCTGGGTTTCTTTGAACATGGGCATGGTGACGAAGGCAATTGCCAAAATAGAAACCAGGATGGCAGGGATGACCACCCATAAAATAGCAGCCACACTGGCATCCTTCCGGTAAGACATGACCGCAGCCCCGACAATCATAATGGGGGCGCTCACCATCAGGCGCAGTGCCAAAGCCAAAACAATCTGGATTTGGGTAATGTCATTGGTGGTGCGGGTAATCAAGGAAGCAGTACCCAGCTCATCCACCTCATGGACGGATAATGAGGATACCTTAACGAAAATATTTTGGCGCAGGTCCCGGCAAAATCCCACCGATACGCAGGAGACAAAATACATCATGGTCAAGGTGGAGGCCATCCCACCGATGGCAATGGCAACCATCAAGCCGCCCTGCCTCAGAATATAACCTAAATCACCGTTGACAATCCCATAATTGACCACGTTGGACATTAAATACGGCAACATTAAATCCGCTGACGCCTGAAGCCCAATAAGGGAGACAATCAACAGGATCTGCCACTTATAAGGCAATAGCCCTTTCAATAACTTTAACACAATCGGCAACCCCCTTCATTATGAAGGCACCTCTTCGGATGATATCCCCAAGCCCTGGCAGCATTCAGCTGGGCCCATCGGATAATTTCCAAAGCAGGTGCCTTCAGTAGGTATATTTTACCTGATTTTTTCAATTCCCGCAAGGCAGGCAAGCAAAAAAGGATGGTTTTCACCATCCTCCGCCTTTATGCGATTTCCCTTGAAAAATAATAAAGCGGCCCATTGACCCCGCAAAGCCTCCAGCCTTCATTTCCGATTTCAGACAGGCGGCCCAATAATTTTTCACTCAGGTTGTCTGCTTCTTGGCCCAGCGCCTTTTTAATGTCAATGTCGATGTGTTCCAAACGGTATTCAAATTTTTTCATTTCATCTTCCCCCTCGCCTAGTTAATACAGTATAAGCAGGAGGCCTTCGATATATGCCTAATTATTAAAATTCGTAATTTTTTATTTAACATCACTGCTCAATAGGGAAATGAGGGATTCACAGAACTTCCCCTCATGAAGCTGCTTTTTATTGAGGGACTTCACGGGCTGGACGGGATTTTTTTTGCTTTTATGGTAGTCCCGGCGGTTAAAGACGTAGCCTTCGTGGTTTATGGCACGCGCCCCTAAGGCCAGTACTTTTGAAGCAAAATAATTTTCAGACGTCACAACGACATCGGATTTTTTAAAACCGGCAACCAAGTCGAGGTTTTTGTTCTCGTTATTGGGAAGCAGTACCGCAAAATCCGGGTTTCGTTGGGCTAATTTCTCACTCCTCGTGTAAAAGCGGAATTTATAGCCAAAGTAGGCCGCTACGGCAATGGCCCGCTTCCTAATGATGCGCTGGTCCTTATTGAATCCCAGCCTAAAAATATGGATGGTGCCATCATGGATGCAAGTTGGGGGCGTGTAGCCCATAAGCTCAAAGAACACCTTGATAAAATCCAGGTATTTTCCCACAATTTCTTTTCTGCTCTTATTGCGGTGGGTATTTTTAAGCAAATCCCCTTTTTTGACGAAGTCGGCCAAATCATAGACAAGCCCCGAGTTGGAAAGCACCTTCCCCCCCCGTTCCATGCAGCGGTAGGCCAGCAGGTTGTCATCGGTAATGATGACATCCCCCGCCTCCATCTGCTCGACAATGACATTGTCCGCCGAATCGGGGCCTAGTTCACAAAGCGTAAATTTATAATCAATGTGACGGGTGGTCGCCTCGGAAACAGCAAACACCACCACGTCAAAATTCATCAGGCGGCTTAAGACCACGACCATATCAAGGACGTAACAAGAATCGCCGTCGATTAAAACCCTCATAACCATGCCTCCAAATCAATAATTAATTTCCATCAAGCAAAGCCCCTGAGCTGGCGCCGACTCCAGGTTATCAGGCTTTGCACATGCCTTTAGCAGTTTTTCAACGTAATCAGGCCCCTGTTTTTTAGTCCCCACATCCACCAAAGCCTTCACAATAAGGCGCACCATGTTGTACAAAAACCCGTCGGCATTGACCCGGACGGTGATTTTATCCCCCCACTCCTCGACTTCTAAAAAATGAATGGTCCGCACGCTGGTATCGGTGGTTGCCTTGGCTGACTTGAAAGTGCTAAAATCATGGGTCCCCACTAAAATCTGCCCCACCTGGCCCATAAGCGAAGCATCAAGGGGCTTTCCTACATACCACGCATATTTGTTTTGACGGGGATCCAGCGATTTTGCAATGGTGTACTCGTATGTTTTATTGGCAACCTCATACCGGCAATGAAATTCCCCCGGGACCAATTCCATGGATTTGACAAGGATGTCCCCCGGGAGCCGTTCGTGCAGCTGAGGCAGGATTTTGGCAACAGGCAGCTTTTGATGCCATTCAAACATGGTTTTTTGATTCAACGCATGGACTTTGGCATCCGTCCGTGAGCTTTCCGTGGTGGCAACCGGTTGGCCCAGCACGTCTTTCAATACGCCTTCTAACACATTTTGAATGGTATTTTTGTGTTTTTGCTTGGCATATCCGCCGTAATTTGACCCATCATAGGCTACCGTCAATAAATACTTAAAAGGCACTTGCCGCTCTGCCAATTGGCGGGCAGCCCGCTTCGACTCTAAATCTTTTTGCCGGCGCATCTTCGCTACTCCCATGTCAATCATTCCTTTGATGTTGATGTCCATTTATCATACCATAAGTTTAAAATTTTTGCCAATAAACGCCAAAAAAAATAGCGACCCATTAGGCATCGCCACTTTCACCCTGTTTGGTGAAGGTCTCGTTTAAGTTTTTTGACTGGTCATAAATGCCACCGGCCGACAATCCCACCACTAGCCCCTGCATGATTTGCTCATGCCACTGGAGCCCATGAAATACCAAAAAACTGAGTGCCACCCCAATAAACAGGTTAATCAACGGAATCCACTTCCCTGGGCAGCCCATGTTTTTTATGACTTGGCTTATCCCAACAATCATGGGAATCAAGGTCGCCACCTGAACCATTGCAATCCCTCCCCTTACTACTCAAAGTATATGGATGGCAAGTTGGCGATATGCTAAAAAACGGCATTCTTTTTGGCAGGTCCATGGAATTTCACAGGTTGCTTTTGCATAGTTTGTCTAGAGGTGACGAGAATGAGTGATAACCCTATCAAAAAATTAGGAACCCATGATTTAAACGACGCTTTGGGTTTGGTGCTAAAAACTTTCCTTGAATTTGAAACGCCGCACTATTCCTGCGAAGGGCTTCGGGAGTTTAAGCGTTATATCCAGCAAGGGCCCATGGAGAAACGGCTCCAGGGGGGCGGGCTGGTTTTTTGGGGGTATGTATCAGATGGGGAAATCGTTGGCGTCATCGCCATCAAGCCGGCAGGGCATATCGCCCTTCTCTTCGTTGATTCGGCGCATCAGCGCCAGGGCATCGGGCGAAAGCTCTTTGAAACTGCGCAACAGCATTTATCCCATCATGGCTGCCAGGAAATCACGGTACATGCCTCGTTGTTCGCCGTTGATGTTTACCGCCGCCTCGGCTTTCGGGCAACGGATGCCCAGCAAGAAGAAAATGGCATCCGTTTTGTCCCCATGAAAAAAGTGGTTGCCCTCAAGAAGCCTTAGGGTATTTCTATTAACTCGCTTTGCTCGTATGAGTGAGGATTTTTTCGTCCAGCCGAGGAAGTGAAAATGCAGTAAACCGGAGCGTTCATGGCATTTTTACTGACGAAGGATGGGCGGAAAAAGACCACTCATACGAGTGAATTGGAGTTAATAGAGGTGCCCCTTAGTCAAAAAATACTTTGGAAAATTCAAGCCACACCCGTCGTTCTTCCCGGTTGAAGCCCATGTCGTCAATGAATTTCAAGTCCTTTGCTTGTGCCATGCGCTTTAATGTATCAACTTCCAGCGCAGTGGCTTCAGGGTGGAAATATTGTTTTTGATACGATTTCAGTTCCTGGTAATGGCGGCCCACTAAATAATTGGAACGCCCGCAACGCTTCCACTTTTTAGGGTTCAGCCCCTGTTTTTTAGCAAACCCCAGCCAGGCTTCCAATCCTTCGCTTTCCCCGTTTTTCACCCCAATGTCCTTGAATTTAGGGTGATGGCGTTTTCGGGCCACGAGGGCAACCAGGCTGATCGCCATAATTGCCCCTAAAATACCTATTCCATAATAATCCTGTTTGTTTAATTTGTTCTGCCTTCCCAACATATGCATCGCTCCTTTTGAATGGCTTCTCTTAGTATGCGCATTTTTAGCAGGATTATAATTTTTGGGAAATGCAAAAGCCGTAGGCAAACAATCGCTGCGGCTTTGCAAACTTCCCTAACTGAAAAGATGCTGCCAAAGGGTTTCACTTTGACAGCATTTTTTTAGTTTGTGATTACCTCTTTGACCCTGCCGACTTGTCCATCCTCCAACCGGACCTTGATGCCATGGGGATGGTTTAGGGACTTGGTCAGGATGTCCTTGACGATGCCCCGGGTCAATTTCCCGCTGCACTGGTCTTGTTTTAAGACAATGTCGACCGTCACGCCAGTTTTTATGTTGATGCGTAGGTTGCCATTCATAACTGTATCTTCTCCCTTGCTAGGTGTTGGTGGGGGTGCCCCACTTCTTGAACAAATCATTTTCTATCCCGAGGCAATCCATGAGCTTGCCAACTATGAAATCGATGAGGTCGCCCATGGTCTTGGGATGCCCATAAAAGCCCGGTGCCGCTGGAAAAACGATTCCACCAGCTTGGGTGATTTTTAGCATATTTTCCAGATTGATGGCATTCAAAGGGGTTTCCCTGGCAAGCAGTATGAGGGGGCGGCGCTCTTTTAAGCAAACGTCGGCAGCCCGCATCAAAAGGCTAGTGGATATCCCATTGGCAATTTGCCCAAGCGTCCCCATGGAACAGGGCGCAATCACCATCCCATCCGTTTTATACGACCCGCTGGCGATGGCGCTGAAAAAATCATCAATGTCCTCCAGTACCAGGTCCAGCCCCTGGCCCAAAAGCCCCTGGACAAAACCAGGGATTGGCTCGCCGGTTTCAAAAAGGGCGACTTTTTCGGCGGTCTTGCTTGCCACGACATGGACTTTCACCCCGGCTTTGGCCAATTCTTCAGTCAGGCGGAAGCCGTAAATGGCGCCGCTGGCCCCTGTCATGCCAACTGTAATCGTTTTTTGCACCTTAACCCCTCCCCTTTCAATCAATCCCATATTCCGCCCAGCGGCGGCTGACTTTTTCCTTGATGCCCTCGCTCATGGCAATGTCATCAGGCCAGGCGCGCGGATGCCCATGGGCTTCCCGCTTTTTAGTTGCGTCGATGCCTAGGCGCACGAAATCCTGTCCGTTGTTTTTTTGCAAGTCCCGATGGGCATCGATGTTATTAAAGACTTTCCATGCCGATTTGGACAAATCCGCTAAATCCACATCCCCGTCAAATAAAATAACGATTTTTGCCTCTTTAAATGCAGGTAGCTGCCAAAGTCCCTTTAAGAGTTCATGCCCATGGGCATGGTTTTTTTTATGAAAAGAAATGGTAATAAGGCAGTGACTTTCGGACTGGCAGACCAACCGAACATCCACCAGTTCGGGAAACTGGGCCTTTAATGCGCCAATGCCAGCCAACGGCTTGCCAACAACCTGGAATCCTTTTGCCCCGTTGGGCTGCACTTTGCGGTTTTCAAGCTCTATCCCTAATTTTTGGGTCGCATCAATCCCTAGCCTGTACCCATAATGGGATGATTCGGAAGCATGGTCAAGAGCGTCTAAGGGGCCTTTGCTGATGATTAGGTCTTCCTCCATGCAGGCGTGGCGGAAAATGGCTTCAAGCACAGCATTAATATCTGAAGGCAAGACGCCATCATCTACGACAATAATCATTTTCGTGTACATCATTTGCCCAAGCCCCCAAAAAGCGTTCATAATTTTGGGGCCATGCCCCGGGAACCTTTTTTTTAGGGAAACGATGACACAATTATGGAACACCCCTTCCAACGGAAAATAATAATCTGAAACTTCCGGGTACTGCATCTGGACCAGAGGCAAAAAAATCCGTTCGGTTGCCTTGCCAATGTAGCAGTCCTCCATTGGCGGCTGCCCGACGATGGTCGTGGGGTAGACGGCGTTTTTTTTATGGGTGATGCATGTGAGATGAAACACCGGGTAAAAATCGGACAGGGAATAATAACCGGTATGGTCGCCAAACGGCCCTTCTTCCCTTAAGGGTTCCTTTACGTCCACATATCCTTCCAAAACAAACTCCGCATCAGCGGGGACGTAAATCCCATTGGTCTTTGACTTGACCATCCGCACGTTTTTTCGGCGCAAAAAGCCTGCAAACATCATTTCATCAATAAATTTGGGCAAAGGGGCCGTCGCTGAATACGTGATGGCAGGGTCGCAGCCAATGGCAACAGAAACCGGCATTTTCCCGCCTAGCTCCCGGTACTGTTCATAAATTTCACGGCCATCCTTATGCCAGTGCCAGTGCATCCCGGTAGTTTTCCCGTCATAAACCTGAAGCCGGTACATCCCCGTATTTTGGACGCTTGTCTTTGGGTCTTTGGTCATGACCAGCGGCAAGGTAATAAATTTCCCACCATCTTGGGGCCAACACTTCAAAATGGGCAGCTCCAGCAAATCCGGGGAAAAATTGACCACTTCCTGGCAGGCGGCGTGACGGGTTTTAATAGGAAAAGCCGAGAGCAGGCGCCAGGCGAGGGGAATTTTTTTGAAGAGCTTTTTAACCCCCAAATAAGATCTCAGGTCAATCATGTCCCGGATATCGGCGGCAATTTCATCCATGCTGCCCACACCCAGTGCCAGGTTCATCCGCTTATAAGTGCCCATGGCATTGATGAGAAGGGGAAATTTTGAATTTTCAACATTTTCAAATAGCAGCGCAGGCCCGAATTTTTTAGAGACCCGGTCGCAAATTTCCGTAATTTCAAGATCAGCAGAAACTGGTACCTTGATGCGGACCAGTTCCCTATCCCCTTCTTCCAACTTTTTGATAAACGCCTGCAAATCCCTGTAAGGCATCGCAATGCACCTCCACTACGAGGGCCAATCCTAAATTGCAAGATGCCCTATCATGTGATTACCATTATATCAGAAGACGTTAGCATTTCCAAATTTTGTGAAAAAAAAGCATCAAAAAAAAGCCGCCCTAATTTAGACGGCCCTGAAATTTCTCCAAAAGAATCGAGACAGCTTCCTTGCTTGCCCTCAGGATTAAATATTGTCCCGCCAAAAATGGACCGGTTGCCACCCTAACAGGCGCTTCGCCTTTTTGTTGCAATAAACCGGCTGGAACCCGTCCAAATCCGCACGGATGTCTGTCACGGTTGGAAACTCCGCTTTCACCAAGTCGATGCTTTTTATGTCCTGGCAGTTGTCGTTGGCACCGATGTTCATGACGCTGGCGCCAAGGCCTTCGGCTTCAATCGCCAAGCGGCATGCCGAGGCGATATCCCTGGCATCGATGTAATTCCATAAATTCCTTTTCCTAATAGAAGTATTATTGATGAACCCCGGGAAAATTTCGGGATACATGGCTGGAGCAATGATGTTACCTAGCCTAAAGGACACGATTTGCGTCCCGGCACGGCGGTTAAAGCCTTCCGCCACTACTTCGGCTGCCACTTTGCCCATGCCATAGCAATCCTCCGCCCATGCTGGGTGCTCTTCGTCCACCGGCAAATACTTCGGAATCAAGTCCTCCTTGGCAAAGCAAAACCCGTAGGCGCACTCGCTGGAGGCGATGACTACTTTTTTGATGCCAAGGCCCGCACAGGCTTCCATGATGTTGTAGCTGCCCATGATGTTGTTCCTAAATGTCACTTCGTTGGGATATATGAGCGCACGGGGGATTGCCGCCAAATGGACGACCCCATATGCCCCTTGAAGCATGCCGTACACCTCGCCCAGATTATTCAAGTCCACCGTAAAATGGGGCGCTTTTGCCACTTTCGGCTGCACGATGTCAACGCTTAACACATCGTAGCCCGCTTCGAGGAAATGATCTACCACATAAGGCCCAAGCAGGCCAGCCGTCCCTGTAATTACAATTTTTTTCTTCAATTCGTGCGGATAAAAGCCAAAGCCCTATCCTGCCTCCTTCCTATTATGCCCTTAATCATACCACATTTTAAAACCGATTTGCAGAAAAAATGCTATGGCACCCTTGTTTTTTGCAAGGGGAGCCTAAAACGCGAATTAGCCGTAAGGAAGCCAAGCCATGCTTCTTTACGGCTAATTTTACGATAAGAACCACTGCTCGAAATAAAAGCCCAGGGAAATGGTGGCCAAGTTCCAGATGAAAATGCCCAGGGAGGAATAAATGAGGAAATGGGCGAAGTTTTTTTTGGAGGAGCCTTCCACCAAAGGGATGATGGTGCGGATGATGGGGATGAGTCGGGTCAGGAACATGGTGCGGTCGCTGTATTTGTCCATGGCATCGTGGACTTTTTCCAAGGGTTTTCGGGTCGATTTGAATTTTTTATATAAATAATCAATGAGCCGCTTGCCCACCAAAAAGCCGGCAAAGTAAAGGATGACACTTCCTAAAAGCCCTGCCAATAAGGATACCAGGATGGCAGGCCAAAATCCCACCTCGCCCCTTGCGATGACGATGCCCGTGGCTGGCATGACGACGCCTGCGGGAAGCCCCGGGAGGTTCAAATACTCCAAGAACACGATGATAAACAAAAACAAAACCCCGTATTTTCCCAGGTAATCCAGTACGGTGTTGATATCCAATGAGCCGATAATACTCAGCAAATCCCCAACCTCCTTGGGGAAACCTTCGTTCAAGGTGACCCACAGCGTTTTTCTTTAGTGTGGGCCAAAACAGGCTGGCCTATTCTGAAAGGTGCCCTAAACATAAAAAAACGGGCTTGCGCCCGCCTTTTTCAATTCAACCGTATTGATTACTGCGTAAACTCGTAAAACTCCGAGAGGGCATCTTGAAGGACGGTAAGGTTCAGGGTGTAAACCACATATTGCCCATGTTTTTCAGAACGCACCAAGTTGGCATTTTTCAAGATGTTCAAATGGTGGGTAATCGAGGGCTTGCTCATGTCGAACAAGCGGGCAATTTCCCCTGCGTTCATCTCACCGATCTTAAGTTTTTTGAGGATGGTCCGGCGGGTGGGGTCCGCCAATGCTTGAAATATTTTATCCATATGCTGTAATCCCGCTGCGCTACCGCAGCAGTTTCCCCCCTTTCTGTTTTGCAGTCGGCCTATACTCTATTACATGATTTGCCTGCCCGATATATTCGAGAATTTCAAAGTTTCGTAAAAACAGAGGAAATTTCGGCAAAAATGCTCTAGTTATCTAAATTTATTATACGCCATCATTTAGGAACTTGTCAAATTACCCGCTAAATTTGCTAAAATCTAAAAATTTTTTTGTCGAATTGGGCGTTTGCTGAATAAGCTATAATAAAGGGAGGGGTTGCCATGACACGCTCTATAAAAAAGGCCCACCATTGTACGGCGGGACATGTCAACTGCACCATCAAAAAATCAAAGGATGCCTACCCGAGCCTTGGCAGCAGCAAAGGATTGTTTGTCTTTACTTCCCAGTATGGCGACGAACCGGTCCGCTACTGCTATGCCAATACCACCGAAAAATTTGAGCGTCCCCACCAATTCGCCTATGAAGTCTGGCTTGAACCCCAAAAAAGCAGCAAGGCTCCCATGATGGTTGCCCTCATCCCCTATTACGACCTGGCCTTAGGTTGTAATTGGCGGGATTATCTTTTACCTGACGAATACAAGCGCGCCCTTTTAGAACTTAGGCTTTGCGAGAATAAGCTGGATTCCCTCATCGATGCTAAAATCGGGCTCATACAGCATCAAGCGATGTCCGCCTGGAACGAAGGGGCAGAAGCGAAAGCCATTAAAAAAAATGCCGAGATCCTTAGCAGGTACCAGGAAAATAAAAAGAATTTCGAGGTTGTCTGGGGTTATGGAACTTATGATTTTATTTTTGATGTGTTCGGGAACCTGCGCAACGAGGAATTTTTGCAATGGGTCCAGGAGCTGAAGGCGGGCCAAAAAAAGATGAAGGACAATCCTTCTTTCCAATATAAAAAAAACCAGCAAAAAAAACAGCAGGCCGTCCCGCCAAAGCAATCTTTCAACGATTCGGAAAAAGCCTGGCTGAAAAAATTTTACCGGACCCTGGCCCACGAGTACCATCCCGATTCAGGTGGGGAGACCGAGGCCATGATTCTCATCAACAAGCTGAAAAACGAATGGGACGTCTAACGAAAAGAAGGGGCTGTAGCGGCAGGGGCAGAAAAAAATGTCCCTGTCGCTACAGCCCTTTTCCCCCGGTTTATCATTCCTCATCCCAAAGGCGCACATTGGTGGAAATATTGGCCACCAAAACATTCCCGAAGCTGGCAAAATAAGAAGCCGCGACCCCTGGCAAAAAGGGGGCAATCACCATCAGTGGCAGCAAGAACAAGCCGCAGGCCAGGACTTTCCCGCGGTAGCTGGCGATGCCATCCAGCATTTTTTTAATCTGCCTGGCAATACGCCAGGGGATTTGCAGTTTCTCTATCAATAAAAAACCAGCCCCAAACCCAAGCCAAACTACCCAGGCACCCGGTTCGGCAAAGGAAACCGGACCAAGCGAGACCCGTCCAGACAAATTGATGGCGGCATAAGCCGCCAAAAGCACGAACAGGACGGTCGCAAGCACTACCGTTGTGAAAAACTTTTTGCTGAGCATTTCTTTGGGCAGCGTCAAGGTTAAAAACAGGGTCAGGCTGAGCAAAAGCCCCGTCGTCAAAAAATTAACTACCATTTGCAACACGCCCTTTCCCTTTAAACATATGGCTAACAGGCGGCTTTTATGCCCTAAGGCCATGAAAAAAACCGCCCACATATTTATGGCGGTTGATAATTTATAGGTTATCGGCGGGGTTCTTTGTCCCACAACCAGGACTTGATTATGGCCAGATGCTCCCTTGCTTCTTCCTTTAACCGCTTGCCTGCTGGGCTTTTGGCACCGATGACCCGGGCTTTTAGCCCTAAGCGGCTTGCCAGGAATGCGGTTCTGATGGCATGGAACTCGCTGCTGACAATGATGCAGGGCCCCGAACTCATCCCCCGGCAGTTGCGTAAATTTTCATATGTCGTCAAGCTTTTGCTTTCCATGAAGATGCACTGGGGATCCATCCCCCTCTCCAGCAAATAATCATGCATAACCTGAGCTTCTGCACCCGTGGCCTCATCCGCCCCACCACCGGAGACGATGACTTTCAGTTTTTGGTTGGACTCCCATAATTCAAACCCTTTGTCAAGCCGGCTTTTTAGCATGGGCGTTATTTGCCCGCCCGGCATCTTGGCCCCAAGGATAATGAGGACATTTGCCCCTTCAAGGGTTTCCCGGCCCAGGCTTTCATTCATTTTAAGGTGCATGACGATGATGTAAATAATCAGCGCCGAAAAAAAATACATACTTCCCACCCCTTTGGTATACACCCTATCCTATTCAAAACCCTGTCGGCTGGTGCCAGTCCCTAGCTAAATAATTGGTTGCTAAAAAATCGGTCAGGGGGAAGTTACTGGGAATGACCAAGAAAATACTTCTGAAAGCCTTAGGACCGAATGGCATCAACGAAGCCCTGGCCTAAAAAGGTGTAGGACCCAGCGAATTTCTGGGTCCTACACCTTTTTACTGCCTATTAAAACCTAAATCCGCCGCGGCCTTTGCCTTTGCCTTTTTTAGCTGGCACGCCGCCACCGAATCCAGGCCCAGGCGCTTTCCCGCCAGCCTGCATGGCACCCGTCATGCGTTCCATTTGCTTCGGGTCCATCTTGGAAAATTGCTTCATCATTTTTCGCATGTCCAAAAACTGCTTGATCATACGGTTGACTTCATCCACGCTTTGCCCACAGCCTTTGGCGATGCGGGTCTTGCGGGCACTGTTGATCAAGTCAGGGTTCTTTCGCTCAGCTTCGGTCATAGCGTAAATAATAGCTTCCGTGCGTGCCATCTGTTTTGGGTCGATGTCCACGTTTTTCAGTTGGTTGCCGACTCCAGGAAGCATTTTCAAAATATCGCTGAAAGAACCTAGTTTTTTCATCTGCTTCATCTGCTTTAGGAAATCATTGAAGTCGAAGGAAGCGTTCATGAATTTCTCCGCCATTTTCATGCTTTCTTCTTCGTCAAAGTTTTCCTGGGCTTTTTCGATCAGGGTCATGACATCCCCCATGCCCAAGATACGTGAAGCCATCCGTTCCGGGTGGAACACTTCGAGGGTGTCAAGTTTTTCCCCTAACCCGATGAACTTGATTGGGACGTTGGTCAATTTACGGATAGAAAGGGCTGCCCCACCGCGTGAATCCCCATCGAGTTTGGTCAAGATCACCCCGCTGAGGTCCAGTTCCTTATGGAAGGTTTCCGCCACATTGACCGCATCTTGTCCGGTCATCGCATCGACCACCAATAAAATTTCCTGCGGGCTCACCCGTTTTTTGATCTGGCTTAACTCGCCCATCAGATTTTCATCGATGTGAAGGCGGCCGGCCGTATCTAAAATCACCAGGTCATGGCCATGCTCTTTCGCATAGGCAATCCCTTCCACAGCAATGTCCACCGGGTTGGCATCCGTCCCTTTGTCAAATACCGCAATACCAAGTTGTTTTCCGAGGGTTTTCAACTGATCGACAGCGGCCGGACGGTACACGTCACAAGCTACCAATAATGGGTTCTTCTTCTCTTTTTTGCGAAGAAAAAGGGACAATTTCCCAGTGTGGGTTGTTTTCCCAGCACCTTGGAGCCCGACCATCATGAAGACAGCCGGCTTACTGGCTAAATTAAGCCCTTCAGCAGTTTCACCCATCAATTTGGTCAGTTCCTCATTGACGATTTTAACGACCTGCTGCCCAGGTGTCAGGCTTTTCATGACGGCTTCCCCAACCGCTTTTTCTTTTACTTCATTTATGAATTCACGGACGATTTTGATGTTGACATCGGCTTCAAGCAAAGCCAGGCGGACTTCCCGCATCATGACATCAACGTCTTTTTCCGTCAACTTTCCTTTTCGGGTCACTGTTTTTAGTGCGGACTGCAAACGGTCCGAAAGTGTTTCAAATGCCATTTTTATTCCTCCATAAGCCCTTCATCCAAACCTTCCAGGGCAATGATTTTTTGGATTTTTGCTAAAATATCCCCTTGATTGGAAAGGGTTTTAAGGCAATCAAGCAAATGCAGCCGCTGCTGCTGTTTTTTTACGAGGCTTAATTTTTCCTCATAGTCCAGCAGCAGGTTTTCCGTGCGCTTGATGTTATCAAATACCGCTGGGCGGCTGATTGCAAATTGCTGGGCGATTTCATTTAGGGACCAATCCTCTTGGTAGTACAGTTCAAAATAATTTTTTTGCTTCGGGGTCAGCAACAACCCATAAGCATCATAAAGGCTGTTCATCAAGGTAACTTTTTCGATCATGCCCCATCCTCGAACAAGTCGGCAAAAAGCCCATAAATGTATTGCTCAATGTCAAAGTGAACCAAGTCCTCAGGCTTTTCACCAAGTCCCACATATTTGATGGGAATCCCAATTTCGTTGCGGATGGCCAGCACGATGCCGCCTTTTGCCGTCCCATCAAGTTTGGTTAGGATGATCCCGCTGACTTCCGTTGTATCTAAGAAGGCTTTGGCCTGGCTCATGCCATTTTGCCCAGTCGTTGCATCCACCACTAAAAGGGTATCATGGGGGGCGCCTGGCACTTCGCGCTCAATGACCCGTTTGACTTTTTCAAGTTCTTTCATTAAGTTGACCTTGTTTTGCAGGCGTCCGGCTGTGTCGCATAATAACACATCGACACCTTCTGCTTTCGCTTGCTTTAAGGCGTCAAACATAACGGCAGATGGGTCGCTCCCTTCTTTTAAGGAAACGACCGGCACCCCGACCCTTTCACCCCAGACTTGGAGCTGCTCGATGGCACCCGCCCTGAACGTGTCGCCTGCTGCAAGCATGACCGATTTGCCCCGACCTTTGAGCTGATGGGCAATTTTAGCGATGGATGTGGTCTTGCCAACACCATTGACGCCGACAAACAAAATAACGGTCAAGCCTTCTTTGTTCATTTTAAGGTTGGAATTGACAAATTCGCCCTTGACGTAGATTTCAAACAATTTATCCACCATGAGGCGCTGAAGCTCCTTAGGGTCGGTCACCCCGGCCTCCAGTGCCGCTTCCTTAAGCTGCCCGATAAAGTCCACGACGGTATCCACGCCAATATCGGCCATAATGAAAATATCTTCCAGTTCTTGGAACAGGTCCTCGTTGATGTCCGTGTAATCGGCAAACAAGGACTGAAGTTGGGTTAAAAGGGTCCCCCTTGTTTTTTTCAGGCCTTCTTTATAATTTTCCTGTGCCCGGCGCTCGGTGTCAGAAACTTCCTTTTTGCCACCGAGGGCACTTTTGATCCGGTCAAAAAATCCCATCATTTCCACACCTTTCTATGCTATTTCTTCATCTAAGTAACCGCCCACGGTGTCCATGCGCACGGAAACCAGTTTCGTGACGCCCCGTTCCTGCATGGTGACGCCATATAAGACGTCGGCTTTTTCCATGGTCCCTTTACGGTGGGTGATGACGATGAACTGGGTGTCTTGGCTAAATGCCTTCAAATACGTGGCGTACCTGGACACATTGGCCTCATCAAGAGCCGCCTCAACCTCATCCAAAATACAAAATGGGACGCTTCGCACCTTCAGGATTCCAAATAGCAAGGCGATGGACGTCAGTGCTTTTTGCCCGCCTGATAACAGGTTTGAAGTCTTGAGCTTGGTCCCCGGCGGCTGTGCGATGATCTCGACCCCCGTTCCCAGCAAGTCGTCTGGATCCGTCAGGATCAAGTCAGCATTCCCCCCGCCGAAAAGTTTTTTGAAGATCTCAATGTAATGGACGCGGACCTGGTCAAACGTTTCCTTGAATTTAGCCGCCATTTCCACATCCATTTCGTTGATGGTTTCCTCCAAGTTCTCCTTGGCGATGAGCAGGTCGTCTTGCTGGGCCACTAAAAAGTCATACCGTTCCCGCACCCGCCCGTATTCAGCGATGGCGCCTGTATTGACTTCGCCCAGTGCCTCGATTTCTTTTTTGTATGCCATAATTTTCTTTTGGGCGTCCTGCACGGCTTCTTTCAACGGATAATTTTGCACCACGAAGTCATAGGTCATCTGGTAATCTGTTTCAATCCGCTTGAGCAGCGCGTCCATTTCCACGTCGATTTTTCCAAGGGCGACTTCATTTTTATGGACGGTTTCAGAAAGGGCCTGGGCATGGCGGCGCCCTTCCCTTAAGCTTAGTTCCGTTTGTTCCAGTTCAAGGGTAGTTTTGGACTGATTGGCCCTGTCAACTTGGATTTGTTCCAAGATTTCCTCCCGTTTGACCCGCAGTGCCGAAACTTCCACCCCTAGCCGCTCGATTTCACCATCGTTACCAACTAATGTCCCGTCGCTTGAATTGATCCGCTCACTTATTTCATCCAGTCGCCCCCGCACGCTTCCTAGTTCGGCATAATAGCGGTCCTGGTCAAGTTCCCGCCCTTCAAGCTGTGTTTCCAATCGGGCAAGCTCGATTTTTTTATCGGTAATCCCCTGAAGGAGCCCGGCTTTCAATTGTTCTTGCTGCCCAATCTGCAACTCGAGGTTTGCCATGATTCCTTCTTTTTCAAGGATGCCCGCTTCCAGTGCGACCCGTTTTTCAGCGAGTGAATTAAGTTTTTTCGCCAGTTCTTGCGCTTCTTTTTTCAAAATTTCTTTTTGGGACTGCAACAGCCGCAATCTTTCATCCAGGGAGCGTGCCTTATATTCGTAAGCGACTTTTTCGCCATTCAGTTTGCCCAGGCGTTCTTTCAGCCGATCGCCTGAAGCCAGGAGTTTCTCTTCAATGCTTTTTTGCTCTTGCAATTGCCCCTGCAATACAGCAACCTGCACTTCCAGGGCTTCCTTATCCAAAATTTGCTGATCCAGGCGTTGGCGGATGTCCTCCAGTTCATTTTTTTGCCTGAGCAAAGAAGAACCTTGGCGTTTGACCGCCCCACCTGTCATGGAACCACCGGTGTTGACCACATCACCTTCAAGGGTCACGATACGGTAACGGTAAGCTAGGGTTTTCGCCAACCGGTTAGCGCTGGCAAGGTCCTTGGTCACTACGATGCTTCCCAAGAGGTTCCCAAAAATATGGCTGTACTTCGACTCATAGTCTACTAATTTGGCAGCCACTCCTACCACACCAATTTCTTGCTCCACCTGTCTTTGGATTTGTTCCGGCAGCATCCTGGGCTTGATGACATTCAGCGGCAGGAAAGTCGCCCTTCCCGCCCGCTTATCCTTTAGGTACCTAATCGCTTGTTGGGCATCCTTATCGGTTTGTGTCACGATTTGCTGCATCATCGGCCCTAAGATGACATCCATGGCTGTTTCCAGTTCTTTTGGGATATCCACTAACTGGGCAATGGCACCTACAATCCCTGGCACTTTGTTATGTTCCTTGGCCTGAAGGATTTTCTTAACCCCTTCATTAAAGCCGGAAAAGTCTTTTTGGGCTTCTTCCAGCCAATGGAGCCTCCCTTGGGTTTTATCAACTTGATGGGTCAGGGCGACCCACTCATTTTTAGCCCGGCTATGGTTTTCCTCAAGCTCCTTGGTTTTTGAAAAAGCCGCTTTATAGTTTTGGCGCCGCTCTTTCAGTTCCTCTTCCATCCGTTCAAATTTTTCAAAAAAGGTGGCGGTTTCTTCAGCAAGCGCCAATTTTTCACCTGCTGTGCCCGTTATATCAACCCTTGTCTGTTCGAGGGAGGTCTCCGCTTTGTCCACCTGCCCTAAAACTGTCTGGTATAGGTCTTTCACTTGCACCAGTTGGTTTTGAAAACTATAAAATGCCGACTTTGCCTCTTCGTGCTGGGTCTGCAAATCCGCTTCAAGATGTTGGTATTTCGACTCGGATGCTTCTAAATCAGCGCGGGTCTTTTGTATCTGCCCTTCCGTTTTTTTAGTTGCCTCCCCTGCCTCCTTAAAAGATTTTTGGGCAAGTTGCAGGGCAGCCTTCAGGCTTTCTTGCTGGCGCCTTAATTCTTCTTTGTTTGTCGTGGCGTTTTTTTGCCGTTCTGCCAAAACATCCCGCTGCCCAGAAAGTTTTTGGATAAGCTCCGATGTTTCAACCAATTTTTCCTGGCAAGATGCTAAATCCTTTTCTTTCTTGATGAGAACGTCCTTTAGGGATTGCCGCAAAGCATCATCGGCTGCCGATTTTTGGTTGATGGCCAAAAGTTCGATTTGGGCTTCTTGGTTTTGCGACCTGGTTGCCAGCGCCTGGGTGTTCAGCCGGGTAATTTCATATCCTAGCATGGCAAGTTCTGAGCTGCTCATTTTTCCCCTCAGTTCTTGGTAAGCCTGGGCTGTTTTCGCCTGCTTTTTCAAGGGCTCGATTTGGTCCTCAAGTTCATAAATGATGTCATAGACACGGCTTAGGTTGTCCACCGTCGATTGCAGCTTGCGCCCGGCTTCTTTTTTCCTCATCTTATATTTCAAGACGCCGGCGGCTTCCTCAATGATGACGCGCCGTTCGTCAACTTTAGATTCAACAATGGCTTTGACCCGGTCCTGTGATATCATGGATAGCGAATCGTGCCCAATTCCCGTATCCATCATTAAGTCCACGACATCCTTTAACCTAACCTTTTGGCGGTTGATCAGGTATTCGCTTTCCCCTGTCCTAAATACCCGCCGGGTCACCCCGATTTCATCAAAATCAAGCGGCAGGGTTTGGCAGCTGTTGTCAAGGACCAAAGTAACCTCCGCATAATTGAGGGCTTTTCTTGTCTGGGTCCCAGCAAAAATTATATCCTCCATTTTCCCGCCCCGCAACGACTTGGCGGACTGTTCCCCTAACACCCAGCGGACGGCATCGGAAATATTGGATTTCCCTGAACCATTGGGTCCAACAACCGCAGTGACCCCTGGTTCGAACTGGACCGTTGTTTTATCTGCAAACGATTTGAAACCAATGGTTTCGATTCTTTTCAAATACATATTTATTCATCCTTACCTGCACATAGTTACTTTTAATTATACCATAACCTGCCCCTTCCTCCTATAAATTGCAAAACTTTTTATTTAAGGGACGACTAAGGGTCAAAAAGAGCCTTGATGCTTGTGCATCAAAGGCCCCGTTTTTTGATAAAAATATCTTATTGGGTAAGTTGGGCGTAGAGTTTGCGGTGAAGCCCTTCAACATCCGAAGCGTAATTGGACAAAAGGGTAATGGAACGGCCCTTTAGCTTGTCCAAGGAACTAATGAAAGCAACCCCTGGCTGGTTGCCCTTGATATAAGGCATGTATTCCCCTTCATCATTGCACACTTCTTGTAGCCACAGCCCATAGCTATAAGCCGATACCCCTGCGGGTACTTTTGGGTTCAGCATTTCCCTAACCCAAGGCTTCCCGACCAAAGCCCCATCTTTTAAAGCCAGCCAGAAGTTTTCTAGGTCTGATGCCGTCGTATAAGCACCGCCTGCACTATTGCCTTTTACTTCTACACAAAATATATTGGCATAGTATTCGCCTGTTTGGCTGTCAAAGCAATAACCCGTCGCGCAAGATGGCGGTAATTTATCCAAAGCGTAAAAACCGGTTCCTATCATCCCCGCAGGCCCAAAAACCACCTTCTCAATAAATTGCTCAAATGGCATCCCGGACACCGTTTCAATGACCAATCCCAGCAGGATGTACCCTGAGTGCGAATGGATAAATTTTGACCCTGGCTGGGATTGCATGGGTTTATGGATGAAAAGAGGTAAAAAATCAACGTGGTTCCTTAAAAAGGCATAAGACATTTGCTGATGGTTGGCCACCAAGGACCGCTGTTTTCTCGGCACTTCCTCACGGTAATCGCCAATTCCTGAGGTATGTGTGAGCAAGTGGCGAATATTCACCCCAGGATCGACATTCCCTAAATTTTGCTCCAAGATGTCCCTCACCTTATCATTTAAGGATATTTTTTTTTGTTCTACCAATTTCAATATCCCCACAGCAGTAAAAATCTGGCTTGCTGATGCGATGGGGAATTTAGTTTCAAGTTTATTGGGACGGCCATTGGCTAAATCCGCTTCGCCGCTTGCCTGTTTATAGATCCATTTGCGGTTTTGCTCAATGGAAATAACACCCTTAAAATCATTTTGGATCAATTGGTCCATAAAAAATCCCCCCTTACCCTATTGTAAGTCATAACTGCCTCAAAAATGTTCAAAAAAGCTGACTGTTTTTGGCAGGTTTAGGATAGGAGGGTCAATCAGGTATATCCAAAAATTCATTCCCCGTCGTCAAATCTGTTGGGATCACTTCTAATGGAGCCATTTTCATAGGCTTCAATCGACCGGTCTAGTTCAATGAATTCCTCCGAAGCTTCCATTGCCAGGTGATAAGACGCCTGTATTTGGGGAGGGAAATGGGTATCGCCTTCCCTGGTTCTTTTCGCAGAAAAGAGGGTAACCGTAATAAATAACAACAGTGCAGCCGCTGCAAGCATAATCCAAAACATAACCGATGCCTCCTAAATGTTTACTAAAAACGGGGCCTCTCCCATTCCATCATACCCTTCGCTTCCGGCTGGTTCCCGCAAGTTTTCCAGGGATTCGTAAAAATCCCCGCCATCCATCAATTCTATCCCATTGCGGCTGGCAAATCGGGTGGCAGCCTCATCGAAACTCCCGGTTGAGATGACGATTAGCCGCTGTGCCGCAACTTCGGCATCTTTCATAGCCCCGAATGCCTCCCGCACCTGTTTGATCCCCACGGCTTCCCCCGCCTGAGCAGCGGTAGCCTTATCTTTATAGATATGGCTCATAAGAGGTGCGGTCTTAAACCATTTCAGGGCCACTTTGGCCCCTTTGGACCACATCAAAAGGTCGATTCCACTTCCAACAGGGGCATCATCAATGGACTCAAATCCCTTAAGCCCAAAAACCTGTTTCAAAAAATAATCAAATGTGGTTTCATCTAAGTGGTTCAATTGTTCAAAAATCAAAAGCTGGCTAAGCTGCATCCGCATCTCTTCCGCTTCCCTAATCTGGGCCCATAACCGGTTTTTCCGTTCATTTTGCTTAAGCTTGGCATAGATGAGCCCGACAAAGACAACGCTCAAAATGACCATATACCAATGCCACATTTGCCAAGAAGCAATCCAGTCGGTAAAACCATAAGAAAAATTGAAAATAACGAAAAAAACGATCAAATAAGCTATGTATACAATTTGTTTATTCATGTTATCACCTAACGTATTATGGGGCACCGCCCGCTGCCTTATACAACCTACTGGAAATTTTGAAAAATTTCAACGCTCATCGCTATCCCATGTTTCTTCGGCAGGAACACAGTCCCGCTTTGGCTGTCTGGAAACAAATGGGTTCCCTTTTACAAAAAAACGAAGCGGCGCCGCTGTCCATTCCCCTTTATTGGGTATCCCAATACGTGCAGATGCGGCAATTTCCCTAGGGATTTTAGTCGCCGGGAAGTCCAGGCTCAATGGCCCCTCACCCAATACGCTTCCATCATGTGATTTATCAATGCCCATCGCCTGGCAAAGCTTTCCAGGCCCATTGGTTGCCTCAAAGCCGCACCTTCCCCGCCTAGCCTCCATGACAGCCACCCCTTCGTGGGGTTCAATAGCGCGAATGAGCACCCCTTGGGGGAAACCGGCCTCCTTGGTAATGAAGTTCACATTATGATGCCCATGGATCATATAGACGTAAACCGTCCCACCCGCTTCATACATGGACCTGAGCCTTGGGGTCTTTTTCATCCCGAAGCTGTGGGCTGCCAAATCTTCCGGCCCAAGGTAAGCTTCCGTTTCTACAATCCAGCCGCTAAGCCTTACCCCATCTGCTTCCATAACCATTTTTTTACCCAAAAGCGCCTTAGCCGTTTCCACTGTGCTGCTATTGATAAAATCCATATGCTTCGCCTCCTTTGGCTAAGTTTAAGGATGCCTGGACCGGCCCTTAAAAAAACTGCCAAAAACCAAATATGACTAGACAACCCCGCCTATTTTCGTTATAATCAAAGAAGTATGGACAGCACCTGATCCCTTTTGGGGAAGGCAACAAAAAAAGGGGGACAATCATGAACACACCCAGTAAAAACCGGATAAAGGTAGTACCTGAGATTACCACGAACCTAAGGAATAATTTTGTGCGGGTCCCTGGCATTATCAGGGAAGCCAGTGGCATCCGTTTTTTTGGCAAGCGGCTTAAATCTTTTATTTTCACCACCGACGTGGCCATCATCAAAAACACAGATGCCGATGCCGTCATTGCTGTTTACCCCTTCACCCCACAGCCAACCATTACACAGGCGATCCTGACGGTATCCGACATCCCGGTCATTTGCGGCGTTGGCGGCGGGCTGACCCATGGGACAAGGAGCGGGAACATTGCCCTTCATGCCGAATTCCAGGGCGCCATCGGGGTCGTGCTCAATGCCCCCACCCCATCTGAAACCATCCGTTATGTCAAGGAAAGCATCGACATCCCTGTGATTTGCACCATCGTGTCCGAATTTGCAGACATTGCTGAGAAACTTGAATCCGGGGCTGACATCATCAACGTTTCCGGCGGTGCCAAAACAGCAGCCATCGTCAAGCGGATCCGCAGTGAATATCCTTTAGTGCCTATCATTGCAACCGGCGGGCCCACCGACGCATCCATCAACGAGACCATCGAAGCCGGTGCCAATGCCATCACCTTCACGCCGCCAAGCAACGGCGACTTGTTCAAAGACAGGATGAAGATGTACCGTGAAATCGACAATCAACGCTATCAAGACCATCAAGAAGACTAGGATACCCCTGCGTATCCTTTTTATATGCCTAAAAACGAACAAGCCCCCCAAAAAAACATACACTATATTAAGCAATCATGTTTGGGGGCTAACGCCATGAAAATACATTCCTTTTACGCTACCACCAGCACAGGCCTGACGATTGCGCCTGTGAAGTTCAAGAATCCCGCCCTTTTAGTTGGGCTTTCCGGAGCCGGCAAGAGCCAGCTGCTATCCTATCTGAATGAAACGTACCTGCTGATGTGCGGCCATTTGGAGCCTGACCTTCCCGACGGGGAATTTGGCATGGAATTTTCCCATGAAGAAAAAAACTACCGTTTTTTAGCCACCGTCGAAGGCCATGTGCCGACAATGGCTTTGCTTTACTTAAATGGCGAATTGGTCCCGCCTGAAACCTTGATGAGCCTGCCGGATAAGCCGTATTTATTTTTCGCCAAAAACACCATGGAAATCCGCCAAGACATCGGTTTTTTGCAAAAAGTCCCCCCGCCTGGGCAACTAGAGGAAATCAGGAACATTTATTGCTATATTTTCGAAGATGTGACTGACGTCCATTTCGACCGTCTCTGTTTCAAGCAAGGGCAATGGCTCTACCCCGGTCAGATGTCGGATGGGATGCTAAAAACTTTTGCTTATTTGAAAGAGTTGATATCGGCCCCCAGCGGAAGTGTCCTGCTGATCGATGAATTTGAAAATGGCTTGGGTCCCAATTGCCTGGGTGTCTTATTGGAAGAAATGCTGGCGCGTGATGATGTCCAGCTCATCTTAAGCAGCCACCATCCTTATGTCATCAATAACATACCGCCAAATAACTGGTTGATCACCAGCCGAAAAAACAACCTGGTCAAGACAAAGACAGCTGCTGAAATGGGGATTGGGCAAACCCGGTATGACGCCTTCTTCGAGCTGCAAAACGGGTTGCACCAAGGGGAGGACTCCTAAGATGAACCTTTACATCCTAGTGGAAGATGGAAAGTCCGGCCACAAAATCATAGGTGAATGGATCGGGATGCTCCTTCCCTTTATGAAACGTGCCAGGGATGTCGCCAGCGTCAGGGAAAATTCTTACATTGTATTCAGCGGCTACGGCTATCCCCGCATATTAGGGACCAACCCCGAGTCCCCCGAAAAAAATGTGCTTGGGGCCACCATTGAAACCATCAATGAAAAAGGTTGCTTCGATTATTTCCTGATTTTTTTAGATGGTGACGGTGAAGATAGCCAATCAAGAAAAGACAAGGTCAAACAAAAAATAAGGAATTACCGGATTCCCCTGGCTATCCCTTACTACGTCTTTATCCAAAACATCTGCTTTGAATCCTGGCTCTTAGGCAACCAAGCCCTTTACCCTATCCCGTACAGCAAGTTATTTATGCCATTCGGGCAACATTACAACGTCAAGCGCCTAGACCCTGAGTTGATGCCCAACAACCCCCTTGCCGGCACCCAGACAGCGTCCCTTTACCACGAGCGGTACTTACGGGCCATGCTAAAGGAAAGCGGCTACCATTATAATAAGTCAAAACCAGCCCCCATCGTCTTTAGCCCAGGGTATTTGGACCAGTTAAAATCACGCACGGCCCAAAGCCCACACCTAAAAAGCCTGGCTATATTTTTTGACTTCATGGAAGAATTGGCACGGCTGGCAAAATCGACTGAAAACGGGAGAATACCAGCTGACACCCCCTAAAATATAATCACTCCCAAAAAAAACAGGGCTGACGACTGGCGTCAACCCTGTTCTTTTTGGGAGTGGTCAATAGGAACCTAGCCCAGTTGCCTGCAAGTATTTGGCAAGTATATCCTCTTCCTCAACTACAGGTTGGGAATTGGCGTATTCCCTGTAAATCAGCTTCAAAGCAACCCCTTCTTCAAATGAGGACACTTCAAAAAACGCCTCTTTGTTTTCGCTGTCCCAAATATTTTTTCCCATGAATATCTTCTCATCATCAATGATATATAAAGCCGGAAGGTTGGAAAGTTCCAGGTCATCTAATATTTTAAACTGGGTTTTTCGCTTAATTTCACTGACCTCCACTTTAACCTGGTACTGATAAAGCTGATACATCACCCAGCTGACCAAGCTGATTAAAAAATAAAGTCCGGATTTTAGGAGGACTGACATCGGAAAAAAGATTAATACCAGTGTGCATAAGGCAATGGCCACACGGCATGTGCGCCGTCCAAAAGAAACAAGGCGTTGGACTTTTTCGTCCACACAAATATTCATGGATTCATAAAGGACCTTTTGACAAAAAGCCACGAAGCCTTCACCATTCAGCTCCTGTGATTTTGCTGAGATGGTTAAATGGATAGGAATCCAAGATGGCAGCTTCAAACGATTGAACAGTTGGGGTTCGATCCCGTCGACATAAACCTCAATTTTTTTTGCCGCACCTTCCATTGATTGGCTGACCTGGCTTTTGCTGCAAGGATTTAGGGATTTAAAACTGGTAAGGTCCAACGCGAAAAGCCTCCTTTCAACTTTAAATTATTATGGTCAAAAGGAAATGCCTTAAACGAAAAAAGAAGTCAATTTTTTTCCCCCGGGACAAAAAAAACGATAACCCCCATGACCACTAATAAGTAAGAAACGGAAAATGGGCGAAATGCTGGGAACCAACTGACCAAAAGCAAGGTGATCCCCACTGAAAAACCGATGAGATTCCCACGCCTTAGACCATAATCCCTCATATTGGCAATGCCTGGGACCAAGATGAAAAGGACCCACCAGCTTTGCAAAAACCAATCCAGGCGCCAGTTCCCCAGGGTATCCCCCAAAAAGCCGATGCCTAAAAACACCAGGGCCAGGCCCAAAAGCGTATCTTTTTTATTCATGGCAACGCCTCCCCTCATACAAGTGTCTAGCAACCCGGTTTCTCGAAAAGTTGAAATGGAACAAGCTCCCCGAGGAGAAACCTTGCCCAGCCCGAAGCCTCATTAAACGGTAATGCAACGGATCAGCAGCACATTGTTATACCGCGACAAATCATCAATAATACTTAAATAGCTGATTTCATGGAGCAAATCAATGGTATATACTTCGGTATAAATATTTCCAGCTTCCGTCATTTCCACGGAAAAATCCAGGTCTTTAATGATGATGTTGCGTTCCTGAAAGTAATCTGCTAAAAATTCCTTGGTTTCAATGCGGTGCCTATATTTGATTTCCATTTTTTTGACGGTGCCAATGCGGATAAATTTCTTCAAAATGACCAAAGTCACCATGATTGTCAAAAACAGCGGGAGGGCAAGGATGTAAACCCCATAGCCGATGACGATGCCTAAGCAGGCGACAATCCAGACTGAGGCCGCTGTTGTAAGGCCCTGAATATTATGTTTGGTGATTACAATCGTCCCCGCCCCTAAAAAACCAATGCCGCTTATGACCTGGGCCACTAAGCGGCCAAAGTTGAAGGTAACAGCCCCTTCTTCCATGCCCATCATTTCAACGACCAGCAACCGCTCTAAAATGGCGAAGCTTGCTGCCCCCAAACAAACTAAGATATGGGTCTTAACCCCTGCTGGACGGTTTTTATGCTCCCTTTCATAGCCAATGACCCCCGACATCAGGGTCGCAAGGATTACCCTTAGCAACACATCCCAAACCGACATTCCCAAACACCCCCAAAATTTTATCCCTTTTCATCAAGATATGAAAAAAAGAACGGGGATTATGATGGTCCCTGTCCTCTATTTTTTAGATATTTTCCCTGATTTGGTCGTCAAGTACCTGTAATACCTGGAGTGCCCATAAGTAATCCGGTAAAACCGCATAGGAATGGGCAATTTTTTGGGCGGTTTCGCCAGGGATTAAAAAAACTTCCCTTGTTTCATGCCGGATAAAAACATAGCTTCTTGACCCGTTTTTTATGCCATCGCGCAGTTCAAAATCAGCTGCCCGAACTAAAGTCCTTCCCCCATCCTCTAAAAATTGGGGGATTTCTGACCATTTGATTTTAACAAATCCCTTAAGCAAGCCGTGCACCTCCAAGCCCATTCATATGACTCTATTAAAAAGCAGGCCTTCCCAAATCAGCTTGGAAAGGCCTGCCCGTTTCTTTTTCCTTAAGATGCAACTTTGTTTTTGTGCTCCAAGCGCAGTTTATCAGCAATCATGGCAATAAACTCAGAGTTGGTCGGCTTGGATTTTGTCACACTCACTGTGTAGCCGAAGATGTTAGAGATCGCTTCGATGTTTCCACGGTTCCAAGCAACTTCAATGGCATGGCGGATCGCCCGCTCTACGCGGGAAGCTGTTGTTTTGTATTTTTTAGCAACATCCGGGTAAAGGACTTTCGTGATCGACCCTAATAATTCGATATCATTGTAAACCATGTTGATGGACTCGCGTAGGTACAGGTAACCTTTAATGTGTGCTGGAACGCCCATCTCATGAAGGATATTAGTGATTTCGGATTCAAGGTCGAATTCTTTTTGGACCGGACGGCTAGTAAACATGTTAGCCGCTGTTGACTGGCTGATGCCTGACCCATCGTAACGGGAATTAATGTCGCGGATGATTTTGACAATCTTGTTGATTTCAAACGGCTTCATGATGAAGTAAGAAGCGCCTAACTCAGCTGCGCGCATCATAATCTTTTCTTGGTTAAAAGCAGTAAACATAATGATATGGCGCGGACGCTTGTACATGGAAGCATTGTCTTTTAATTCTTCCAATACACTGACACCGTCCAAGTCCGGCATAACAACATCTAATAATAAGATGTCAACTTCACGGTTGCGAAGGGTGTTTAGGACTTCATTTCCATTTGATGCCACTTCGATGACTTCCATATCTTCCTGCAATGAGATATACTCGGATAATACCGTAATCAATTCTTTATTGTCGTCTGCTAATAATACTCGTAATTTACTCATCATTTGTGCCCCCTATGTTTTCCTGTATGATACTATTAAAATACACTTCACAACAAATTACAAGATTTATTGGCTAATTTACATAATAATACTCCTTTTCACAAGACATATTCGACAAAATCTACTTTTTCTTGTTTTAGCATGTGCCCAAAAGAGGCGTTTTCATCCTTCTTTTGTCATTTGATGTCTAAAAAAGCACGAACCCTATCAAATGGCCCATGCTTAATTAAACTAATTTATTTTTGTGGTTCTACGCTGCGTTTTGGTGGGGTTGTCCCAAGTAATCTATCCCTGATTCTTGAAGCATCCATTCAATAAAAATACCGTATCCCAAAGTGGAATCGTGAACCAGAACATGGGTTACAGCACCAATGATTTTCCCTTCTTGGACGATTGGGCTCCCGCTCATGCCTTGGACGATGCCACCCGTCCTTTCTAATAGCCGCTGATCGGTCACCACATATTTAAGCCCTTTGACGGCTTTTTGCAATTGATGGCTGACCTCGATGATTTCAATATTGAAGGCTTCTACACGGTCCCCTTCCAAAACGGTGAGGATTTGGGCAGGCCCTTTTTTGACCTCTTTGACAAAAGCAATGGGCATTTGCTGCCAGTTGGACTTAAGGCTCGATTCAAATTGCCCATAAATCCCAAAATGATTGTTTTTTTCTAAAGTACCTAAATGCTCGTCAAATAAAATATCTGCGATTTTCTCCCCTGGCTTGCCGGATTTGGCTTTTCTCACAGAGGTCACATTGGAATTAATGATTTCCCCTTTATGGATTTTTACCAGTTGATTGGTATCCTGGTCGATGATTTCATGGCCAAGGGCCCCGTATTTATGGGTTTTGGGATCGATGTAGGTCAACGTCCCGATACCGGCCAGCTTATCCCGCAGGTATAGTCCTGTTGTGACAACCCCATCCTGGGAAATAACAGGTTTGATAGGCATTTGATGGACATCCCCATGGCGATTGATGGTTAGATCCATGTACTTGGCATCCACAGCCCGGAGCAGCTTTTCTTTGTATTCCGCCACTGTTGAAATTTTAGCCCCATTTACGGCAATGATCACATCGCCTTTTTGGACACCTGCTGCTTTGGCAGGGTTGACATCCCCATGTTCAGTGGCGACATGATAAGTATCCACAACGACAAGCCCATCGGTTTGGATTTTAATTCCTATGGCGTCGCCGCCTGCAATCAATTCATAACGGTCCGTATTTTTAGGTAGCGTTTTCTCTTTATTCGCAGAAACACTGTCGCCGGTTGTATATTTTTCATTAAAACGCAAAAGATGCTCATTGCCGGTAGATTGCGCCCAGGCGTATTCGTATGCCGGATTGCTTATGCTTACTAAAAAGAAGACTGAAAGTAATACGAAGGTGATGGATAAAAATTTCATCCTGGTTTCCTGCCTCAATTATTGCGCCTCCTTTCAACTTTATTCGACATGGGATACAATCTTATTATGTTTATTTCACAAGGAAATATCAAGGAAAATGCAAAAAAAAAGAAAATCTTTTAAGGGATTGGGCCTTAAAGGATTTTCCTATAAAAGGTTTTACGCATGGAGCAGCTGCCGTGCATTTTCCATGGCCGATTCCGTAATATCTTCCCCTGACAGCATGCGTGCAATCTCAAGGGTCCGCTCATGCAAGTCGAGCTCTTTGACCCGTGTCACTGTCCGGTTGGCCTTCTCGTATTTGCTGACATGGATATGCTGCCTGGCCAAAGAAGCGACTTGCGGCAGATGGGTGATGCAAAGGATTTGTTTGGTCTTTGCAATTTCAAGCATCTTCGAGCCAATGCTTGATGCTACCAGGCCGCTGACTCCCGTATCTATCTCATCAAAAATAATTGTTGAAATAAGCTGGCCGCGGTTTAGGATGGTCTTTAAAGCCAGCATGACCCGGGACAATTCGCCTCCGGATGCAACTTTATGGAGGGGCTTCAAAGGCTCTCCCTTGTTGGTGCTCAGTAAAAACTGGATGTCATAAAGGCCGTGGTTATAATAAGTCCCGGTCAAAATATTTTCATTTTTCTGCCGGGTGAACTGGACGTCAAACTGGGAATTCGATAGCTGCAGGTCCGCCAGTTCCCTAATCAGGCTCGTCTTAATCTGGCCAGCGATGGATTTCCTGGCTTCATTGAGCCGCTCCCCGACATGAAGAAGGTGCTTATTGGTTTCTTTGACCTTTTGGACAAGGCTTTGGCCATAATGCTCCCCATCTTCTACCTGTGCCAGTTCACTTGAAATTTTTTCATAATAACTGATGATTTCTTCCACTTCCATCCGGTACTTGCGCTTTAGCTGCTGAAGGACACTGATTCTCGCATCAAGGGCCTCCAGTTCCTCCGGTTCATAGCTGAGGCTGCCCAGCTGATGGGAAATCGTGCCCGCGTATTCCTCTAACCCATAGTAAATATCATTGATGGTAGTCACAGCTTCCCCCAAGGCGGGATCCAGGGCCTGCATGGCCGTAGTCAGGTGCAAGGCATCGTAAAGCTGCTCCAATGCCCCCCCTTCATCATTGACAAGCTGTAGGATGCTAGTGAGGGAGCTATGGAGCTTATCGCTATTGGAAATAACCGAACGCCTCTTTTCAAGTTCGTCAAGTTCCCCGATTTTGAGGTTTGCTTTTTCCAATTCGTTTTTTTGAAATTGAATGAGGTCGAGGCGGGCCTGGACTTCTTCGGAATTTTTCCGGTAATCCAAGTAATCCTGGCGGGACTTGATAAATGATTGGAGCGCCTCGGCATATTCCTTGTTTAATTCCCTGAGGGAGTCGTCAATAGCCATATTGTCCAATACTTCGTAATTGAATTCTGGGCTGAATAAGCGGTGGGTATCATGCTGGACATGGATATCAATCAGCTGGGCCCCGATTTGCCGCAGGTGGCTTGCCGTTACCAGCTGCCCATTGACGCGGATTTGCCCATTGGTAGCCCTGCGTATGGTCCGCTTGATGACAATCTGCCCGTCCATTTCAATATCCAGGTCCCCAAGCATTTTTTTAAGGCCGTCATTGGCCTCCACTTCAAAAATCCCCTCCACTACCGCCATATCCTCGTGGTGGCGGATTAAATCGGTGGAGGCGCGGTCGCCAATCAGAAGGGAGATGGCATCGATGATAATGGATTTTCCAGCACCGGTTTCCCCGGTCAGCACCGTCATCCCTGGTTGGAGGTCAAGCTGCAGGGATTCAATGATCGCCATGTTCTTAATGGATAAATGCGTCAACATAATTTCTCACCTACTATAACTGATTATGGGCAGCTTTTACTACCCGCTCCATGTCTGTTTCCAAAACATGGGTTTGCATGGTTTCATTATAACGGATATGGACCAAAAATTCAATATTCCCTTCGCCGCCTTTTATGGGCGAGTAAGTTAGGTTCATGACGCTTAATCCCAGTTCCCCGATGAAGCCAAGTAAATCCTTGATCACCTGAAGGTGGACCTTAGGGTCCTTGATGATGCCTTTTTTCCCAACCTGCTCCCTTCCCGCTTCAAACTGGGGCTTGATCAGGGCAGCCACGTCCCCATTTACCTTCAGCAGGGTTTTTAGCACAGGCAAAATGATTTTGAGGGAAATAAACGACACGTCGATGCAGGCAAAGTCAGGAAGCCCATAGAGCAGGTCGCTTTCAACCATGTGGCGAAAATTGGTCCGTTCCATGACCACCACCCGCTCGTCTTGGCGAATTTTCCATGCTAATTGGTTGTACCCCACATCTACCGCATAAGAGCGGACGGCCCCATTTTGCAGGGCACAGTCCGTAAACCCGCCCGTTGAGGATCCGATGTCGATGATTGTCTTTTCTTCGACGGAGATATCAAATTCTTCGAGGGCTTTTTGCAGCTTGAAGCCACCCCGGCTAACATAAGGGCTGACTGCCCCTTTAATGGTTATCGCGGACTCCACCGGGAATTTTTCGCCGGGTTTGTCAACGCGTTCCTGCCCGACCAGGACCAATCCCGCCATAATGGCACGTTTTGCATTTTCCCGGGAATCAAAATAACCCTGCTGGGCCAATAGCACGTCAATTCGTTCTTTTTTCATGGTCCTCACGACCTTTCTACGATAGCCATGATTTCTTGCTTGATGTCCTCAAGGGACAAATGCAGCTCCTCTAAAATCTCTGGGACGCTCCCATGCTGGACAAATATATCCGGGACTCCCATGCGATGCACCTCAACCGACTGCCTGCTTTGGCTATAATGCTCAAGGATTCCCGTTCCCAGACCGCCAATCATAGCAGCTTCTTCATAGATGAGGAGTTTGGCACCGCCAGATGCCAGCTGATCCAGCATACCGGTATCCATTGGCTTGATGTACCTGGCATTGACAACCCCGACCGAAAAACCAAAATCGGTTTCGAGACCTTCAGCCAGTTTCACTAATTTCTGTAAAAAAGGACCAAAGGATATCAGGTATAGCCCCTTCCCTTCCCGAAGGATTTCCCAGCTCCCAGGTTTTAAAAACTTCCGGTTATGGTAATTCGGGTCTAAAGACGCCACATTCCCGCGGGGATACCGGATGGCAACCGGCCCCTCCAATTGGTATGCCGTGTAGAGCATGTCAAAGGCTTCTTTGGCATCTTTTGGCATCATAATCCTTAAATTTGGGACAGGGCGAAGCATCGGGATGTCATAAAGCCCCTGATGAGTCTCCCCGTCTGCACCTGTAATCCCCGCCCGGTCAATCCCAAAGACGACGTTTAAGTTTTGTCTCGCCACATCGTGATGGACCTGATCAAATGCCCGTTTCAAGAAGGTCGAGTAGATGGAAACAAATGGCTTCATGCCTAAGGCTGCCATCCCCCCGGCCATGGTCACCGCATGCTCCTCGGCGATTCCCACATCAAATAGGCGCTGGGGGAAAGCTTTGGCATAATCCATCAGGGCCGAACCGGCTATCATGGCAGGCGTAATGACCGCAGCTCGGGAATCATTTTTCGTTATCTCGATCATCCCATTGCAAATCAACTGGCTCCAAGAAATTTCTTTGGTTTCGGACTTCCCTTTTGCCCGGCCGGTTTCGCGTTCAAAAGCGGAAACCCCATGCCATGAGCCAAGCCGGTCGTCTTCTGCCGGCTTGTAGCCTTTTCCTTTTTGGGTTTTCACATGGATGATAATGGGGCGTTCCAGCTTCTTGGCGTATTCAAGCGCCCTTGTCAGCTCTTTTAGGTCATGGCCATCCACCGGCCCAAAATATTTAAACCCCATGTCTTCAAAGTAATGCCGCCCCATCACAAAACGCTTGATGCGCATTTTAGCATTACGGGCCCATTCAGTGACGCTCTTTTTATTATGGAGGGCTTTTTTGATCTTGCGCTTTGTCGTCAGGTATGCATCCTTAGTGCGAAGGGTGCCGAACACATTGGCAATGACCCCGACATTGGGGGAGATGGACATTTCGTTGTCATTTAAGATAATGATGACCCGTTTGCCCAGATGGCCCAGGTGGTTGATGGCTTCATAAGCCATGCCCCCTGTTAGGGAGCCGTCCCCGATGACCGCTACAATGTGGTGTTTTTCACCCATTAAGTCCCGGGCTGCCGCCATCCCTACCGCTGCCGACAACGAGGTGGACGCATGGCCCGTTTCCCAGCAGTCATGCAGGGATTCGCTGCGCTTTGGAAAGCCGCTCATCCCCTTGAATTGCCTTAAGGTAGGAAATTTCCCGGCACGGCCTGTCAATATTTTATGCGGGTAGACCTGATGGCCTACGTCCCAGATGAATTTGTCCACCGGGCTGTCGAATACTTTGTGCATGGCAACTGTCAGTTCCACAACCCCCAGGTTTGACGACAGGTGGCCCCCCGTTTTTGATAAAGAATCTATGATAAACTCCCGGATATCTTCACATAACTCCTCTAATTGGCGGTTTGACAAATGCTTCAAAAAAGAAGGGTCATTTATCTCTTCCATTTCAAACGCCATTTTATAAACCTCCTTTTTCTGCTCCTATATGATAGGTCAAATATTCCCAAACTAAACACCGCAACAGGCAAAACAAAGAATGAAGCCCATAAACCACTTCATTCTTTGTTTTAGCTGCTAATTATTCCTGCCGCCTACCAGTTCTATAAAGCCATAAAGGCAGTCAGTGTCCATGCCTTCCATTCTTGTTAAGGCCTGTCGTGCAGAGGATAGTTCGGATTCAAGCATTTCCTTAGCCCCAGACATCCCTAAAATAGATACATAAGTTGATTTTTGGCTGGTGGCATCTTTGCCAGGTGTCTTCCCAAGTTCTTCCGCTGTCCCTTCAACATCCAAGATGTCGTCTTTGATCTGAAAGGCAAGCCCTAAATGGGACGCATAGCCCTCAAGCAACTGGGTGGCTTGTTCATTGGCATTCCCTATAAGGGCGCCTGCCAAGACAGCGAATTCAATGAGCCTGCCTGTTTTGTTTTTATGGATGTTTTTAAGTTGCAAAAGGCCTACTGGGGACTTTTCTGCTTCCATGTCAAGTATCTGGCCGGCAATCATCCCCATAGGCCCTGCCGCCTTTGCCAGCATGCTAACAAGTACCAAACGGACTTCGGCCGGCAACCATCTATCTTCCGCAACCACGGAAAAGGCAAATGTCAACAAGCCATCCCCGGCAAGGATGGCGATGCCATCCCCAAAAACCACATGGTTGGTGGGGACGCCCCTTCGCAGGCTATCATTATCCATTGCCGGCAAATCATCATGGACCAAAGAATAGGTATGGATCATTTCCAGTGCGGCACTTGTGCCGACACCCTGTTCAACAGGTGCTCCCAGGGCTTCCAAAACTGCCAGGAGCAGCAAGGGGCGCAGCCGTTTCCCGCCAGCATTGGCAGAATACGCCATAGATTCCTTCAACGTCTTTGGGGCATCCAACCCATCGACGAGCGAGGCTATTTTTTTTTCAACTAATTGTTTATGCCTTTCCAAACCAGGAGTCCCCATTTTATTTACCTGCCATTTCAAAATCGGAGGTATTGCCATTGGCATCGACCAAGACTGTGACCTCTGCCTCTATTTTTTGCAGTTTTTGATGGCATTGCCCGGAAAGTTCCATCCCTTTTTTATAAAGTTCAATGGATTGCTCAAGGGGAAGTTCCCCCATTTCAAGTTGCCTAACGACATTTTCAAGCTCATTCAGCGCCTCGTCGAAGCTTATTTTGTTTTCAGACATCATTCATCACCTGCCAATTAATTTTCAATGATTTCCTCAACAACCGCAAGGAAATTCCCATCTGCCACAGTGGCACGCACAGCTTCGCCAACTTTCAGCTGGCTGACGCTTCTAACCGCTTTGCCTTCCCCATCCGCCATGACGCCATACCCTTTAGCCAATACGGCAAGGGGGTTCAGGAGCTGAAGCATTGCCAGCGCCTGGCCATAGCCTGTCTTTGACTGCGACATTTTTTTCTCCATGGACTGGGTCAGCAAGGCCTGCATGAAAACAAACCGCTGGCGCTTTGCCTCGATGACCCGTCCTGGAGGGAAATGCCCCAGGCGTGCTTGGGCACTCTGGAGGCGAAACGCCTTTTTGGACTGGGTATCTTGAAGCAGGTGCTGAAGTTTTTCAGTCAATTTATCCACATGCATCATTTTGGGTTCAAATAAGGTGTTGGGATTTTTTAAAATATAATGGTTTGCAAGCCGGTCCAGCTTCTCTTTTTTTTGGTTGAGCTGGTTTGAAAGGTTTTGGCTTAGGCGGCCGGTCAGCTGATTGTAGTATGCTAGCACGTCTGGAAGGGACGGCACTGCCATTTCAGCCGCCCCGGTCGGCGTGGGGGCCCGAAGGTCAGCCACAAAATCGGCGATGGTAAAGTCCGTTTCATGCCCTACGGCTGATATGATCGGGACTTTGGACTGAAATATTGCCCGTGCGACAGCTTCCTCATTAAATGCCCACAAGTCTTCAATCGACCCGCCCCCACGCCCAAGGATGATTACATCCGGCCTAATCCCTTCATTCGCTTGGCGAATGCAGGAAACAATGGACGCCGCCGCATTTTCTCCTTGGACCAAAGCCGGATAGATGAAAATCTGGGTTGCCGGGAACCGGCGCCTGATGGTTGACAGCACATCCCTGATAGCCGCTCCTGTGGGCGAGGTTATAATCCCGACGCTTGCAGGAAATTTAGGCAATGGCATTTTACGGGCTTGGTCAAAAAGCCCTTCCCTACCCAGGCGTTCTTTCATTTGGTTGAATGCCACAAACAGGTTCCCAACCCCGTCTTCTTTTATCGAGCGCACCTGGATGGAATAACTCCCGCCGGCTTCATATACCGAAAGCGACCCTTTGACAATAACTTCCATGCCATCTTTAGGGGTAAACCCGACTGCCTTGGCGGCCTGGGCAAACATGACAGCACTCACCTGCGCTTCCTCGTCTTTTAAAGTAAAGTAAAAGTGCCCCCGGGAATGCCGCTTGAAATTAGATATTTCCCCTTTTAGCAGAACCCCTTGGAGGTTTTGGTCGTAATCGAATTTTAATTTGATGTATTTGGTCAGGGCCCTGACGCTTAAAGGCAATTTCTTGTCTTCCATAGGTTAACCTTCAAGGCTTTCCTTCATTTTATCCAGGACTTTGTTGTTGAACGCCGTTGCCTTGCCATCGGCATTGGAGAATTCCTTAGTCAGCTCCAGGGCCTCATTGATGACCACTGGTGCCATTTCAGTCTTATTGGCAAGCTCAAAGGCAGCTAGCCTCAAAATAGCCTTATCAACCTTATTGAGGCGCTTCAACGACCAGCCCTCAAGGTTTTGTTCAATTACGGCATCCAAAGAATCCAGGTTATTGAAAACGCCTTCCACCAGATGATGGTAAAACTCATCCAATTCGAAATGCTTTTGAAGCTGGTGATGGTCTTTTAAGGATAAATCATCCCCCAATACGCCATATGCTTCTTCTTTTAGGTCTTGGGCCATGGCGGCAATATTTTCAACGGCCTCCGACAAAGGGATGCCCCCTACTTCTGATTGATACAATGTTTGGACCGCTAATTGGCGGGCAATGTGACGGATCATAAAAAAACCACGCTTTCTGTCAAGGTATATATAGTGTAACCTTTTTTTCATATTTTAAATTAACAAAGGATGCCAAAAATCGACAATGGCAGCAAAAAATAAATGGGGGCAAGCCCCTAAAACTTCCCCCTAAAGGGGGCCAAATTTATCAAAATTCGATATTTACCACATGGACATATATCTCTGCCGGCTTGACTGCCGTCATGTGATAGACCATTTGATGGATATTGGACTGGATTTTTTCGGCAACCGCATTGATGGCATGCCCTGCTTTTAGGGAAACATACACGTCAATCACCAATCCATTTTCATCGAACTCCACTTCCACGCCATGGCGGTGCTTTTTTTGGTTGAAGGAATCTGCGATATTTTGGGAAACCCCATCAAGCATCCTCGCTACCCCTTCGACTTCCATGGTGGCATTATGGGCAATGACCCGAAAAACATTGGTATGGATCAAGGTCGATCCAATCGCATTGCTGGTTTCACTGATTTGATAATATTTCGATACCGCCATTTTGTACCCTCCGTCATTGCATATTTACCCTAATGATACTATATTTTACCACTTATTGCAAATACTATCCTCCGACAAAAGAAGCCGTCTCCCGTCAAAACGGGAAATGGCCGCCTAAATGGCTTTCTCACACATAGTATCCGGCAACTTTGACGTATTCGTGCTGGCCATCTTTTTGGGACAGGGGATAATCCAATAAATCATAGCTGTTTTGGGAAATCAGGTAATCCTGCACGGTGCCATCGGCATTGAATATTTTTTGGGTAACGATCATGGTATGGGTCAGGTTATCCCCCATGTATTTAAGTACGATATCACCTGGCTCTAGGTCCTCATACCCTACATAATAAGCAAAAATGCCATATCGCGGCGGTTTTCCGGCGGCATTATTGCCTAATATGAAATTTTTGAGGTATCTGGCACTGGTCCAAGAAGGGCTCCTGGAGCTATCTGAAAACCAATACCAGCGAAATCCGTCGTGCGGACCGGAAGTGACAAAAGGCATCCCCCCGGCATGAAGGACCTGGGAAGCAAAGTTGGTGCAGTTGCCTCCGTATTTTTCATAATCCTTCCAAATTGGGTTCCTAGCCAACGCCCACCGCCGCGCATAGGCAACCGCTGCCTCCCGGTCATAAGGGATCAGTTGCAGGCGCCAGCTGCATCCCAAAAATACCATAACCTCAGCCCCTTTCAATGATGTACTGCTATAGTTTACGCTTATTCCCCAAAAAGGTGAATTTTTCCCTCAAGGCCGCAGAACGAAGTGGCCAGGAGCTACTTCTTTGAGGGTGCCCGAAGGGATGGCTTGGCTGCTGGGATGAAGCGCCCGTTTTTTTTTGCGTTCAAGGATTGGGTCAGGGATAGGGAGGGCCGACAAGAGCGACTGGGTATAGGGATGGAGCGGGTTATTAAACAGGGTTTCTGCCGGGGCAATCTCTACAATCCGCCCCTTTTGGATGACGGCGATCCGGTGAGAAATGTAACGGACGACGGATAAGTCATGGGCGATGAACAAATAAGAAAGCCCCCTGGTTTTTTGAAAATCCTGAAGCAGGTTCAGGACTTGTGCCCGGATTGATACGTCCAGTGCGGAGATGGGCTCGTCAGCCACTATGAGGCGCGGATCCATGATCATGGCCCTGGCGATGCCGATGCGCTGCCTTTGGCCGCCGGAAAATTCATGGGGGTAGCGGCTGCCGTGTTCAGCAAGCAAACCGACCGATTCCAATGCCTGTCCGACTAAATGCTTCCTCTGCGCTTCGTTTTTGTAACGCTTAAAATTGGTTATCCCTTCGCTGATGATGTAATCCACATTGGCACGTTCGTTCAGGGAAGAGGCCGGATCTTGAAAAATCATTTGGATATTTTCTTGGACAAATCGCTTCAAAGCCTTCGTCTTAGGGTTTTCAATATTTTTTCCGTCAAATATGACCTCGCCGCGGGACACGGGGTTAAGCCCTAAGATTGCCCTGCCGATGGTGGATTTCCCGGAACCCGACTCACCTACCAAAGACAGGGTTTCCCCTTCGTAAATGGGCAGGTTGATGTCTTGAACGATGGTTTTTCCCCCGAGGCAGACTTCAAGGCCTTTGATGTCGAGCAGGATTTTTTTCATGGATAAATCTCCTTTAGCCGCCCATGGAGGTTTTGGAGCGCCTTGGGTCGTTTTACTTTTGGGGCCCTGGGATCCATTAGCCAGGTCTTGGCGTAATGGCCGTCGCCGACCTTGAAGAAGGGGGGCTCTTCCTCGAAGTCGATCTTAAGGGCGTAGGGGTTTCGCGGCGCGAAGGCATCCCCTTTTATGTCGTGGTATAGGCTTGGCGGCGTCCCCCCAATGGCATAAATCCCCTCATTCCCGAAAGCCAGCTGGGGCAGGGAGGACAACAGCGCCCACGTATAGGGATGGGCGCAGCGGTAAAAAATATCCTCAACCCCTCCATATTCAACAATCTGCCCTGCGTACATGATGGCGACCCGGTCAGCCACGCTGGCGACTACCCCCAGGTCATGGGTGATGTAGATGACCGTCAGCCCAAGTTCTTCCTGAAGCCCTGAGATAAGGTCCAGGATTTGCGCCTGGACCCTCACATCAAGGGCTGTGGTCGGCTCATCGCACAACAAGACCTTCGGCTGGCAGGCCAGGGCGATGGCAATGACAATCCGTTGGCGCATCCCGCCTGAAAATTCATGGGGGTATTGGGAAAACCGGGACGCAGCCCCTTCGATCCCCACTTTTTCCATGAGTTCGATGGCTTTTTTGCGGGCTGACTTGCGGCTTTCCCCCGAATGGAGCTGGATGGCCTCTTCGATTTGTGAACCTACCCGTCGCATGGGGTTCAAGGCCGTCATGGGATCTTGGAATACCGTGGCTATTTTTTTCCCGCGGATTCCCTGCCACTGGGAATTTTTTTTGAGCGTTGCCAGGTCCATCCCTTCAAATTTAATGCTCCCTTTTGTAATTTCCCCATTTTCTTCAAGCATCCCCGTCAGGGATTTTATCAACACGGATTTTCCCGAACCAGATTCACCGACGATGGCCAGGGTTTCCTTTTCATAAAGGTCCAAGGAAGCCTTCCTGATGGCCTTAAGCCGCTGGCCCCGGACGGAAAATTCCACCTCTAGCCCTTCGACCTTTAAAATAACTGCCATACTCTACCCCCTATCTGTGTTTTTTGGGATCGCTGGCATCTGCGATGGCCTGTCCCATCAAGTATAAGGAAACGGTGACGATGGCAAGCATGGAAACCGGTGCCCAAAACAGATGGGGGTAGCCTGAAAAATAGCTGGAATATTTAGAAATCATCCGTCCAAGGGAGGCCGTTTCCACACTGAGCCCGATGCCTAGGAAGGATAGCATGACCTCCATGGAAATGGCGGCCGGGATCTGCCCTGCGATAATCGTAGTGATGACCGATACCAAATAAGGCAGCACGTTCCTGGTGACCATCTTGTAAAGGGGGGTGCCCAGCGTCCTTGAGACCAGGTTGTATTCCCGGTCCCTTATCATCATGACCTGGGTTCGGATAAAATAAGCCCCTGACATCCAGCCCGTGACGCACATGGCAAAGACCAGCTGCCAAAAACCAGCTCCCAACAGATACATCAGCACGGTGATGAGCAAAATATCCGGCACGGAGTTGACCACGTTGTACACTTCCAGCATTACCGCATCCATTTTTTTGGAAAACCCCCAGAAGGCACCCACTAAAATCCCTAACAGGGAGTTGATCCCCGTCACTAAGAAACCGATGACCAAGGATGTCCGGGTACCTGCCCAAACCACGTCCCAAACTGAATTGCCAACATCATCCGTCCCGAAGGGAAACTGCCGGGAAATGCCCAAAAAACGCATGGAAGGGTCGTTGATGTGGGGAACCACCCGGGGGTCGTACCCCGACATCAGGGGCTGCAAGAAAGCTGCGAGCGCTACGCTTGCCACCACTGCAATAAGGGCGGGCATCCCTTTTTTATTAAAGAACTGCTCAGCTACCGTACGCCAATACGAATAAGTCGGTGCTGCGATGGTCTCAGTGGCCCTGCCATCCTTTGGCGCAAATTCAAAACGGGGGTCCCTCATGGCTTTTTCCTCCTCTTCCCTGCTTTATGTTTATCGTACAAGGCAATCCTCGGGTCAAGGATAGCCAGCAGCATATCCCCCAAAAGCGTCGACAGGATGGAAAGCACCGTAAAGAAAAAGGTAATCCCAATCACCATGGTGTTGTTGTAAACCGCGATGCTATCCGGCAAAAGCTTGCCCATGCCGGGAATCCCATAGACCGACTCCGTGATGAGCGCCCCCGATAAGGTGAAGATAACAGCCGCAGGAAGCCCATGGGCAATAGGGCCAATCGCATTCCTAAAAATATGCCTGGAAAAAATCCGCCCCTCCCCAAGCCCGGTAGCACGGGCAAAACGGACGTAATCTTGGGAGGACTGGTCTACCATGTAGCGGCGCATCCACATCATGCGCCCAGCAACTGAGCCAATGGCCAGGGACAAGGTGGGCAGCATGAAGGAGCGGATATCTTGGGAACCATAAAGGGCAAACATCGTTGGAAGCCCCCCATAGCGCCCGCCAAGGTAGCGGATTAAGACGACATAGGCCAAGGAAGGGACAGACATCATGACGATGATATAAGCCTGCCCCAGCCTGTCAATCCATTTCCCCTGATGGGACGCCATCAAGACCCCCAGGGGCAGGCCGATGCCATAAGACAAAACCAAGGAGCCAAACCCTAAGATAAAGGAAATAGCCAGCATGGATGGCCCTCTGCGCATCGGGCTGCAATCTGAAAAGCCATCGGGAAACATCCCTAAAAGCTGCAAAGAAGGATTTTCGTTATAACGGCAACTATGAAGGTCAAGGGCTGTTTCAACCACTTCCCCATTCCCTAAGCGGGCTTGCTGTACGACTTTCCTTCCTTGCCTTCCGCTAATGACCTGCACCACGTCCTGCCCCCGGTAAGTTGGATAAGACTGCCCCAAACTGATGCGGACCAGGTTTTGGTGAATAAAAGGAAAAGCACCGTTTGCGTAAATCAGGTATTTATGCCGGGTTCCCCGTCCGATAAGCGCTAAGTTCCCATTAAAATCCCGCCCGAAATGGAGCCCGCTTCCCTTGGCAAAGACATTTTCTACTTGAAACAGGTTCCCCCAAAAATTAAGGATCCGGCGGTAATTTGGGATTTCCCGGTAGGCAAACAACGTGCCGCTTTGGGGAAATGCTTCCACCGTAAAACCCAAGGAAAGGTACTTTTCGAAAAATAAGCGGGCATCATCAGAACCAGAGTCATTGCAGGCGGATAAATCTAAAGCCCCTGATTCACGGCAAAATTCTGCCAGGGTCTTATATTCCGTAAATCCCAGCCTTGCCCATTGGAGATGCTTGTAATTGGTTAAATCGTCCGGGCGCTTCTGCAATTTTTCAATATTCGTATCTGTATAAAAAACCCTGTCTTTCGGGATAGCTGTGTAAATCAGGGAAAAGACAATGCTCATCACCAGAGTGAGGGAAATAAACGAACGGAGCAGGCGCATGATCAGATAAGATTTCATAAGTTCCCTCCTTTTCAACTAAACTACCTAATTTTATCCATATTGAAGGGCATTTATGAACAAAAAAAAACGCCAGGATTCGCCCTTAGCGTTAATTTTCATGTTCACCGGCCAATAACCCAAGCGATATTTCGGCAAGGCGCTTAGTAAAAGCACCGCCGCCAATGACGGCATGCAATTCTTTCTTAGGATCCGAATCCAATGTGTCCGAGCACTCAAACTCCATGGGCATCCCCGATGTGGGCTGCTTCATCCTGCCTTGTGCAATGTGGCTGTAATGCCTCATAAAAAACCACCTCCGATACTTTATTATGGCAGTATCGGAGGTGGTTATTCGCAGTTGGCTGCCACACGGGCCATTAATTCACTGTATTTTTTGATTTGCGTTGGATCCAAAACTGGCTGCCCTGAAACAAAATAACTGATTTTCAGGGCATTTGCATCCCTTGAAGGAACCGGGACATGCTTTTGCAGATGCCTAATGGTCCCCTCCGCCCCATCCACAAGCACCGCCCCTTTAAAAATGCCCTGGATCTGTTTTTTGAAATAAGGAAAATGGGTGCATCCTAGGACGACACTCCCATAAGCAGCGGGGTCCATTCCCGCAAATTGCTCCATGAGGTATGGGATAACCTCTTCATCCGAAAATTCAAAGCCCTCAGCCAGCCCTACCAAGCTGGGAAGCGCCACTAAATCGACCACCTCCTCCCCGTCAAGCGCCTTGAGCAAGTCCTGCATTTTTTTCTCTCGGCAAGTCAAAGGCGTCGCCGTAACCAAAACCCTAAGCCCCAGGGGCTTGCTGATTTCAATGGCTGGCTTGACCGCCGGTTCCATCCCGATGATGGGGATGTCGTAAATCTCCCTTAAAGTGGGCGCTGCTATGCTCGTTGCCGTATTGCAGGCAAGGACTACCGCGCCTGCCCCTTCCCCCACCAGTTTTTTGACCCCCTTAAGGACCAGTTCCAGCACTTCTTCAGGGGTTTTGGAGCCATAAGGCGCATTGTCGCTGTCTGCGTAATAAATAAATTCCCCGCCAGGCATGTGCATAATGGCATGGGCAAGCACCGTCAAGCCACCCAACCCCGAATCCAAAAAACCAATTTTCATTCCACTCAACTCCTATAATAAAAGGTGCAGCACGCTGCTTTTGCTATGACGAAGCACAAAGCGATGCGAGTACTATAGTCACAAGCCCATCACCTTAATTATACACCGAAACCCACTCGAAAATCAAAGCAATCCCCTTGATGGGGCAAAAAAAGGGGGCGATAGGGGGATGAGCAATTTTCATTGACCCATTCCCCTATCGCCCCTTCGCCCTGTTTAGCGCTGGTCTTCTAAATTTTTATAATAAAGCGGGCCAGATACCAGGTTTTTCTTGCCATTGACCTTCACCCAATTTTTGCAAGGGGCAAATCCTGTATCCCCCGGCTCCAAGTAAGCTGATTCATAACCTAATAGTTTCGCTTTATGGACCACATGGTTTAAAAGCAGCTGGCCGTAATTATTGCCCCGGTGCTCTTCTTTGACGTAAAGTGACGTGATCCACGGCTTTTCCTGCTCGTCCATGGCGCTTTCGTCAATGACCATGCCGCAGCATCCGATCATTTCGTCTTCCTTCAATAAGAAATAAAAGTTTTCCAGCGCCTTTTCCCCGGAGGACAGCGCCTTTTTCAAGCTATGGGCGAAACTATGCTGCTTGCGCTCCTGTTTTTTTAATATTTCATTGAGGTACGTTTCTGAGGCCTCTTTCCCTAAAGGATTTCGGTTCATATTGACTACTTGAAGCATGGTGACTCCCCCTATTTTTTCTTGTTCACAATTGACTATATTCACTATAACACCTTTAAAGTCACATTTCCAACACTTTCAATCGCAATAAAATATCAACATCGGCCACCATTCGACAACGGCTGGAAAAATCCAAAAAGGTAAGCGTTTCAACCTCGGATTAGCCCTAACAATCTGTCCGGTAAGTTGATTATCTAATTTCAAAAGACTAGACTTTTGGTACGGTTTTTTCCAAAAACCGATGCTCCCCCCCTTCCTCCCTGCTTTTTCGGAATGCACTTTTAAGCCACTTCACAGCAAGTCATATTTTTTAGAAAATTGCCGGAAAATGAATTTTTTATTAACCAAACCATACCGGGCTGCGTATACTACAGTGTAACGATAGTTGGAAGGGAGACTTAAAATATGTGTAACTATACATGTGGAGGCTACGCGCAACAACCAGTTTGGAATGCGGTTCCTTGCAATGCCACAGTAGTTTGCAACACACAAGCTGCAGAAGGTGAAAAAGAACGCCCCGGACTTTGTTTTATCCTTGTCCTGTTCATTCTTTTGGCTTTGATCTGCAATGTAGTTGGCGGATCTGATGATTCCGACGATGACGATTGCTGCGATTGCTGCGACTGCTACTAATGGCATCCCCAGGTGAATAATCGAAAAAGGCAAGGGCTTTGAATGGTTGGCTCAAGCCTTTTTTACTTTCCAGCAATAAAAGTATTAACCAATCCCCCCTCCTTGCGTATACTACATTGTAACGCAAGTTGAAAGGAAGTCTTAATGTATGGAATATTGCTCACAATCCCCAATTACTTGGAATCAGGTCCCTTGTAGCCAACCGGCACCCGTAACCTATGTCCAGCAAGCCCCTATTGCTTGGAACCCGGTTCCTTGCAACACTACCGCTGTAGCGGCTGCCCAAGAGGAGAAAAAACCTAGTTTTTGCTTCATCATGGTTTTGTTCATCTTATTGGCTGTCATCACAAGCATCATGAGTGCTGATGATTCCGAAGAGGATGATGACGACTACTGTGATTGCTGCGACTGCGATAGCTACTAAGAGCTTATAAAACAAAAAAAAGTATGGGGGTTTGGAATGGGTTCCCATACTTTTTTTTATGCAGTTTAGTAGGTACCGTCGCCGCTCATTTCGTAATATTTTGAAAAAACGGATCCTAGGCTGGCAAACTTATACGACTCAATAGAGGCGATAGCCGAACACGCCAGTTGGTAATCCTGGTCAATCCCGTAAAGCCCCCATTGCTCGCAGTACCGGCCGCAGTTTTTTTCCCAGCCCCTAAGGTATGCGATGATGTAGCGGCTCTCGTTTTCAAGGACCCAGCACTCACTGCCTGCCGCAGCCCAAAGGTTTTCGTCCCCATCCTTGGAGTAGGACAGGGCTGGATACTGCCCCTTGAGCCTAGATAAAGCAGTTTCTTCCAAGGCAGGCACCCAGTTTTTATTTTGGATGAGCCCCTTGATCTGGTAATGGATTTTTTGGTTAATTTGCCTTGATGCCCTTTACAGTGATTTAGCTTGCAAACATTTCCCCATTTACAATACCCCAATCAACCGCCAACGGATTTACAGTCTTGGTTTATTTAAAACTGTACTAATATTATATGAGTTTTGGCAAGGGTTACATGACAAAAAATCGCAAAAAACCGGGCTTGTGCAACTACCCGGCCTTGAAATCATTTTAAATACCTGTCAGCAGGGAATTGGATGCCCCCATCTTGGCGCAACTTGGTCATGACCCGGCAAACAGTTTCAGAGAGTTCCAGCAGTTTTTCATAGCTGGCATCGTCTTTATCCAAGAAGATATCAGCAAATGTATCGGCTTCCTCCATCATGCCATGGGGCGCCATAGGCCCTGAGAGGTTGCCGGAAAGCCCGTCTTTGGACTCCACTTCAATGTGTTCGATATTGGCGATGCTATTGGCCATCAAGGTGCCTTCAGTCCCATAAATCTCAATGCCTGCCTTTGAATAGGCGGTTTTTGAAACCATGATGGTCAGGTCGAAGCTGCCAAAATCAAGGAGAATCGTCCCAAACCCATCCACACCGGTCCTGATTTTCCTCGCAAAGTAACGGGCTGATTGAGGCTCACCAAACAAAGAAACCGCCCCATACACCGGATAGACCCCAAGGTCCATCAGTGTCCCCCCGGAATAATCAAGGGAAAAAATGTTGGGCTCTTCCCCATTCAAGACCGCATCATACCTTGAGGAATACTGGATGTAGTTCAGGTAACCACCGATAGGCTGCCCGATTTGGGCCAGGTTTTGCCGAAGGCTTTGGAAATTTGCTTCATGGATGTGCCGGGCCGCTTCAAAAAACATCGTGCCATGATCCATCGACACCCGCTTGATTTCCTCAAACTCATAAGTATTGGAAACAGCAGGCTTTTCAACGATAACAGAAGTCCCTGCCATCAAGAGGGATTTGGCCTGCTCAAAATGAAGGGCATTTGGCGACGCAATATAGGCGATATCAATGTCCTCGCGGTTGCAAAACGAAATAAAATCCGTTTCCGTAAAACCTCCCCCAAATCCTTGGCAAAACGCCTCGCCGGTTTCTTGCCTGCGTGAATAGACACCAGAAAAAACATATTTCCCGGTGGCCAGGGCAGCCTCCACAAAAGATTTGGAAATCCAATTCGTGCCGATGACACCTAGTCTGATCATAATCCACCTCGTCTAGTATGGAATTTTTATTTTAAGTCCGATGCTTTAATAAAAACCTCCCGGTTGCCGTCAGGGCCGGCAGGGCCGATATAATTTTGTTCTTCCAGGGCATTTATAATTTTAACCGCCCGGTTATACCCCATCCCAAAGCGCTTGCGAAGGACATAGGCATTGGCTTTTTGTTCTTGGTGCAAGTGGGCCAGGATTTCTTTCATTTCTTCTTCTTTGGACATTTTTGGTACCAGTTGCCCATGGTCGGGGTCAGCAACTTTTGGCAATTGCAGCGCCTTGATTTCTTGGGTATGGGAGGCAAGCTCTTGGCGGATTTCCTCAAGCATGCCGGATTTGAACCCCTCAAATACAGAAATCAAATGGTCGTAGGTAAACTTGATGCTTTTTTCCCCCGCCTGCTGGGCGCCGCCGCGCAACTGCCCCAAGACAGCCTTGGCTGTCTGGATATTGGTCGCCATCGGCAAGTCGTACTCATCGCATGCCAGGTTGATTTCATTGATGCTCAGCTCATAAGAATAAAGGGAAACAGACTCCCGAAGGAAAATAACGCCATCAATGGCACGCTTGGACAATAAAAGCATGAGTTCCGACTGCGCCCTGCCTGGTTCCGGATTAAGGTAGGTCACCCGTATCTTTGTCCTTTTATGGATTTCCATGCCGATTCCCCTCGTGGTCAGGAGCTCGAATTGTTCAAAGGCATGGCGGTTTTCTTTCAAAAATTTGACCAGCTCTTCCTTTTTCTTATCATGGGCAGCCACCACCACCCTAAACTTTCGTTCCATGGCTTCCCCTCCTTTTGCAGTTATTAACTTCATTTTACCACAAAGACGCTTTCAAAGAGAACTTTTTTTAGGATTTGATGCTAAAAAACCCCGTATTTCCGTGATTTTAAGGATTTCCTTGAGAATTTTGGCAACTCCCGTATACTATTGCCAAAAACCGCCTATAATACACTGCACCGACTTTACTATTTTAAAGGAGTGACCACCGATGAAAGAACGTGCAGCATTGACCCGAAAAATCCACCGACTGGAAATGGAAGTCCAGCGCCTAAGCCGCCAAAACCAGCAACTTAAATCGTCAAGCGGGGACCAAACCCTATAAAACAAGGCATCCAGAGGCGGTAATTGGATGCCTTTGCCATGTATTGGCGAAAGTGTGGTAAAAGGGGGCGGCGTTGCCTAAAATGTGGTATTGAACCATTTTTTAAGGGGGCCTACCTATGCAAAAGCTTTTTTTTACCATGCTCACCTTGGCTTGTGCCATTGCCTTGGTTTATTTCACCTTCAATTTCAATTCAGCCGGGACCAATACCCAGGCCACGGTCGCCGTCGCCAAGGCAGCACCTGTTGAAATCCTATTTGAGCACAACCTCAACAATGAAACCTTCCTGCTGTACCGAACAAAGGACGGGGACGATTTATCCGTTGCTATTTTGACCAGGAACCTGTTGGGGATTTCCCTGCAAGACAGCGCCACCCAGTATGACGTTTCAGATTTGGCACGGGTTGCCGGCATGAACTACGTCATCATGCCAAAAAGCGAATCGTCCCCCTATACCGTCTTTGCCGGCTGGACAGACGACCCGCAGCTATATGAAGTCTTTGTGACCGAGCCGGGATTCCCCATCGCCCATGCCATCCGCGTGTTTGAATCCGACATCCCCGGCCTATACGCCTGGATGGCCATTTCCCCTGACTTTACGGGGACCAATTATGCCATCACTGCCGTAAACGAAGCCAGCATGGTGGTGGGCGGTGTGGAAAACGATGGGGCGCAGCGGGTATTCCACCTTATCAATGACTAACAAAAGAGGCGTTGCGAAAAGGAATAATTGACCTTTTCGCAGCGCCTCTTTATTTTGGAGTTTACCATTCGACTTCCCAAAACGGGGCTGCCTGCTGGGCCCCATAAACATCCCGCTCCCCTAAATCCCCTGAGGGGATGGGGCGCTTGACGGTAATTTTCAGGGCATTTGATGGCTCAAACCAGACAATGGCGAGGATGTCCCCTTCATCGATGCCTAAAATCCCCGAAACCCCTTTAGGGGTAAAGCAGCCACTTAGCCGGGCATTCCAAAAATCGGCCGAGCTGTTCAGCATAAAATCGTAGGTCAGTTCAAATGGGCCTGAATTTTTGCTCCTTATGACGTGGGCAATGTCTGAAAGCTTTGTCCTCATGAGCCCACCTCCACCATTTCAATGGGAAAAAAGCCAGTTGGGTCATCCGTTTTTAGGAGATGGTAGCAGCAAAAGGCGTAAACATTCCCCCCATGAAAGTCGCTTGGCGAATAGGGGAATGCCAGGTTGCCAGCCGTCGAGCGCCTGCCTTCAAAACCAAAATGAAGCATGGTGGAGCGGGCAAACGAACAGAGGGTATCCGCAGCTCCTTGGGTATTCCCAACCGCTTCGATAATGATGCCCAGCTCATGGCAACCAGCAGTCTGGGGGGTAGGTTCAAGCCTTCCCATGACGCCGTCCCGGCCATAGATGATGAAATCCAGGAAATAATCCCCGAGGCTTTTGCCAAAGTTGTCGGCAACCTGGGCCTTGACCCCGTCGATGATGTGCTGGATGTTTTCAATCATCGCCCTATCCCGGCAACCGGCAATGGAAATGGTACGGCAACCGATTTTCCTGGCCCCCTCCAGTTTGATGGTGTAATTTTTTGCCAAGGCGAAGCGGCTGCCGGTGACCCGCACTTTCCCATCGATGGCCTCAAAGCGGCAACCAGTCAAATCAAGGCTGCCCCCAGGTCCTGGAAGGTGGTAGGGATCCGTTTTTTCATAAAGGGTATGGGCCGCCACCGAGGCAGGGGTGCAGGCCCTAAAAGGATTGAGGGGCTCTACCTCAAACCAGCCGTCCCCAAGGGTGCCAAGGACGCAGTCTGAGCCGCTTCCCGGGACGCAGCAAATAGCCGCGCATTCCAGGATTTTCCCCAGATGCAGGGCAAGCCCCCAGTCGTAGCCTTTTGAAATAGGAAGCGAGGCAAAGCAGGCCGGGTCATAGGCCCTCCCGGCCAAGACCACATCGGGCCCTAGGCTCAGGGCTTTGATAAATGGCTCAACGCCCATCTGCCCGACGACACGGGTTGCTTCCCCTAGGCCGTCAGGGGTCAGTTCCCCTACTCCCAGAAGGGGTGAAATGATGCCCTCTGCTAGTGCTTCCTGCAAATAGCCTTTGTCAAATTCAGCACCGATGATTGCCATTTTAAAAGACATCCTTTCTTCTTTGGCAATGGCCTCGATGATGCCTTGGCACCACTTCAAATGGGGCGCCCCCCCCGAACCGCCGGCAGTGCCGATGACCAGGGGAATTTTCAGCTTCAGTGCCCCTTTTAAGATGAGTGCCAAATCCCGTTTGACAGCCCCAAAATCCGTAAACGCCACCCCTTCCCCCAAATAATAAGGGCCTGGGTCCGATGAGCCGGCATCCACGGCAATGAGGTGGGGCTTTTTAGCAAGTCCGGCCTCAAATGAAGCAATGGGGAAGCCATAGCCTAAAATGGCGGTCGGCGATAAAATCCTGAATTCTTTCATTCCGATACCCCCTCATAGGCTAAGATCGCCCTCACCCGCTGCATTTCGTTGTAAACGATCATAAATCCCTCGTCCACCCCCATGCCAGGCTTGGCCAGGATTTGATGGGGCCTTGTGGCCATGGCTATTTGGGTACAGATTTGTGCCGAGCGGTCCGTTTCATTGCAGGTGCCTCCCTGATAAGCAAGCACCCCCCGGCCTTTGCAGTACAAGACGGCTTCGATGGCATGCTGGATGTTGCCCAGGTCCGGGGTTTTGATCTGGATCATGTGCCCGGCCCGGTTATCCGCAAAATACTTGATGTCTTGAAGCGTGTTGCACCACTCGTCGGCAACGATTTCCACAGGGATTCCCAGCCTGTCCACCCATTGGGTAAGCTCCCTTAAGGCAAGCATTTGGCCCTCGCGGCTGCCAGCGTCCACGGGCCCTTCGATCCTTACCCGAAAAGGGGCTGCCGCCTCTGCCAGCACATTCAAATAAGCCGCCATTTCTTTGTAGCATCTTTCCCCAAAAACCTGGCCAATGGTCCCATAGACATCTAAGTGGAACACCGGCCGGTAATCAGGGGCAAACTCCATGGCGCGCCCCCGCATCCACTTCATGTATTCAACGAGTTTCTCACCCTTTTCGCCCAGCTTGGACTTCACTTCGTTGATCAGCCCATGGGGAAGCACGTCAGCACCCTTTAGCATCATCTTGTCAAAATTATCGTATCTGGCATCGCCGCTTTGGGTGAAAATCGGCAATGAGGCCGCACTTAATTTCAAACCGTTCTCCCGGGCAACCACTTGGCAGATCATTTGGGAATGTGCTTTTGCCACGGCGTCCAAAAGCGCCTGGGATACCCCGTAGCTCAGGGCCGTGTGCAATTTTTTCCCATGAATGAAAATCCCATCCAAGATGCCCGCCAGCCGTTTGAAGCTATCCAGTTGCTGGCCGATGAAGTGGGGGAAAACCGATTCCTCAAGCAGGGGGATAAACACGTCAGCCAAAAACAGGGGGTCGCGCCCGCCAGTGCCGGAATACTGGACCGCGGCACAGTCCCCCGTGGCCACCTGCCCGTCTTCTAAAATAAACATGACCAGGACCGATTCCCCAGCCTGCCTGATAGCGGTGAAGCCTTCGGTGAGAGGCCCGCCAGGGTATAACCCCCCGTCGGCTAATGCCCCTTTTTTAATGGCCTGCTGGTCGTCAAAGAAAAAACCGGTGCGCCCCGGGGCGCAGATGGCAGCTTTTATTTTCATCGTCGCACCTCGCTTTATTTCGGGCGGCCCACGAGCCGCCCTTTGGAAATGGCATACACGTCGTCAATGACCATTTGAAACGTTGCCAAGCGCCCCTCGGACCTGGCCCGTTCCTGGATTTTATCCTGATGAAACGCCAAGAGATCGTCTGATAGGGGGATGTCGCCGTGCTTGAAAAAACGGATGGCCCCGTCATTGTCCCTGGCTGTCAGCACTTTCCCAGCGTTATAGCGGCTTGGGGCAAATGGGATGTCGATTACCCCGGATTCAAAGGCCCTGACCGTGCCCACCGCAAAATCCCCTTCCCCTAGCCAAAAGCAAGCGTCCAGGATGCAGCGGGTTTCAGCAGCGATGATGCCGGCCTCCGCCTCGATGGCCTCTGTTTTTAAAAACTGGTCTTCAAGCATGGAAATCATCTGTTTGGTCGCCCTAAGCCCTTGGGCATTGGCTTCCATGGTCGGGATGCCCAGCGCCTCATGTGGTGTCTTGACAATGATTTTAGTGGCTTTGGCAAGGGCACCGATGGCGCTTCCCAAGGCAATGACGGAAAAAGCCTGGGCATCGTCAGCCGGGAAGCCGCCCATCCATTGGTGCAAGACGGTGGTGACCGCCACATCTTCAAAGCCATGTTCCCGTAAATAAGCATTGGTGAGGCTGTCCAATGACCGGAGGGCCGCAATGTCTTGGACCAGGTTCCCACATTGCCCATAGCCCACGGTAATGTGCTTGACGCCCTGACGCGCCGCAAGGAGGCTTTCAATGATGGCAACCGAATGGGAAATGCAGGGTGGGACCAACGTCCCCGTCAAAGGCCCGAAAGGCTCCCGATTTAGGGCAATCCCCGCTTCCCCGTAAATCCCAGTGAGGCGGTCGACGTACTGCCAGTTGCGGATGGTCGTTTCCAAATCGATGTTTTTCACATAAGGGATGTTATAAGAAATCCCGCCCCCCTCGTAACTGGTAAAGCCAGACATGTAAGAAATTTCAGCCAGCAGCCGGGCATCCGGTGTCCCATGGCGCACCTGAAGAGGAAGGTCCACGGCCTCCACCACTTGCCGGCAACCATGGACCCCATGGTTCACCGCCGGGAACCCATTGAGCATGGGCATCCCCGTCTTTATGGATTCTTCGATGCCCACCTGGGCTTTTTCATAACGGTTTTGGCGGGTGTAGGAATCGATGGTGGTGGGAAGCAGGTCCACCTCGCTATGGTCTTGCAAATAAGCCAGCAGCCTGATGTGCTCGTCGATGAGGGGTACCCCCGCCCTTGGCTGGATCAGGGTTTTATGCTGGGCCTTCGCCAAATCCAGGACATTGGAAAACCGCTTGCTTTCGGGAAGGGTCGACTGGTAGTAAAACCCCTCCTCCAAATTCTTGGCGGCCTGTCCCGTTTCCCACTGCCCAAGGACCTCAGACCGCATCTTATAAAAATCATCCGTTGGTATCAAAGCGTCCTTAAACTCCACCTGGCATCAACTCCTAGTATAATAAAGTCATGGCTTAACAGCCATGCAGTTATTCAAACAAATTCGTGTGGACAAAGAGCATCTCCTTCGACATAAGTACGAACATA